>TARA_R110000868_G_scaffold4895_10_pt1 | contig 14127 bp, 10 predicted proteins | sample TARA_R110000868 | Tara Oceans TARA_R110000868 (sample SAMEA4397489) | marine metagenome | biome: Polar Biome; feature: [SRF] surface water layer (ENVO:00010504); material: water (ENVO:00002006), including particulate matter (ENVO:01000060) such as... | depth 5 m | reverse complement strand
ACGATTGTTCATTTATTGTTGGTAGTGGAATTTTTAGTACGGCAGCAAAAACATTACATATAAATTGTTTAAATATAAAAGATCTACCTAACGAAACTACAATTGGGTTACCTTTAGGGACAATATTTTATAATTCAACAACTTGTAATTTGTGTGTGTGTTTATAAACATATAAAATAAATAAAAAAAACAAAAAAATGGAAAACGTAGAAATTAAATTATTATTTAAGTATGAAGAACCAATTACAATTGGTGAACATAAAGTAAAAGCAATTAGACAAGTCCCAAGAGGAATTAGATTCAGAACCGAAGAAGGGCCAATCCTTAAAGAGGTTGAGAAAAAAGAAATTTGGACTGAAGAGGAATTACATTCTTTATTGTTAAACTAAAAACATAACCCACCAAAAAAAGGTGGGTTTTTTATTTGACATTAGATGACCAAACTAATATATTTATTGAGGTAAGGTAAATGTCGTTAAACACGACAGCAAATAAGCCACTCAAAAAACTATATTAATGATATCACAAGAAGAAATTAAATCATTCCTTGAGGGGGGTGATCCAGAAGAACACATAGTGTCAATTGAATTTGACTATGTATCAGACCACATTTATAAAATCAAAGAAGTTCCTGGCAAGGGAAAAACTATTGTTAGAGATAGTTTAATCGCATTTGCTTGGGTTGGTGATTTAAAAGGTCTTAATTTTTATCAAGGATCTAAAGGTCTACAAAAAGAAGCAATGTCCAAGTACGGAATTGTTATAGAAAAACTCAGAACAGATAACAACGAAAGATTAGAAAATGGATTAACATTTATGGTTAAATCCATTAAAGGATACCGAGCTTTAAATCAGTTTTTTAGAGACGGAGGAATTGATCCGTGGGGTGAAAACGTAAGGGATAAATTCTTAATGTTAACCCCAGTTGAGCAGTACCTCATCTCAAAAGAGAAAAGACTATTCAAAGGGTTTGAGGAATACAACGATATTACCAGATTCGGATTTGACCTTGAGACGACCGCGTTAGAACCAAAAGACGGTCGTATCTTTATGATTGGGATGAAAACAAATAAAGGATTCCTTAAAGTTATTGAGTGTAAAGATGAGGACGAAGAAAGAAGGGGTCTTGTTGAGTTCTTTAATACAATTGACGAACTTAAACCATCAATTATTTCTGGATATAATTCGGCAAACTTTGACTGGTTTTGGATTTTTGAAAGGTGTAAAGCATTAAATCTTGATATTAAAAAGATTGCTAAATCTTTAAACCCAAAAAGAACAATCTCACAAAAAGACTCAATGTTAAAATTGGCAAATGAGGTTGAGAAATTTAATCAAGTACAATTATGGGGTTATAACGTAATTGATATTATCCATTCTGTTCGTAGAGCACAAGCAATTAATTCAAATATCAAAGAGGCTGGTTTGAAATACATAACAAAGTTTATTGATGCTGAAGCTAAAGATCGTATTTATATTGACCACACAAAAATCGGTCCGATGTATGCTGAAAAAAATGAGTATTGGTTAAATATAGAAAATGGTAATTATAAAAAAGTTGGTGATAGTGAAAAAATTGATGAGGTATGTGAAAGAAGATCGGACATTTATATTAAAACCACTGGGGACGACATAGTTGAGCGTTATCTTGACGATGACCTTGAGGAAACCCTAATTGTGGATGATGAGTTCAATCAGGGAACTTTCCTACTTGCATCACTTGTACCAACAACTTATGAAAGAGTTTCAACAATGGGCACCGCAACTTTATGGAAAATGATAATGTTGGCATGGTCTTATAAGTTTGGTCTTGCAATTCCAAAGAAAGAACCACAAAGAAACTTTGTTGGTGGTCTATCAAGATTATTAAAAGTGGGGTATTCAAAAGACGTTCTAAAACTTGACTACTCATCACTTTATCCGTCTATTCAGTTGGTTCACGATGTATTTCCAGAGTGTGATATTACAGGAGCGATGAAGGGATTACTTACGTATTTCCGTAGTACTCGTATTATGTATAAGAATTTGGCATCTGAATTTAAAGGTGTTGACAAGAAGAAATCATTATCCTTTGATAGAAAACAATTACCAATTAAAATATTCATTAATGCGTTCTTTGGTTCATTATCGGCACCACAAGTATTTCCGTGGGGTGACATAAATATGGGAGAACAGATTACTTGTACCGGAAGACAATACCTTCGTCAAATGTTAAAATTCTTTGTTAAAAGAGGTTATACTCCACTCGTATGTGATACAGATGGTATGAACTTCTCATTACCTGAAGGTGGTGTTGACCATAAAGTTTATATTGGTAAAGGATTAAACTGGTTGGTTAAAGAAGGTAAAGAGTATAAAGGATACGACGCCGACGTGGCAGAATTTAACGATACCTTTATGAAAGGTGAGATGGGTCTTGATTGTGATGGTACTTGGGATTCTTGTATTAACTTGGCTCGTAAGAACTACGCAACTATGGAACATAATGGTAAAATTAAATTAACCGGAAACTCAATCAAATCTAAAAAAATGCCAAAATATATTGAGGTATTTTTAGATAAGGGAATAAGGTTTCTATTAGAGGGTAAGGGTCAGAGTTTTATTGAGTATTATTACGAATATTTACAAGTCATTTTTGATCAAAAGATTCCATTAATGCAGATAGCATCCAAATCAAGAGTTAAATTATCTATTGATGATTATATTGCACGAAGTAAAACCAAAACAAAAGCTGGAGCATTTATGTCAAGACAGGCACATATGGAACTTGCAATAAATGAAGGTCTTAATGTTAATTTAGGGGATGTTATTTATTATGTTAATAACGGATCAAAAGCGTCACACGGAGATGTACAAAAGGTTAATAAACCAAAAGCCGGATGGAACGACGAACAAATAAATCTATTTTTCTCTGATTCTACAAAATTTAAATTAACTTATAAAGAAAAGGAAAAGTTTCTATTTGATAATGGTTGGGAAAAATCTTGGTCTGATGATAACTGGGTACGTAGTAATTCTAAAAATAAAGAAGCTAATACTGGTATACCGACAGATGTTGCATATAGACTTGCTAGTACAGATTCAGTAATTCAATTAAATTCCTATATGTTGAACCCGTCCGACATTGAGAATAATCCGGATATGCTAGGAGAATACAATATCCAAAGAGCCATTGTAACATTCAATAAACGAGTAGAACCATTACTTATTGTTTTTAAAGAAGAAGTCAGAAATGGATTACTTGTAAAAAATCCAGAGGATAGAGATTTCTTTACAAAAGATCAGTGTGAACTTATTAATGGAGTTCCTTTTGAAGAAAAAGATCAAGATGATGTTGAAGATCATTTAATCAAAATGGAAACTGGTGAGGTTGAATTTTGGGAAAAGGTTGGTATTGATCCTAACTATATGTACGATTTGGCAGAACCAGGATGGGAAGAATTGGTTTAAGTCATTTTTAACCCATCGGATGAGGTAATATACCAATTACCATCAACAAACTGAAACTGAACACAAGCTCCTTTTTCTAAAAGGAGCTCATCCCAATCTTCATCAATTTGACCAATATCTGATTTAACAAGAACCGTAGTTAATGATTTAATAACGATTTTATTATTTTTTTTAGAATTAAGTGTAATTTCACATTCCCCAACATTTTTAACAATTAAGATCGTTTCTTCATCTGTTATATAATTTGGGGTTGTTATTACCTTTGAAATTTCTTTAACGGTCTCAACAATAATTTTTGGTTCAATAACAGTTTGAGTCTGATATCTAACCACATTTTTTCTTTCGGTATTATTAATTCTATTAATCATATAATATAAATTTGTCTTGGCATCGCTCTGAACTTTAAAGTTTTGTTTAAGTTTTCGGCAATTAATGCTTCTCTTTCCATAACCTTCTCTGGTTTTAACCTTGTTAGTCTACCTTCAGCTCCAATTAGTTCCTCAATTAATTTTGTTTTTTCATCTTTTGCTTCGGTTCCTAATGTTTGCCATTCCATAGTAAGATCACCATCTGGTGTTTTTAAATTACCACTAAATTTACCTCTTACTTTGGATAGAACTTCTTTACAGTAAGCAATAAACCATCTCCTTATCCAAACCTGTGCTGGGTTATTTAACTCCTGCCAACTAATCTTATCAAAAGGAACATCAGATGGTAACTTTATAATTTCTGGATTATTTTTTAAACATTTATCTCTATCGTCCGGTCCTACATCATAATACCAATACCAAACTTTTCCTCTCATTAAAGAAGAATTTCCAAAGTCAAACTTACCTCCAGGAGTATTCATAAGGTGAACTGCTTTCTTTCCATCGGGTAATGCGGTAACTCTATATGTTAATTCTCCAGCAATAATTCTTTTTTGTATGTTCATTTCTTGCATTCTTAATAGAGTATCAAAAGCCGGAGTTAAAAAATAACTACCAGCCATATTACCCATTTGAGCAAATCCCCCACCTCCTCCAAGTCCTCCTCCGGCTATACCACCAAACGACCAGGGATCAAATAAAAGATTGTTTAATGTTGGTGGAGTAAACCATAATAATTCATTTAATTCCCTATTTGCAGGAATTTCATAAATTTGTTGATTTTTTTCTAATTGTATATAATCTTTTTTTAATACATAGTCACCTCCAGCCTGTAGACCAACAATTTTAGAATATGCATATGTGTATCTTGTTTCATAATCCAAACTTCTTGTTGTAAAAGCTTTGGATAATGACTGTGTATCAAGGTTTAAGTTTTGTAGTCCCGTCCATTGAGTTTCAATTAACCAATCTTGAACATATTGTGAATATTCATCAATGGAAAATTCAAGAAGAGTGTCCATTTGTTCATCTTCTAATTCTACACTTCTTAATGGGGCTCCTAACAAATGTCTAACTTTTTTATAAAGTTGACCTCTTTCCGGTTCGTTTATTATTGACATATAGATTTTTCTATATAAATATCTTAATACTAATTAATAAGTTGTTTTAATTTTGTTTTGTAATATATTATACCCTCACTAATTTCGTTTGTCGCCCCAAGTTCTCTTAATTTATCTTGGTAATATTTTAATCTTTCTCTAAAATATTCGGCTTCCTTTTCTTTATCTTTAACCAGTTTTGGTTTTGATTCTATTTTATCTGGTTCTAATTCTGTTTCCAGATTCATATTCGTATCAATCGGATTTTCGTAATAAATTACGTAAAATTTCGGGAATTTTTTTGGGTTTGATACGGTTTGTATCCTTGAGAAATCGTTTTTAAAGATAATATACTTATCATTTGGTCTATCAACATAAACGATTAAGTCAACATTTTTTTCTTGGTATTTTGTATGTTCGTGCCAAGAAGGGAGTTTATAGTAATATCCTCTTTCAGAACCAACTTTTGTGATCATTGTATAATCTGTTGGTTTTACTTGAATAAAATATGAAACTCCATCAATTGTTACATCAAAATCCTGACCTAATTTTCTATCTCTAACATCTCCCGCACAACGCTCAATTATTTTCCAAGACATTCCCTCCTCTTCTGGGTTTAATTTAAATGTCCTCATTAAAATATTTCTTGCGTAACTTTCATTTTTTTTACCGGATATAATTGTTTCTTTATTTAATAAAGATAATCTTTCTGTGTAGATACCATCATTCCCTATTAAATTTTCTAAATTATCTTTTATCCAAGCTTTAAAATCTACACTTCCATTTGTTTCTTCCTTCCAAATCACCCCTATTTCTTTTTGAACTTTACTGTTAGTATCAAATCTATTTATAATAGACCAATTTCCATTACCTCCATAATTTTGTTCGGTAAACTTACCCCCAATAATTCCATCTTCGGTTGTACAATCTTCCGTATTTATACTTCCCAAACAACCATCACTATAAACTTGACCATCACATTTAGGATAAAAATCATTAATGAGTTTTCTAAATGTTTTTGGGTGTAAAGGAAATGATGTCACAGATTCATTAAGTTGTTTTTTTATAAACGACTCGTTTAAATTTTTCTTTCCAATCTTTTTCAAATACAAGTCATTAACAAACTCCCAGTTTACGTGATTCCAGAAATTTTTAATATATTCGTCTCTTTTGTTTCTATATTTTAAATAATATGCGTGTTCCCAAACATCAAGACCCAATAGAGGATAACCACCATCTTTAATAATATTCATTAATGGATTATCTTGGTTTGGGGTTGACATTATTTTTAACTTATTAGTCTTTGTTAAAACTAACCACGCCCATCCGGACCCAAATCTATCAATCGCAGTTTGATTAAATTCATCCTTTAATTTTTTTATATTACCATATTGTTTTCTTATTAATTCAAAAACCTCACCTGAAGGTCTTTGTTTTTTTGGTGAAAGCATTTTCCAAAATAATGCGTGATTAAAAGCTCCACCAGCATTATTTCTAACTTTTTCGTCAAATTTATTTATTGACTTTATAATATCTTCTAAACTAAGATCTCTATAATTTTTTTTAGAAAGAGCGTCGTTTAATTTTTTAACGTATCCTTTATAATGTTTGTTGTAATGAATGTTCATAGTCTCTGGATCTACAAACTGTTTCATTGCAGAATAAGAATATGGTAATTTTTCAATACCAATCTTTTTCATCTCCAATAAAAAATCATTTCTCATTTCTTCTTTTTCCGTCAATAAAATTTGTTCAGTAAGTAAACTAATATTATTAAGTAATTTACTTGTTGATTCAAAAACTAACGAATTATACTGTGGATAAGACTCCTCAAACATTTTTATAAGTCGTCCTGCAAATGCGTTTGCTTCATCTTCATTTTGACCCCCAATGTCCGGACCTCTTTCTCTCCCTAAAACTAATCTTTGGTGAGCATGAACCCATTCGTGAGCTAAAGTTCTCATAATATCACGGTTAAGTCTGTTTTTTGATAAAACTTTTATAGTTCCATTAATATTCTGACTACCGGTTGACATATGACCAGATTTTTTTCCAAGAAATAAAATTGTTAATTCCTTATCAACTGGGTAATTTTTATTAAGAAACTTAATAAAATCATTATACATTTTCTTATCTTCTGATGTAAGACCAGAATTATTATGTTTAACAGTAACTTTCATTATAGATAAATACTATAAACTATAAAAGAAATTATGGTCTTTTATTGATTAAGTTTAGGATTTCTTCAGCAACATCTCCGGATTCTTGAATTTGATCCCCCATTACAGTACCAATTATTTTTTTCTTCTTATTTAGAATATCGTAAATTGCACCTTCTATAGTGTTTTCAAATATTGGGTAATAAACAAGAACATTGTTTTTTTGACCGTATCGGTAAGCCCTGTCTTCCGCTTGAGCATGTTCTGCCGGAACAAAAGATAAGTCATTCATTATTACAACTTCCGCAGATGTTAACGTAAGACCAACACCAGCAGCTTTCAAGTTCCCAACGAATACTTTAATTTTTTCATTGTCTTGAAACTGATCCACAGCATATTGTCTTTGGACTTTACTACAACTTCCGTCAAGATAAACAGATTCCTTTTTAAAGTGGGTATGTATTAACTGTAACGTGTCCGTAAAATTTGTAAAAATGATAACTTTTTTTCCTTGTTCTAAAATATTCTCAACAAACTCTATTGTTTGTTTTACTTTTTCATTTGCAATTACCTTTCTAACTTTCATTATTTTTGAAAATTGGATCGTAAGGGAAGACGATTCATCCGATTTTTTATCCAACCAATCATAGTACTCACCCATTAAATCTTTATATTCTTTTGAGGTTGTCCTTAAATAAACAGGGGTAATGATTTTATCTGGTAAATCTAAAACATCTTCCTTTAATCTACGAAGAATTTGTTTTGATGTACGATCTCTTAATTCCTCAAGATTTGATGCTCCCGTTACGTTCCATACTTTTCTTTTTCCCGCAGTAAACTGATATCCTTGACAATAACGAATAGCATATGCCATCCAGTTTTGTGCTACAGGACTATCAATTAAATTAAGTAAGTTATAATAATTAATTGGTCTGGAAGTCATTGGAGTTCCGGTTAATAACCAAACTCTTTTTATTTGTTTAGCAAAATTATTTATAATTTTTGTTCTTTGAGCTTGAGCATTAGAAACCATATGAGCTTCATCCAAAACAACTAATTCAAAATCGGATTGGAGTAGTAATGAATCTTCCTTTTCCTTTGGGTCGTGAAAGTTTTTTAAAATATCGTAATTCACAATAACAAAATCGGCTTCGGTTGAAAATTTTTTCCCTTCCGCAATATAACAAGATCTATCTGTGTAGTTTGCAATTTCCCTTTCCCAGTTTATTTTAAGAGACGCCGGACAAATTATTAAAATCTTTTTTGCTCCGGTTTCAAGAGCGGCAATTATCGTTGCGGTTGTTTTCCCAAGACCCATATCATCCGCCAAAATAAATCTTCTTGACCCCACAAGTTTTTCTATTGCTTCTTTTTGGTGAGCCAATGGGGGTCTATGGTCATATTTAGAATAATCTATGTTAACCGTTTCAATAATGTGTGATTTTATTAAAGATGATTTAGGAACCCAAAATTCGGACAAATTATCCCTCTCAAAAAATTTACCCCAAATATGATAAGACTTATCTTTCTCAACAAGTAATTTTTCAATGTAAATTTTTTCTGGTGTTTCAAGTAAATACCTTTCTTCGGCAAATTTCTTTGCAAAATAACTATCAAGATCAACCCACTTACGAGCAACTTTTGGTTTTACGTCTTGGTAGTTTATAATATAATCCGCCTGAGATCTTGTGGGGTAAAACTTTTTATTAGTTTCTTTTTTAGCTTGCATATAAAGGATATAGTTATTGGAACCACTATATGATTCCAATACATCCAGAGCCTTTAACTCTAATATCTGTTTTGTAACTTCCAAAATTATTACTTAGATATAAAAATAACAATAAAAAAGATATTTATCAATAAAATTAATTTTTAAATAAAAAAGTTGTTTTTTTTTGATTAATATATTTATTAATAAAATATAAAAATTATGAAAAGAATAGTTAGATTAACAGAATCAGATCTTGCAAGAATTGTTAAAAGAGTTATTTCTGAAAAAATGGACCCACAAGACCCCGCAAAACATTTTGATACTGTTGAGAATGTGTTAATCCCAAATGGATTTAAAAAAGATATTAGTTCGTCAAAGACTATGGGTATTGTTGACCTAATTAAAGGTAGTGACCACAATGGTATTATTGTTCGTTATTATAGTCCGTATCATACAAAGAGTAAGGAACAAGGTTACGTTGTTGATTTAATCGTTGATAACGTTTCTAAGAAAACTTGGACTCGTGATGATGTTAATATGTATGATGTAATTAAAGAAGTGAAAAAATATTTAAAATCACAATAATATATTTTAAAAAGTTTAAAACCCCACCCCATAAAGGTGGGTTTTTTGTTTATAAAATAATCATCTGAATATTTATCAATAAAACATCATATGGATAATAAAGTTCCTATAACAAGACTTGGTAAATTTTTTGGCGACAATGACTTTAGGTTAGAGATTGAAATGGGTCAAGAATGGTTAATTGGTGACATGAATTATACTTGTGTTCTTTATAGAGTTGATAGAATGAAAACTAAAACAGATGATGTATATGGTGAAACAGTATCAGATGGTATAAAGTTTTTACCACCAGTTGAGTTTAACGCTTATGTTGCTATTGCGTTACCTGAAAATAAACTTCTTGGTTCTACTAAAATGGATCAATTAGAACCTGGAAACATCACTATGTCAGTTTATCTAAAAACATTGGAAGATCTTGAAATTGATATTCAATTTGGGGACTATATCGGATATTACGATACGGAAAGTTTTGTTAGATATTATACAGTTGTTAATGATGGTCGTGTGACTTCAGACATAAAACATACATATAAAGGATTTAAACCATTTTATAGAACAATAATCGCGGCTCCAGTTGGGCCTAATGAATTTAGAGGATTATAAAAATGCCATTACCAAAGAAAATAAAAAAAGATATTAGTTTAATTGAGAAGAAAACACTTCTTCCAAGAAGGCATGAAATTGCGGATATGATTTCTCAAGACGGGACATATCTTCCAAAATCATTATTACACCCAGATTTAGATAGGGGTTTTTTAGATTTTGTCCGTGACGAATTAAAATGCGTTGTTGAGGGTAAAACTGTACCTATGGTTGATATTTTGGTAACCACTCAAAACTGGGCTCAATTTACAGAAACTTGGGATTTTCAAAATATAGATAAGAATGTTGAACCTCCGTTCATTGCCGTTGTACGAACTCCGGAAGTTGAGTATGGTAATAATCCATCAATAACCACATACACAATTCCAAATAGAAGACAATATTTTTATGCAAAAGTCCCAACTTGGGATGGACAAAGACACGGTATGGACATATATAAAATACCACAACCAGTCCCAGTTGATATAAAATATACGGTAGTTATCGTTTGTAATAGAATGAGAGAATTAAATAAGTTTAATCAAAATGTCATTACGAAGTTTTCATCAAAACAAGCATATCAAGTTATTAAAGGACATTATATTCCAATTATTAGAGGAGGTATTACCGATGAATCTGTTTTGGATCTTGAGAAAAGAAAAGTTTATATTCAAAAATATGAGATGATTTTACAAGGGTTTTTAATTGATGAGGATGAGTTTGAAATAAAACCTGCAATTACCAGGACATTTCAAATGTATGAAACCGAAACTCAAATTAAAAAAAGAAAACCAAAAAAACCTGAACCACAAATCCCAACAACATATTTCCCAATGTTTCCTATTGGTAATTTAGTTAGTGTTCAAAAATTTGATTACACCGTAAATTTGAGATTATCCGATAATAAAAATGTAGATTCATTCCAAGTTTTCATTAATAATGATTTTTATGGGACTAGCGTAACAGAAATACAAATTAATAACGGAGATGAATTAAGGTTGGTTATTACAAAGGATGATAACACAAAAGAGTCCGATATTATCTTTATTCAAGAGTTAATTTAATTCTCACCGTAGATATCTTTTTTTTCCTTACACCTCTCAATGATCAAGTTTTCTAAAAATCTATACATTTTAATTCCTCTCTTATCGCAATACTTTTTTAGTATCTCGTGAGATTCCACTGATATTTTTAAATTTTTAATCTTTTTAGGTTCTTTATCCATAGGTAGAAAAAAGGTAGAAAAAAATCATACCAAGATATAAATACTTTTAATTAAGTAAAGTTTTTGGTTAAAATAACAATATTTATAATATATAAAATAAAATTTAAACTTAAAAATTAAAACCTATGGCAACTAACAGTAAAGTATTTGTATCACCTGGTGTATATACTTCTGAAGTAGATTTAAGTTTTGTAGCCCAAAGTGTTGGTGTTACAACTCTTGGTATTGCGGGGGAGACTTTAAAAGGTCCCGCATTTGAACCTATCTTCGTAAGAAACTTTGACGAGTATCAAGTATATTTCGGTGGAACAACTCCTGAAAAATTTGTTAACACACAAATTCCTAAATATGAGGCTTCATATATAGCAAAAGCTTATTTACAACAATCAAATCAATTATTCGTTACAAGAATACTTGGATTATCTGGTTATGACGCTGGACCATCTTGGTCTATTACAACAAAAGCGAATGTTGACCCAACAACGGTTGATTTCCTTTGTTTTAGTTCTGTAACTGACCCAAGTAATGTTTGTGATACAATTTGTGTTATTCCAAGTGCAATTACCTATTCGGTTACATTTACCGGTTGTACAAGTGGTTTAGATACAATTGTATTTGAAACTTCATTTTCTAATGAGATTGAATCTATCTTAACGGAACAATACGAAAGTTTTGATGGATCCGTCTCAACGATAGAAACAAACATTAAAGATTTAATTAATAGTGTAATTTCAAGTGTTGATCCTGATACTACTAAATTAAACACAATTAGTTATTTTGGTACTATAGACGGAGATGATTATGATGTTCTATCTCCTATTTTTACCGCATCAACAAATGTATATGATGTTCCTTCAGTTTCTAGTACATTAACTGATTATACATCACCATTTAATGATCCTTGGTACTACTCTTTATTTGATAATACTGGTGGAGGTTTATATTCTGGGTTTTCATTCTTCACATTTGTTGACGAATTAACTCAAATTATACCGGTTACAACAACGTCAACTACGTTGACCCCAACCCCAACTCCATCACCATCATCGGTTAATCCTTGTATTACACCAACTCCTTTTGCATCACCAACCCCAACCCCAACTCCAGTAAATGTAGATTGTTTTTCGGGTTCATTGACTGTTAAATTATATTACTATACAGGTAATTCATATTCAGATTTTGATGATTTAGTTGTTGGTACTTTAAGATCAAGAGGTATTGCAACATATTCTGATGGAAACAATCCAGTATATGAAGTTTCAAATACTTCTAATGTTTCTTTGAATATGACGGGACAATATGTGGGAGTACTTAAAAACCCATATTTACCATTCGCAATTAATGTAACGAATGATTCAGGTACTAACTTTATCTTTGAAAGTTCTTTCTCACAATCTGACTCACAATATATTGCAAAAGTTTTTGGAGGTACTAACTTTGGTAAACCAAGACAATCAACACCATTATTCTTAGAAGAAAGATTCCAATCACTTTTAAATTATGGGTGGAGAAAAGGATTTATTAGAGGATTAAGTTCTGAACTAATCGCTTTAGATTCCGCACAAAGTTCTGATACGTCTTCAATTGGGTGGTATTTAGAAAAATATCAATCACCAAGTTCTCCTTGGATTGTTTCAGAATTAAGAGGTACTAAAACATTTAACCTTTTCAAATTCTACACAATATCTGATGGTAATTCAGCAAACTCTGAAGTTAAAATATCGTTTATTAATATGTCATTTGCAAATAGAACATTTGATATTTTAGTAAGAGATTATTATGATGTAGATTCAAACCCAGTTGTTCTTGAGAAATACACTAACTGTTCTATGGATCCATCACAAAATAACTTTGTTGCTAAAAAAATTGGAACGTTAGATGGTGAATACGAATTGAACTCAAAATACATAATGGTTGAAATTAATGAGGATGCTCCGGTTGACTCAATACCTTGTGGATTTGAGGGATATACTTTTAGAGAATATGCTGGAGCAAAACCACCGTTCCCTATTTATAAAACTAAATATGACTTTCCAGGTGAGGTAGTTTATAACCCACCATTTGGATTATCATCAGGGGCGGATGATTCGGTTAGAAGTTCTGGTGACAACGTAAGAAGAACATATCTTGGTATTTCAAATAGTGTTGGATTTGATACAAGTTTCTTTGAGTACAAAGGAAAAAGAAACCCAATAACTACTTGTGATTTAGAAAGTAGTGAGTTTAATTACAGAACAAGAGGTTTCCATATGGATCAATTTGCTAGTGGTATTACAATCTCTAGTGGTTTTGCAACAAGTGGAACTCCTAAATATTATGTGGGAGACGCGTCTTTCTCTTCTGAACCAACAAATACCACTAGTCCATACTATAGATTATTCTCAAGAAAATTCTCATTACTTGTTAATGGAGGATTTGACGGGTGGGATATCTATAGAGAATATAGAACTAATGGAGATAGATTTGTATTAGGTCGTCAAGGATTCCTTAACGGAGCATGTGTTTCAGATAGATACCCGGACGCTAAAGGATGGGGAGCTTTCAAACAAATTAGTATTGGTGATGGAACTATTGATTATGCAAATACCGATTACTACGCTTATTTGCTAGGAGTTAGAACATTTGCAAATCCTGAAGCGGTTAATATAAATGTATTTGTTTCTCCAGGAATTGATTATGTTAATAACTCAGATTTAGTTGAGGCAACAATTGATATGATTGAAAACGAAAGAGCGGATTCATTGTATATTACAACAACTCCTGACTACAATATGTTTGTTGCATCAACAACTGAAGGTGATAACTTAATTTACCCTCAAGAAGCTGTTGATAATTTGGAAACAACGGGAATTGATTCCAATTACACTGCCACTTATTACCCTTGGGTATTAACAAGAGATAGTGTTAATAACACTCAAATTTATCTTCCGGCAACATCTGAAGTAAC
>TARA_R110000868_G_scaffold80095_9_pt1 | contig 14128 bp, 14 predicted proteins | sample TARA_R110000868 | Tara Oceans TARA_R110000868 (sample SAMEA4397489) | marine metagenome | biome: Polar Biome; feature: [SRF] surface water layer (ENVO:00010504); material: water (ENVO:00002006), including particulate matter (ENVO:01000060) such as... | depth 5 m | reverse complement strand
CACCAAATATAAAAAAGGCCACCCTAATGGGTGGCTTTTTTATTTGTGGGTAGGGATTGAATAGAGAGAACGACCCAGTCAAAGGGCGAGCTGGCGAGCACTTTGATGGGGAGAGTTCGCACAGGATGTGCGACTCAGTGAACGGCCCCGTCTCTGGGGCAATGTTACGGATGTAACATTGCGGGAAGAACAATCCCTACCACGCCCACCAAGTAAACTTAAAGCCGCTCTTAGGAGCGGTTTTATTGTTTGTGCGGCCCGTCATTGTATCTTCTACACCATCTAATGACACTTTATCGTAAGCATGGCAAATTAGCCCTATTCTACTTAGGAGTGATCCATGAAAGCAGTGATTTTACTATTAACGAGTCTTTTCGCGTTTAATGCTTCAGCCGATCTTAGCACCGCATTCTTAGTGGTTAGAGTCGATATTGAACAAGAACTTATAGCGATTGATGCTCATTCAACAAATCCTGAAAACTCTCTTAACGCTCTACAAAGTTCATTGGCAAAGCTGGAGAGCTTTAAAAATGAAGTCTTTGCGCCGGCCTTAGCTGCTAGAGAGAATGAGCAGCCTCTCAATGGTTTAACACTTACTCGCATTCATTCATATTTGAAGATTCATCTGACTATTTTAGAGAGAGGTCTTGCCTTAGTTGATGCGCTTGAAGAACAAGAGAGCTTAGTCGATGATAGGGCCCTGGCCATGATGTCGCTATCACTGCTTCATCACTTTGATACCTACCTTGAAGATGATCATCTTCGAAGACTACTTAGCAAAAAAGATGAAGCCTACGATCTTAAAGCTAAAGCCTTGAAAAAAGCCTACACACGCCTAACCAATAAGAAAGTTCAAAAACATATTAAGCGTATGATGAAAGACGAAGTTTTAAACCCGTCTGAGATTGCTGCTCATGAGGCTTATGCCGATATGTGGAAACCGGCCAGAAAGGCTTTTAGAGGGGATTTTTGGTCGCGCTTTAAGTCTTTTGTGGTTCACCATATCAGTGGCGGCGTAGGTAATAGCGCTGGTTCAGTGAAATTTAGAAAAGGTACCATGTGGCAGGACTTTGAACTTGAAGCGCAAGTCCAGGCCATGCTCGAGCCAATGGATATCATTACGGAGAAAACGCCATTTATTCTAACCGATCGATTGATCCCTGGGCACTTTGGTCACAATGCTCTTTGGCTTGGAACTCCATCTCAGCTTAAAGCCTTGGGCATTTGGGATGCGCCTTATATGAAGCCTTTTCAAGCTGCGATTGAAGAGGGTTATACGATTATTGAAACGAGTCGCGCTGGAACACAGCTTAAGAAACTAAGTACATGGATGAATATTGATGAGATTGCTGTCATTAGAAGAGAAGACCGCGCGAGTACAGCTGTTGCCATTAATGAATTCTATGCTGTGCTCATGGCCCAGTATGGAAAAACCTATGACTTTAATTTTGACGTCGAAACGACAGATAAATTGGTGTGCTCAGAACTACTTTATCAAACTTATGGTGATGTGATTTGGCCAACTGAGGCTTATCTTGGAAGATTTACTATCTCTCCCGACAACGTGGCCGAAATTATTGCGCAAAAGAACACTCCATTTAAGCTTTTATTTTCAATGGAGCGCGATGAAGATCAAATTGAAATATTTAAGAATACGGCTGAACTTACCGCCCAGCTTGGCTATGCTCTCAATGGTATTGACGAAGACGGTCAAGAAATTCTTGAAAAAGAAAGCCTAACCTGCATTGAGCGCGTGGTTGAAGGTGGCAAGAAAGTGAAGACCTGTATAAAAACGTGGCTTCGTCCTGTCTTTGGTGGCAGAACATTAAGGCGTTTTGAATTCTAAGAAGGCATCACTTAAGAGCTCAAACTCTTTGGGCAAGGTTGTTGCGATGGGTACTTTCGGTTTAAGATCGCTCCCAAGCGGCGTAATAGATACCAATCCATAAGTTTTTTGCGTCACCATATCAACATTTTTGGCCACAATCATATTTGTGGCCACGGTAATCGGTTGATCCATCTCATCTAAGTCTACACCGTGAACCTTGATGTCGTAGATTCGGTTGATAAATGGAATACCCCATTTTCTTACTTTAAAACTGAGTGAGTCTGAAAAGGCCGGGGCAAAAGAATTTGAAAAATTCGAATACAGCTCCATGAAGCCGATGACTTTCTCAATATCATTTGGAGTGAGCTTGAAAATTGAGATTTCCGCTCCGGGAGAACCATCGGCAGCAAAACCGACAGAGAGCATTTCAAAAAGATCGGGAAAAGAGTAGGGGATATCTTTTATGAAGCTACTTCTGATTAAACCCATTGAAGTGAAGTAAATATCCACAGGATCTTTGATTTTCGTATTGAGACTTTGCCTAATATGACTTGTAACAAAGACTCCCAATTGATTATTGACCTCGCGTGCGCGCAAGTAGTTTTGTGTTGGAGTAAAAAGGATTTGCTCGAAATTGGCCACGCGCGCACCAAAGCGAAGCTTTGCGAGCTTTTTAAAATGATCAATTCTCTTTTCAAACTCGGGGTCTTTAGCTCCGTTTGAAAAGATAGGCTGAATCCAATCAGCTTCGGGGCTCAGAACACGAAGCTTTTTTTCCTTGAGACTATAACTGAGATCAATGCTGCCCAAGTGAGAGCCAAAGTCGCCCGCTTGAGAAATGGGAACACCGCTTACAGTATGGCCGTAGACCCTATGAGTGTGGCCTGCAATGATGAAGTCCACGTCTTTTAAATTACTGGCCAAGCGTTCATCTTCAGGATTTCCCCCATGCATGACCAGAATGACAACTTGGGCTTGTTTTTTCAGCTTCTGAATTTCATTGGCGAGAAGCTCTTCGAGCTCACTCCATTTTGCCTTAGAAGTTGAGTCTTCAAAACCAACAAAACGAATATTTTCTCTTGAAGCTTTACTGACCAGACAACCATCAGGTGGAAGAATACCCAAAATACCAACATTTATTTTGTGGGACTGATAAGAGATTTCTTTAATGGCAGACTTTAAAACTTTAGAACCTTCAAAGTCTTTAGGTAGGACAATATTTGTACTTACAAGTTGAGGACCACCTTCGATCTTAGACAGCATCACTGAAAAACCACGATTGCCCGGATCAAACTCATGGTTGCCTAGAATGACGGCATCATAACCGGCGCGACTAAAGTATTCCCACTCGGGAAATTCTGTGACTTTGTCCCAAGGGGCCAAGGTATGAAAAATAGTGCCAGCAAAGAAGTCTCCGGCATCAACTAGGATTGTTGCTTGTGACTTTTGTTTAGCTTCTTGTCGTCTTTGATCAATCTCATAAATCAGTCTGGCGTAATGGCCCATTCTAATGGGAGTTCCCGCTTGATTAATTTTCCAAGATCCCTCAAGATGTGAGTGCAGATCGTTTGTATGCATTAAGCGAAAAGGAATATCTTGGGCAAGCAATTTAAGCGAACAGAGTAAGCCCAGGAAAAAAAATATTTTAAGTTTCATCACTCAACCTTCTATGTGAGAACTCAATATAACATTTTATGAACATACTGCTTCTCATATTTTTATACATTGTCTGGGGCACGACTTACACTGCGATTGTCTACGCTCTAGAGGGCTTTGAGCCCTTTGCCATGGCCGGTTGGCGCTTTCTGGTTGCGGGCTTATTTTTCGCTCCCATGACAAAGCTTGAACACTGGAAACTTAAAAACTCTTGGCCAAGCATTGTCGGCGGTATTGGGCTGGCGACTGGTAATGCGTTAGTTGTATGGTCACAAACCATTATGCCTTCGGGGCTTGCCGCGCTTTTTATCGGCAGTGTTCCATTATGGCTGATTTTACTTGATTGGCTTTTCTATTCCAAGACGAAGCCCCATCCTCTTTCCATGATGGGCTGTTTTGTTGGTCTAATTGGTCTGTATCTCCTAAGCGTACAAACGGGTGCCGATCTTAGCCTTCGCACTTCCGCCATTGCTCTCATCGCCGCTGCCTTGTTTTGGAGTGTGGGAACTTTAGTTATTCGAAATGCAAAAGTTCAGCTGACGAGAAGATCGGCCCTCTCAGTTCAATTAGTTTATGGCGGAGTCTTCCAGCAGATCCTCGCATTTTTTAACGGTGAAGCTTTCTTCCCCAAAGCGAGTGCATTGGAGAGCGCGCCTTTGTGGGCTTGGATCTATTTGGTTGTCTTTGGCTCGATCTTGGCCATGAATGCCTACAATTACCTGCTTACGGTCACTTCTCCAGCGATCATTGGTACCTATGCTCTGGCCAATCCAGTCGTGGCCCTTATCTTGGGTCACCTTTTGTTTGATGAAGAGATCGGTGCCTCAACCATTCTCTCGGGAGTCCTAGTTTTAGTTGGTGTGGCGCTTATTCTAGCTTCTGGCCGAGTTAGGCCACTTGTACCAACTAAGTATATGAAATCACAATAGTCGATATGTGTAATTATTGCGCGGGACGTTGTTTTGTGGCGGGCTCTCCACTATAACTAGAGCATGAAAAAATCTGTCGTCCTAATTTCACTTATTCTACAATTTGGAGCGTTTGCTCCTGCTATTGCACAGACGACAGACTTCACCGTTTTTCAAAATGCCACGCAAAAGCGCCAAGACTTTATCGCGGCGATCACTCATCATCAAAAGTTACAAACTTTTCTTTTTAGTTATGGCGAGTTCTTAATCCACGAGATTCAGGCAAAGCGTTCGCTTACAGGAGAGCATCTCAACAGCATTCAAGAGGGCTTGGCCGCCTACTTAGACGAAAGTATGAGCTTGTATAATTTGTCGCTTGAAAGGGCCAATTGGAATCAAAAGCTCGCCGTTGATATTCAGCTAGCTGAAAGTCTTAAGAGTGTTTACGACTTGTATTATGGTCAATCGCTCCTTCGAAAGATTGTCAAAGATCAACAACAATTTGAAGAGTACGGACTTGGCTCTATGTCTGTTTTAAAAGACATCCTTCTGTCTAAAAATTTTGCTAAATCAATCCAAGCCCGACTTGATCATCGCAGTTTCGAGTCGGAAAGTTTCTTTGATCAACTGATCGTTGATAGTCAGTCATTTAAATTGGTCAAGGCCAATGAATCGCTAGAAGACTACCTACGTGTAGGAGATAGATTCTCTGATCGTGTTTCTTCCGTCGTGGGGTCGATTACGAGTGCTTTATCTCAGGGCTTTGGTGCACTTGTAGGAAATATCGAATGGCGCACAGGTCACCTTTATCAAGATGAAGAATTCACCCAAAAAATCAAGGCTCAGCTTAAACCACTCGATCTCTTATTTGAAAAAAAGTCATTTAAACTAACAGATAAGACAATCCCTGGAAACTGGGGCCATACAGCAGTTTGGCTAGGGGAAGAGACGCAACTTCGAGAGCTAGGGATTTGGGATGCACCGGAGCTAGATTTTTTCAGAGAGAAAATTAGAAATGGTGAATCAATCTTTGAAATGCGTCGTTGGGGAATGCAGTTTGACTCGATTGAAAATTTTTTAAACCTTGATGAAATATCTATTACTCGCGTTAGCGATATTTTAACTCGTACTAAATCAGATCTTTTAAAAGTCTATCGCTTACTCTCGGAACAAGCGAACAAAGGCTATGACTTTAGCTTCGACGCTATGGCGACAGCGAAAGTCACTTGTACAGAGATTGTGATGCTTTCCTACGGTCAGATTAATTGGCCAATGGATAGAGTTCTAGGTCGCTTTTCAATTACACCAAATAATATGGCCGAAATCGCTCTATTTGATCATTCTCCGGTCGAGTTTGTAGCCTATTATAGAGCGAAGAAGCTCCATGAAGTGCAAAGTCTAGATATCAATGAGTTTGCTAAAGTACTTGAGTATCGAAAGCGCTCAGGTGAGGCTTTAGGTTTTGAGAAAGTACTCAGGATTTGTAAAAATGAGCGCTATCGCCATCACGGGGCCATGAGGATGCGACTTAGTTGCCACGATGAATTTCAAACGAACTCTTATGATGAGCCTCGAGAATACTAGCTTTCTTCATCTACAGTAAATTTACTTTCCTGGGATTTGGCCCTAATTGTGCCACCAGTAAGATCCCAGTTCACAAGATCAGAGTACAAAGTTCCGTAGGGGTAGAGATCATTCATTAAATAGGTAAGAGCTTCAACAGTGAACTCGGAACCATCAGATTTCCACAATCCTCCAGAGAGTCTTACCGAACTTCCACCATAAGAATAATCGAGTACGGATAGATCGACTCTATGCTTATTGAGTACTCTTCTGACCTCTTTACTCATCTCAGCTTTAGTTCCACGCTTTGCCGGCATAACTCTAAATCCTATTGACTGATTTTTTGGGATTGATTGGCAAGAAGTAGACTAACTTCCCGGATGACTTCCTGAGCTTCCTTTCTAAGTTTTCTAAATTCTTTCAAGCAGATGCCAAAATTATTAGTTGATGCGTTCTTCTTTATCTCATCAGCGATTGGACTGATATATTTTGGATGGAAGTAGATAGCAAGGTCAGAAAACTCTTTGAGTGCTTTGAGGCTAAGTGCTGAATCGTTGGCTTTGATGGCGTTTTCAAGTTTTGGCAGTTCGTTTTGATAATAGAGAATAAAGTCGCGATAAAACTTATAAAAGATATCCCAACATTCTGAGTTATCTCTATTGATTGACTCCACATCGATACGAAGAAAAATTCCATCGGATTGAAGACCATCCTTCCAAATGTTTTGATCGCCAAATATATGTAATGTTGGCAGGTGAGTGGGAAGAACTTCTTTAAGTTTTGCCAACCGAATAGGTTTTTCAATAAAGCCGGCCATACCAGCTTCAATACAACTATTATAATGTTGTGTATCCACATTGGCCGTCATCGCGACGATGGTTGGACAATTTTCAATATTCTTGTAAAGGTAGTGAGTGGCTTCAAGGCCATCCATCACTGGCATTTGTATATCCATTAAAATTAAATCGATATGCTCGCCACTTTGCACGTAATCAATCGCTTCTTGACCATTGGTTGCGACAGTCACAATAAGCCCAAGTCGCTCAAGCATCGAGACGGCCAATTTGATATTAATCGGATTGTCTTCAACTAAGAGGACTTTATTATTTGGCGAAACTTCAGGCACGCATTCTCCCTGGGCAGCAAAATCATCGACACCATATTATAGCTTATTTTTGACCATATTCCGCTTCTAGACGAATATTAAGTACGCGAATTTCTTCAACCAGCTTTCCAATAAGCGATGTTGTATCGATAAAGCACTGCCTTAGCGCCGTTTGGTTTTCAGATTTAGCCAAATCTTCTAAAAGTTCTAGATTTTTAATGATGATACTAGACTGGAAGTTTCCAATAATACCTTTGAATGTGTGAACCGTTCTTGCGACTTCAACTAACTGATTATTGGCGATTTCAGTGTCGATCTGTTGTAAATAAGTTGCATAGTTGCCAATAAATATCTGCACAAACTGAAGCAGGAGATCTTCAAAGCCATCAAACTCTTTAAGTAAACGTTCTTGATTGAGAATCGGTTCGCTCTCACTCGCTTCAATAGATTGCATTGAACTTGATGAGTCGACTAAGTCGATATTCTCAACGTGATGTTGAAGTAGTGAGCGAATGGTTTGTACGCGAATAGGCTTAGGTAAAAAATCTGTCATGCCAGCATCAAGACAAGCTGTTTTATGGGCTTGGCTCACATTCGCTGTCAGCGCGATAATGACAGGATTGGTTTCTTTTCCAGGAACCTGTCTTATAAGCTTCGTCGCCTCAAGCCCATCAAGGCGTGGCATCTGAACATCCATGAAGACAATGTCGTAATCATTCTTGTTACACTTTTCAACAGCAATAACACCGTCTTCGGCCGTATCAATTTGAACTCCGTGCTTGGATAAAATTGATACTAAGAGTTTTAAGTTAATCGGGTTATCTTCAACGACCAGGATGCGAAGTCTGCTGAGTTCGAGTGGAGCTTTCGTTTGTCTCGGCTTTTTATCAATTTGAGCAGGTTTCGAATTACTATCAATCTCCATATCAAAATAAAAACATGAGCCCTCACCGACTTTACTGGTAACTCCAAGTTGGCCACCCATCAGCTCGACAATTGATTTTGAAATTGAAAGTCCAAGTCCCGTGCCATAATTATCAGTTTGTTGACCAGGAGTTAATTGGGTAAAGGAGTCAAAAATATAGTCGAGTTTGTCTTTTGGAATACCAACTCCGGTATCAGTAACTCTAAAGTTAAGCGCACCTTGTTTTTTCTCGACTTGAACAATGATTTCGCCTTCACTTGTAAACTTAACGGCGTTACCAACCAGGTTAAAGAGAACTTGGTAGAGTCTTGCTTCATCTTGAACGATGATATCGGGAACCCCTGGGCCTAAGTAGTAAGTAAGTTTGATACGCTTTTGTCTTGCCTTGTATTGGAACAGATCGAGTGTATTTTTCAATGTTTCAGCGAGACTAAAAGGACGTTTTTCAAGCTCAAGTTTTTCAGCCTCAAGTTTTGAGTAGTCTAAGATATCGTTGACGAGGGTGAGTAGATTTTCTCCACAGGTTTTAATAGTCTGAACGATCTCTCTTTGCTCGGCAGATAGTTCAGTCTCAGAGAGCAACTCGGTCATTCCGATAACTCCCGACATAGGAGTACGAATTTCATGACTGACAGTGGCCATAAATTGAGATTTCATATCACTAGCTTTTTGAGCCACTTCTACTGCACTTGCTTGATTTTGTTCTAGCTCAACTTCTTTAGTGACATCCCAGGTAACGCCGATCAGCCTTGAAGCGACCTTTCTTTGATCGCGTCTTATATTGGCAACTGACCTGACCCACTTCCAGCCATCTTCTGATTTGATGCGATAGGTGAAATCAAAGCGACTATCATTATCTAAGACAGCCTGACCCTCATCGGCGATTTTTTTTCGATCATCGGGATGAACCAGTTGATAAAAATCATTAAGCTGTAAACCTTTCACTTCAGGGATGCTAAATAAAGTCTTCATGCTCGGACTCCAATAAGCCCGATCACTTGCTATATCCCAATCCCAAACTCCAAAGTCTCCTGCTTCAAGAGCAAGTTCTAGAGTTTCTTGCGAGGTTCTAAGCGCTTCCTCTGATTGCTTTGTTTTATTGATATCTTGAATGATGCCAAAAGCTCTATAGGGTTTACCGTCAAATGTATCGACTCTGCCTGCTGCTCGGATCCACTTTCCACTGAGCATTTGTAAGTGCAAATCATAGGGCACACCGGAGTCAATAAGACGATTAAAAGCTGCTTCGACTTTGATTGATGACTCAGGCATGAATAAGCCAAAGGATTCTTGCGCTTCGGGTGATTTATCATTGGGATCAAGCTCGAGGATTTCGTGCCCTTTTCGACTGAGATGGCGAATACCTGATTGCAGATCCATATCCCAGATTCCTAGATCAGCGAGTTCTTGAATATGTTGCGAGAAGTCTTCAAGACGACTCATCATTGAAATATCGTTATTAACCCCGATAAATCTAATGGCCTTTCCGTTTTCATCGCGCTCACTCACACGACCTTTGGTCATCACGTGAACCCATCTGCCACTTTTGTGGCGAAAGCGTTGTAAGCAAACGAGGGAGGGCGTTTTTTCTTTTAGGTGGAAGCGAACTTCATCAATCGTTCTTTGGCGATCATCAGGGTGAAGGAAGTCGGCCCATGCAGAAGCATTCATTTTCATCTCATGAGGCTCGTAACCCAACATGCGTGGCCAATTGTCGTTAAACCAAGCCTCATTTGTTTTCATATCCCATTCCCAAAAGGCCGTTTGTAGGGAGTCGAGGACAAAGCTTAATTTGTGCTTGTTACTTCCGAGTGCTTCTTCGGCTGTTTTTTTGTCTGAGATATCGAGGGAGAGTACAAATACTCCTCGAACTTCGCCTTGTTCATTTTTAACTTGAGTAATGGTCGAGTCAGTCCAGATTTTTTTACCGCTTATTGTTTCAACAAAAATTTCGCCGCGCCACTGTGACTTTGTCTGAAAGAAAGTTTTAAGTTGCTTCTTATTGAGCTCTGAACTTAAATTCTTAAACAACTCGGCATGACTTTTTCCAAGACAGTCTTTTTCACTGATCTCCATCGACTCACAGAAGAAACTATTGACGTGAACAATCTTGCCCTTAGCATCGGTCAAGGAGACGGCGGTGCTGGCATCAGCAGCGCTGCGGTAGAGTTGGTCGAGCTTGTTTAAATCCATGGGGATATCATAAAGCCTAAGCCAAAAAAGTGCTAATTAATCGGATTATAAATACCATTTATATTAGACAGAATATCTTGAAGTCTTAGGAAAAAGGGCGGGATATTCACCGTGAATTCTTCACCACTTCGGTAGCGAAAAGTATAATGTCCCCTCATGCTACCAGTGGGAGTGTCGAGTGGACATTGACTGGAATAATGAAATGTTTGACTGGGCAAAATAACGGGTTGCTCGCCAATGACTCCGGCCCCCTCAATTAGTTTTTCTTCATTGCGACCATTTCTTATAATCCAGTGCCTATGCATGAGTTGGACTGGAATTTCGTTATTATTGGTGAATTCAACGGCATAAAGAAAAATAAACACATTCTGATCGATAAGGGATCTCTCCTCATCAAAAACGGGAGCAACTTTGACTTGAATTCCATTGGTCGTCGCCACATAGGGCGTTTCGATATCCATGCTTTAGTATAGCACGGATAGGAATTATTTCGGCAACTTAAGGGTGCTAAATAGTTGAAATGCTTTAGCCGATAAGTGGAGAGTAACAGGGGAAATGGGGGAGACCGTGGACCAGCGCACTAAAGATCATTACGAGTTTGAATATCTTGAAAAATATTATGGTGATGCTTATTGCGTTATAAAAGCGATCGAAGATTGTCCCTCTTGTAAGTCAAAACTCGTCTTGAGCCATCTCGCTGACAGTGGTAGTTTGCTGGTCCATGAAAGCGCACGCTGCTTTGATTGCGACTTCATTGGAAGAAAGCTTATTCACACTATGAACTAAAGTTGCCGGGACGGATCACACAATGCTTAAAGCTCACACTCATATAACTGCTTTTCCTGCAGGTCAGACAAAAATATTTGAGATGGACGAATCTGTTGATTGGGTAGGAAGTCTTCTAACTGAACTTAATGAAGAAATTACCAAGGATGAGTTGAGTGAACTCGATACGGATATGTTTCTAACCATTGATGGAGAAGTGTCCCGCAAAACAACTGATAAGCTAGAAGATCATATTAAAGTTTCGGCCAAACTTAGTACTGTCTTTGCTACTCGTTGTATTAAGAGTGGAAAGGCCATGGTTGATAATCTTGAATTAGAAATCAAGTTCGTGGTCATCGATCATGAACTCATTTCACGCTATGGCTATGAAGAGCAAACAACTCTATTTGTGGATGAATACGAGTATGAACTTTATTCATGTAAAGATAACCAATTTGACCTCAAAGAAATCATCCATGAGTTTATTTGGCTCAACAAAGATCCATACCCGACACTAGAATCGGACGACTAATTAAATTGCCGTCCTAAATCCTTGAATACGCTCGATCTCTTCAGCCGCTTCAAGCGAGAGTCGTGCCCATGGCATTTTCTCTAAGCGCTTCTTCTCAATCGGCTCTTCAGAAACTTCACAAAAGCCGTAAGTGCCTTCTTCAATTTTACGAAGGGCCACATCGATTTCTCGAAGGCGTTTGATCTCACGCTCGCGCAGTCCAAAACTTACGTTTTGACTAATCACAACCTGTGCAAGATCACCGTCTTCAGATGAGTCTTCAGGTGAGATTTGAAGATCTTCAACTTGAGTATTTTTCATTGAGTTTAATACTTGGTTCTTAAGCTCAATGAGTTTTTTCTTTTGTGCTTGAATAAAATTGTCGTCAAATTTGTTAGCCATGATGCTAATCCCCCTCGATGTTTAAGGCGCCGTCAATCTTATCACCTTGTCTCATTTTTCGTGCGAGAGAGTCGTGCTTTGCCTTCAGATTACCAGAAAACGAGGAGTTGTACTTTTGGCTTGACTCTTAAAATGCCCAGTTTGTGGGTCACTACTCTTGGAGTTGAATCTCGATACCATAGCATTTTGCTTCCACTGCCAAGAGCTCCAAAAGTTCAGCTTTAGGAATCAGCACATCAATCACAGAGAAACGACTTTTTGCTGAAATGCCACAGCCCTCTTCGCATCTCATATCTGAAGTATCGATTGATACAAAAGTGATGGGGGCTTTGTTTTGAAAGCTCGAGTACCATTTAAAAAACTCTTGGAGTTTTACTTTGAGAGCAGGCTTGAGCTGCTGCTTCTTTTCCTGCGATTCGAGATTGAAGAGAAAGCGACCTGCATCCATTTGCTTGCCATTAATAGTGATATTAATAACTCCCTTGGAGCTAATACTGAGCGTATTATTTAAGCATTTTGGACAATACATAAGCAGCTTTTTATTAGAGTAGTTCTCATCTCATCGGTTAAGTTCTATCATACTAGTCTTAGCGGATCTAACAAAGCAAAGGTTTAACTTCATGTCACCAGAAACAAAATTTATTAGAATGAGAGACGATGTAGAGCTTTTTGCTCAAGTTAAAGAAGGTGGCAGTGACCTGTGGCTTATCGTGACACACGGAATTGGCGAGCATAGCGGAAGACATCAGTACTTTAGCGAGCTTTTAGGTAGTGACTTTAATATTTTATACTATGACTTAAGAGGTCATGGAAAATCTCTTGGACCGGCAGCAACGATTGAAAATTTTGATATTTATCGTCAAGATTTACAAGATATTCTGCGCTTTTTAAGAGAGCGCTACAAAATGAAAAAATTCGTTCTCTTTGGTCACTCCATGGGAGCGTTGATTACGGCCGGTTTTGTTCAGCAATACCGTGTTCCTGAAGATCGTCCTGAGCTTGTGTATCTCAACGCACCTCCGGCCGGTTTTCCTGCACCGCTTGGAAGTATCGTTGATAGTCTTTCAACCGGAATCTTTAAAAAGTTAGCAAGCCTATCAGCCAGTATTCGCTTAGGAGGACTGGTTGATTTAGCCTACTTGTCTCATGATCCACAAGTTAAAGAAAAATATGTTGTTGATCCATTGAACGCTTTAAAGCTGCACACCAAGCTTCTGCTTCAACTCGCGAAAGATTCAAAGATAGTTTTTTCAAAAGAGATTGAGCCCGAATGTCCGGCCTTTGTCTCGTGGGGTAGTGAGGATCGAATTATTTCTCCAGAACATTTGCAAAAATACTTTTCAACCAAAGAATTAAATTTTGAAACGAAAGTATTCGATGGCGCCTTTCATGAGATTCATAATGAAGTGGATAAATTCAGACAACCTTACTTTGATTATCTAGTGAGTTGTATTAAGCAGGCTCGAAGTAAGTCTGTTTTTCAAGAGAACACACATGAATGAATTCGCTAGGGATTATTTGCAAGGGGCTGGCTTTCGCCTAGACGGAGCCGGAAGACAATGGGGAATTTTAGAAGATGGTGTTGATTATCCTCTGAAATTTGATGGCAAGATAGTTGGTGAGTTAATAGTCGAGAGTCACGTTCCAAAAGAGCGAGCGATTGAGTTCTCTCATCATGCTGCCTCGGTCGTGCATGCCGGAGAAGACAAGATTGATGACATGCTGGCCGTGCTTGCATGGCTTCGCCAAGTTCAAAATATTTCTCCAAGCCTTTTTAACTGGGTGGGAGTTTATTTCAAAACATCTTATCTTTTAAATGAAGATTCGAGCGACTTAATCTTGGGACCATTTTTAGGTTCAGCGACAGAACACACTCGAATTCCAATCGATCGCGGTTTATGTGGCCTGGCCTTGCATGAAGAGCGAGTGATCAATCAAGCTGATGTTCATGCTGACTCTCGACATATTGCTTGTTCAGTAACAACAAAGTCGGAGCTCATCATCCCTCTTCCCAGGGGGAAAAAGTCGGGCTTTTTCGCCGAGCTAGATATCGACAGCAATCAAAAAGCAGCCTTCTCCAGTGAGCTTGAGGCCAAAGTTTCTGAGCTGTGCAACTCCTTCCCCCTGTGAAAACAGTGGTTTAGCCTTGTTCTTTTGGCCCTTTTAGTCGGCCAAGGGGTTAAAAAAACACAGCATACGACCGATAAGTTCACTGAGGAGGCCTAGAATTTCTGGGCACAATTTTGAACAATTAGGAGTTCAATGGCGGCGG
>TARA_R110000868_G_scaffold243512_3_pt1 | contig 14130 bp, 10 predicted proteins | sample TARA_R110000868 | Tara Oceans TARA_R110000868 (sample SAMEA4397489) | marine metagenome | biome: Polar Biome; feature: [SRF] surface water layer (ENVO:00010504); material: water (ENVO:00002006), including particulate matter (ENVO:01000060) such as... | depth 5 m | reverse complement strand
TTTCTCCGTTGGGTCTAATGTTACAATTTCATTTTTAATTTCAACTGAACGGTAAATTAATTGGTCTAAATCAGCATAATTGATTGCTTTTAAATCCAAAAATTGTTCCCAATATTTTTTGTCGTAAATCAAGCCGTGCTTTAACATTTCTGCAAGACCGGAACGCATTTCGTTTTGTGGAACAGTTTCTAGATAGGCTGTGTCAATAAGCACCATTATAGGTAAATTGAAAACCCCTATTTGATTTTTAATATTTCCAAGATCAACACCGTTTTTGCCTCCTACAGATGCATCTACCATTGAAAGTAACGTAGTAGGAATATTTATAAAGTCTATACCTCTTTTAAAAGTAGAAGCAACAAACCCACCTAAGTCAGTAACAACCCCACCGCCAACATTAATTACAAGACTTTTTCTATCTCCTCCTAGTTCAGTCAATACATTCCAAATTTGAACACAAGTGTCAATATTTTTATTGATTTCTCCATTTTCAAATTCAATTATTTCAATAGTTAAATCGGTTTCTAAATAAGGTAAAAATTTAGGCAAACAATATTCATTTGTATTGCTGTCAACTATTATAAATATGGTTGAATATTTACTTTGTTTTAAATGTAAGTTTAAAGCTTCATACCCTTTTTCATTGAAATGAATAGGATGATTGCTAGCTTCTATAGTTTTTAACGAATTTGACATATTAATTAATTTATTTACAATACTGGACTACTAATTCCGAAGCACCAGGATAATTTTTGTTCTCTGCCAATTTTAAATTTTGACAGCCTTTTTCTCTATTTTTTGTGTTCAAATAAGACGCTCCAAGTAAAAATTCAGTTTTACCATCAGTTAGAGTTGGCGAATTTAAGGTTTTTTCTAAATAAATTATGGCAGTTTTAAACTGATTTAACTTAAAATAACAAATTCCTATATTCTGTGTAATTATTATATTTTTTGGATCATCTAGTAGTGCTTTTTTATAATATACAATAGCTTTGTCAAACTTAGATTCAGTGCCATATTGATTTGCCATATTGATATTATTAGGTTTAACAACTTCAGTGTTTACATCTTTCAAAGTTTTTATGTTTGTTTTAAGTCCATCATTTTGGAATGATTTTTTTCTATTTAATAAAGTGGTGTCGTTAGCAAACAAAATTAATCCTGAGTCAATAAATTGGATTAATGCTTTGTTTGAATATTGTGATTGTGCCAACGCGCTAGATGTATTAATCCAGACACTTGGCTTTTTAATATATTTTGTAAATTGATTATGTATGTTTAAAATGGCAGCAGTATCTTTTTTAATTGTTTCAACCACAATTGCTGTTAAATAATAATCTTCACTTCTAGGTCTAATTTCAAATGCTTTTTTTGCATAAATATATGCACTGTCTTTATTACCTAATTCTTTATAGATTCTATATTTATACCATTCACTTCTTCCTGTATAGGGATTGATTTTTTGGGAAAGGTTAAAATATTTTAAGGCTTCTGAATACTTTTTTTCTTTTAAAGAATAAATTCCCGCTAATTCGATAAATGGTTGAGAGTTGGTTTGAATTGTAGGAAACTGAGGTATTTTATCGATAATTTCATTAGATGTAAACTGATATTTAGCTTCATCTTGTGCCAAATCAATTCGGGTTTCATTTTCTAATTTATAGGCATTAAAAGTATTGAATGAAAAATACAATGTAATAATGCTTATCAAAATCAAAGTTAAAGCAACGATCTTCTTAAAATGAAATTCTTTAATTGTATCTATTGGATTTGTATTTAAGATTGTCAATACCAGAAAAAAGCAAAAATTAATTTGCATAGTAGGTCTGTATAAAGGGAAATTAAATAAAGCATCTATTCCGTAAGTAGTCATTAATAATAAAGCAAGCGCTGCAATAATTTGAGATTCATTATCCTTTTTGCTAAAAATATTTTTAAGATTAAGTGATAGACAAATAATAAAAATAAGTAAATAAAGGATTGCGTTTAAAATTCCTGTTTCTGCAGCAATTTCTAGAAAATCATTATGTGGATGGTCTGAGATTAATAAATTATCAGATTGCATTTTCTCATACGGCGATGCTTCAATTTTCCAATTTCCAAGTCCAATACCCAAAACTGGGTTTTTTTTGATCAATTGAATCGCATTTTCCCAGTAAGTGAATCTTCGATTTATGGAAACATCCTCTGTTTTAGAAGAGCTAATTTGTATTACTCTATTGGTAACCGACTTGTACCTGTCATTGCTTTTACTTTTTTCAAAAACGATATTAGCAATAAAAAATGCAATTAGTAGGGGGAATACAATGCTGATTAAATTTACATAATTGGGCTTTTTTTGAATGTTAATTTTTAGAAAGACTACAATAAAAAGAACTGTTTCAACAAATAAGCTAATATAAGAAGCTCTCGAAGCAGTTAAGAAAATTACTAATATTGCCAAAAACAAACTCAAAGCCAATAGCCATTTCTTCCATTTTGAAAAATAAGTAATTCCTAAAAGTAAAAACGGTATTTTACCAGCTAGACTTGCTGCAAAAATATTAATATTCCCCGTATTTCCTTTCAACATGGATAAACCATTTATTAGATTTGTTGTTTTGGATGTTCCTATAAAATCGCTTAATGCTAAATAGGATTGTATAACAACACTAATTCCCACTAAAAAAGCAATTTTATAAATTAAATCGAAATTGTTATATAGTAAAATGGAAAGATTTACAAACAAACAAAAAACAGTAGTGATTTGCATAAAGTTTACAATTGCTAACGAAAAATTGTTAGCTGAAAACATTGAGATTCCACATAATAATAAGAAACCAATATAAGCTTTAAAAAGGTTGCTTTTTTTAAATATTGCTACCCAACCATTTGAAATAAGAGTTTGATTTTTATATAAAAAAACACCTGTAATACTATTGATTAAGGCAAGATATAAGAATTGCGGTGCAATAATTTCGATGCTGCCAAATTGAGGTAAAAAATCAATAATTAAAAAGCTAAATATGAAAAGGAGTAAAATAGTTTCAAAATAAATGTTGTTTTTTTTATCTAAATCTTTAGTATTCAAATTTTCAATACTAATTTTATTTGTTTTAGTCATTTACTTTTTTTGCTAAAATTATACTTTTCAAATTTATTGAATATTTCTCCTAGATGGAATTATTTAAGAAAATTATCATAAAAAACAATTATGATTAATTTAATGAGAAATTGACAAAGAAAAATCAAACTATATCTATATTTGTGAAAAAATATCAGCATATGGAAAAAATATTCAATAATACACAAGTTGCCTTTTCTTTAAAAAGTGATACAGAACTGGATAGAGCTTATTTTCTTTTCAAAATGATTGCAAATCAGCCTTTAGTACGCATAGGAACCGCTGTAACAAATTTTGCTTTAAAAGCAAATCTTCCTGTTGAAGGATTAATAAGAGCGACCGTTTTTGATCATTTTTGTGGTGGTGTAAATGAGGAAGACTGCCTTTCTGTAGTCGATAAAATGTATACAAAAGGTGTTTCTTCGGTATTGGATTATTCAGTTGAAGGAAAGGAAGAAGAAGATCAATTTGATGCGGCTTTAAAAATGACTTTAAAAACAATTGATTTTGCCAAAGAACGTCAAGCTATTCCATTTGCAGTTTTTAAACCTACGGGTCTTGGACGATTAGATTTGTATGAAAAAATAGGGGAGAAGCAACCACTGACTCCTGATGAGCAAGCGGAGTGGGACAGGGTAGTAGCTCGATTTGATTTGGTTTGTAGTGAAGGACATAAAAAAGATGTTGCCTTATTAATTGATGCAGAGGAAAGCTGGATGCAAGATGCTGCTGATGCATTAGTGACTGAAATGATGCGTAAATACAATAAAGAAAAGGCTATTGTTTTCAATACATTGCAAATGTACCGTTGGGATCGATTGGATTATTTAATGAGATTAAAAGAGCAAGCGAATAAAGAAGGTTTCTTTATTGGAATGAAATTAGTTCGTGGTGCTTACATGGAAAAAGAAAATGTTCGCGCTGAAGAAAAAGAATATCCTTCACCAATATGCGCCACTAAAGAAGCTTCAGATGTCAATTATGATGCTGCAGTACACTATATGGTTAATCATTTAGATAGCATGTCAATTTTTGCTGGAACTCATAATGAATCGAGTACTTATACGTTGATGGAATTAATGAACGAGAAAGGAATTAAAACAAATGACAATAGAGTATGGTTTGGTCAACTCTATGGTATGAGTGATAATATAAGCTATAACTTAGCTGATCATGGTTATAATGTGGCTAAATATTTACCCTTTGGTCCTGTGAAAGACGTTATGCCGTATTTAATTCGTCGTGCTGAAGAGAATACTTCTGTGGCTGGACAAACGAGTCGAGAATTAGAAATGATAAAAGCGGAACGTAAGAGAAGAAAAGGAAAATAAATTAGATTTAAACTGTGGCCTTTTCATTTTAAAAGCGACTCCTATTTTTATGAAAAAACCATTTGTTTTTAGCAAATGGTTTTTTTTATCATGAATCTTAACTAAGAATTACTAAACTGTAAATTACTTAAGTTTTTATATTTTCCGTTTTCTAGAGAAATTAATTCTAGGTGCGTTCCTTGTTCCGAAATGATTCCATTATCAAGGACTAGAATTTGATCGGCGCTACGAATAGTAGAAAGTCGGTGAGCAATAATAATGCTTGTTCTTCCTTCCATTAATATTTCTAAAGCTTCTTGAACAAGCTTTTCACTTTCACTGTCTAATGATGAAGTGGCTTCATCAAGAATTAAGATACTTGGATTTTTAAGTAATGCTCTAGCAATCGCAATACGTTGTCTTTGACCACCAGAAAGTTTGATTCCTCTTTCTCCTACTAAAGTTTCAAATTTTTCAGGAAAACCTTCTATAAAATTAAAAGCATTAGCTTGTTTGGCAGCCAATAGAATTTCATCTTCACTTGCATCTGGTTTTCCGTAGGCGATATTTTCTTTTATAGTTCCTCCAAATAAAATGACATCCTGAGGAACAATACTCATATTACCACGTAGATTTTCTAAATCGTAGTCATAGATGTTTTTACCATCAATAATTATTTCACCACTATCAATATCATAAAAACGCAACAATAAGGAAGCAATAGTCGACTTCCCAGTTCCACTAGGACCAACAATGGCAATTTTTTGTCCAAATTCCGCAGTAAAATTAACGTCTTTTAAAACATTTATTTCTTTTCTAGATGGGTAACTGAAAGCAACATTTTTGAAGGTAACATTACCTTTTATTTTTCCAACTGTGGCAGTATTTTGTTTTGAGTTAATTTTTTCAGGAGTTTCCTCCAATAATTCAAACACACGTTCCGTTGCACCAATTGCTTTTTGAATTTGTGCATATAATTCAGCAATACCTCCAAAAGAAGCTCCAACAAAAGTAGAGTAGAGGACGAATGAAATTAATTGCCCGACACTCATTTCACCACTTATACTCAACCGAACTCCAAACCAAACAACAGCTACTATAGCGCCAAACAAACAGAAAATAATAAATGAGGCAAAGTATCCTCTATATTTACCGCCTTTAATGGCCAGTTTTACTACTTCTTTTATTTTTCCATCATATCGAGCAATTTCATACCATTCATTGGCGAAAGCCTTAACAATACTAATTCCTTGCATTGTTTCTTCAACAATAACCTGACTTTCGGCCACTTGATCTTGTACGTTTTTAGAAAATTTTCGAATAAACCGACCAAAAATGACTGCAGCAACAGCAACTAATGGCACAACTGACAGCATCAATAGAGTTAATTTAAAACTTTCGGTAGCCAATAAAGCAACTCCACCTATGATTAAAATAAATTGTCTTAAAAATTCGGCAATGGTGGAAGTTAAAGTATCTTGAATTTGGGTTATATCTGAGCTTATTCTACTATTCAATTCACCAACCCGTTTTTGAGAAAAGAAAGACATGGGTAACTTTACCAAATTACTATATAAGGACAAACGAAGGTTAGCCAAAGTATGTTCTGTAAAATTCACAAATAGAGACAATCTAAAAAAGGAAAATATAGATTGCATAAAAAGAATGCCAATTAGAAATAACGCAATAGAATTAGCTTGCGAATTGTCTTTGTTTTTCACACAATCAATTAACAATCCCATTAATTTAGGAAAAGCCAAAGCTGTTGCTCCAGTAAGAAGCAAAAAAACTAAGCCTACATAAAATTTCCAACGATGATTACCAGCATATCGAAATATAAGGGTTGCTTTATTGAGTGAACTTGCAGTAATTTTTGATTTTGGTAAATCATTTTCTTTGAACCTAGCCATTATATATTATTTATGATACAAATGTAATACTATAGCGTTTCATTACAAAAAAATAGTAGCCTTAGGAAATAGTATTAATATGTTGTAATTGAGTACTAAAGGATTTATTGCTTATTTTTTATTCATTTATTTTTAAATTTAGCTTGCAAATACAAATTCTAGCTGTATATTTGCACACGCAATACAGAACAAGTATAGCAAATTAAAATAGGGCGATTAGCTCAGCTGGTTCAGAGCACCTCGTTTACACCGAGGGGGTCGGGGGTTCGAACCCCTCATCGCCCACAAAAGACAAACGACGCCATTGGAAGACAATGGCGCTATTTTTTTATAATTTATGCTATTTTAGGTTTTCATAAAATAAAATAGGGAATAGGTGTTAGATTGTAGCTCCTGACAATCCGCGAATTCCAAAGCGACCAAATTAACACAGAAGTTGTAGATTTAATTAATTAAATTGGTCATTAAAATTCAGATTAAATTGTTAATTTTATCAAATTCCTCGATTGTCTTATTACCTAAAAATGAATGTCTCCTTTGTTTATTATACCAAATTTCAATGTATTGATATACTTCCATTTTCATCTGTTTGCTACTTAGAAGTTTATTTCCATGAATTAACTCAGCTTTGAAAGAATTGAAAAAACTTTCAGAAACGGCATTGTCATTATGATTTTGTCTACGACTCATACTACGCCTAACACAGTTGTGAGAGTCTAACGCATTAGTAAAAATTTTACTAGCATACTGAACACCTCGGTCAGAATGGAAGATTAAATCCTTAGTAATTTTCCTGTTTTTAACTGCCATTTCCCAAGCAGATAAAGTAGTTTCTTTAGTGCTCATTGTGTTACTTAAACTCCATCCGATGATTTTCCTATCAAATAAATCCATAACAATTGTAAGATATAAAAAGCCTCTCATTGTTTGAATATACGTAATGTCCGAAACCCAAGCTTTAGAAGGCTCGCTAACTATAAATTCCCTATTTAAAACATTAGGAGACACATAGTGATTATGAATTGAATCAGTTGTTGCCTTAAATTTTCTTTTAGGTTTTCTACGCAGACCCAACATTCTCATGTAAACTGTTACTTGTGAACTTTGTATTTTAAACTTTCTCCTTTGAAGTTCTTTAGTAATTTTTATACATCCATAAGTTTTTTTAAATTCAAAGTATATAGATGTAATTTCTTCTTTTAATAAACTTATTCGAGATTCTGTATCTGAAAGCTCTTGTTTTTTTTTTGTATAGTATGTGGTTCTTGACACACCTAATACATCACATATTTTTAAAATTGAAAATTTATGTTTATTGCTTTCAATGAATTTTTTAGTCATTACTTTTCCTTGAGCAGCATATTTACTACCATTTGTTAAAATTTCCATGGTAAATTCTGAATCTTTAATTTTTTTTTCGAGATTACTAATTATATTTTGGTCAGGAGTTAATTTTAAATAACCTGTTCCACAAAAACTTCCTGTCCCAAATTTTTCAAAGTCTTGTCGCCATCTATACAAACAACTTTGAGTTATGCCCAGCTCCCGTTCAATACTTGCAATTTGCCCTTTACCTCTCTCGTAGCTTAATTTAACTGCGTTCTCTTTAAAAGAACTTTCATATTTTTTCATAGTATGAAGTTTAATATTTTTTAATAACATATCTTCTTTTTTAATGTCTACATTCAATATATTCAATTATTTTTTCTTTCATTTTTTTTTTGGTTAGAAGCATATCTAAATCGACTAGTTCAGCTTTAAGGGATGTGAAAAAGCTTTTGGGAACAGCATTATCTAAGCGATTCCCTTGCCGACTCATACTTCGTCTAATAAATTTATAAGAGTTTAATTTATTGGTAAACAATTTATTAGCGTACTGAATTCCTCTATCAGAATGAAACATTAACTCCTTATTTATTTTTTGATTAAGAACAGCCATCTCCCAAGCCGGCATGGAAGTCTCTTTTATTGTGAGTCCATCGCTCATACTCCATCCAATAATTTTTCTCTTAAATAAATCCATAATAATTGTTAGAAATAAAAGTCCATTCATTGTGTGGACGCTAGTTATACCCGTGACCCAAACCTGAGAAGATTCTTCAACTTTAAAATTTCGATTTAAAATGTTAGGAAAGACATAATGATTGTAAGGAATATATGACGAATTAGATTTGCTATTGTCTTTTCTATTAAGCTTGCTTCTTAAGCCTAGTTTTTTCATATAGATAGTAACTTGAGCAGTTTTTAATTTAAAACCTCGGCTTTGTAATTCTGCTGAAATTTTTCCACTACCATATATCATTTTATATTCATAAAATATAGAAGTTATTTGTTTCTGTAATATAATAGTTTGAGCTTGTCTTGGAGAAAGTACATTATTTTTCCATCTATGATAAGTCTCAGTTCTAATACCTAAAACTTTACACATTTTCCAAAGTGGATATTTATCTAAATTGTTTTCAATAAAATGAAAAATCATTGGTTTCCCTTCAGAGATATATTTACTTGCGCACTTAAAAATCTCAATATGAAGTTCTGATTCTTTAAGTTTCTTTTTAAGCGCTCTTTTAAGTTCAGATAATCTTTTTTGTTCGGGGTTCCTAAAATGTCCGCCACCACAAAAGCTTTCTGTTCCATATTTTTGAAGTTCATCTCGCCATCTATAGATATTAGTAGATGGTACACCAAGCTCTTTTGCAACTTTAAAAAGATTTTTTTCAAGTGCTAGTTTGACTGCATTCACTCTGAAATTGCGGTCGTAAGTTGTGTGTTTTTTCATTTATGACTATTACATGATAAAAAATATAATATAAATTTATGAAAAAAAGATCCTGTCATTACTACGTAATTTTACAATATCAAAAATAGACATTGAAAAAGATAGTTTAGATAAATTTTAAAGATAAGGAAAAGAGAGTAAAGATAAATTTTGAAAAAATGCTACTGCCTACAACAACCCACACAAAGACAAAGTACACCAATGCAAGACATTGGCGTTGTTTTTTTTATATTTTATACTATTTTAGGTTTTCAAAAAAAGTCAAAATTGGTATCAAGTGTTCGACTGTAGTCCCTGACAGCCCACAAAACTTCTCAAGAAATTGAGAAGTTTTTTTTTGCGTTATATTTTTCTAAATCAATTGTAAAACGCATTAATTCAATGTCAAAGCACCCAATATTTCCTCTGATAGAAATGGGCCACCAGGGTATTTAGCAGTGTAGTCAAGGTTTAACCATACTTGACCCCGTTCATCAATATGGTAGTGCAATTGCTTTTTATAGCTTTCATTTTTAAACAAAACATTCTTTATTAAATAATTTACGGTTTCTAAATCATTCATAGTGCCAATTAATATTTCGGGATAAATATGTCCTTTGGTATGAATCAATCTAGGCGTGCCGCCAATGGCTCTCACACTTGCAGCCATTAGAATGGAATGGTCGTCACAATCACCTGAAAAGTAGTCTAATGATTCACTGGCTGTAGCAATGTAATCGCCATCTTTGGGATCACTTACATAGTTCCAGCGCCCATTTATTTCCTTAAAAACAGCAAAGCATTGTATAATCGTTCTATAATCAGAATATCCTTTTACATTTTTAAAGTATTTTGATGTCGCCATGATGGCAAAGTTGCGAACTTTAGGGTTTTTATATTCTATTGCATTGATAATCTTTGACTTATTTGGAAAAGGAAGGAGTTTAGAAATAATGATATCTTGTGGGTTCGGATTATCAGACATAGTATAAATCATCGAGTCGTAATCCTCATAAACACTATTAAATCCATAGTTCCCTGAAGCAGTTCCATAAAATAAAACTAAAATATAGAGAAAAATGCATACGATAATTATGGTTCTTAACAATCTCAATATAAGTTGTATAAGAACGATAATGACTAAGAAAAGTAAAATTCGATCAATATTATAAGCCCAAGGGAGTTCAATTAAATTCTGATGAGCGATTATAAATAGAGGAACAGCAATCAAAATATTTAACACAAAAATAATTACATCATCCCAAGGCTTCTTTACCTTAAGTTTTTGTTTTATGTTTTGAATTGAAATATTTTTAATGTTTATCATAGCAACCAAAAAGTGTAAAAACTAGATTGCTTTTACAATTTCATCAAAAGTACCTTTTTTATCAATGATTTTAAGTTGAAATAATTGATTTTGAATATTGTTTAACAATTTTTTTGGTAATGCGTCTTGAGACCATTCTGTTAAGGATAGCCATTCTTGAATATCAGCCGTTTTTTGATGGTATTTTGTTGCCAAAGTTTTATCAATATTACGGATGTTTTTAAATCCTTCTGTTTTTTTATTGATGACTTCGAGAATGGTTTGAATAATTTCAGGTTGTTTCTCTAGAATTTCATCGCGTACAGCAATAACAAAACAAGGCCAAGGAGTAGGGCAGTCTCCAACTCGTCTAAAAACCCCTGAATCGACCAATGGTTTGGTCATAAACCGTTCCCACATAAAATAATCGGCAGTACCAGCTGTTAAGGCTTCAACCGCTCCGTCAATGGTATTGATGATTTCAAATAGTAAATTATCTGTTTCCCAACCTTGGTTATTGGCATTTACATAAGCCATCAGTTGTGAACCAGAACCTAATCTTGAAATTGCTACTTTAGTATTCTCTAAATCAGATACAGTTTTATATATAGAATTCGCAGCTACATGTATTCCCCAAATTAATGGTGATGCTACATAAACTTGAACAATTTTGGATGGATTTCCTGCAACAATATCTTTGACGATTCCTTCAGTTAAAATAACTGCAATATCGGTTTCTCCTGAGCGAAGCATTTGACACATCTTACCTGTCCCTTCAGGAACATCGGTCCATTGTAAATCGATATTTTGAGCTTCAAATTCGTTGTTATCGATGGCTAAATGCCAAGGTAAATTAAAATGTTCTGGTACTCCAGCTATTTTTATTGTTGTCATTTTAAATTGTTTTTATTATCTAATTCATACCAAACACAAGGAATTCCATTCCAATCAAATTCATTTTTTAGTTGCATTCCTATTTTTTCAAGAATCCTACGGGAACCTATATTATCAATATGTGCTGATGCATACATAGTTTTGATATTTATAGTGTTGAATCCATAATCTAACCAAGCTTTAGCTGATTCATATGCATATCCTTTTCCCCAATAATTTTCAATAAAGCGATAACCAATTTCGTAAAAGTTAATATGACCATTTTCGGGATCTGTTATGTATTTAATCCCAGACCAGCCAATAAATTGATTTGTCTCTTTCAGAATTACCGCGTAACGACCAATTCCGTTTTCAATATATTGATTTCGGATATTCTTGATGTATTTTCTACTTTCTTCAATTGATCCAACAGGATTATTTCCTAGAAACTCATGAACATTGGAATTGCTATCCAAAATAAACATAGCGTGATCATCAGTAGGAAGTAATTCTCTTAGAATTAATCGTTCGGTTTCAATACGTATGTTCATGTGTACTCTTTTTTAGACCTGATAGTAGCGATATCCTCTTGTGGTAGCGAAAGCGGACACAAGAGATATACCGGATAGTAGAACACGAGCGGAGCGAACTGGCGTAGCAAATGGCTCCTAAATCAATTAAATTGTAGCTATTTTATCTAAAGTATAAGCAATCAATTCATCGACTGCTTTGTAGGGATCTTCACTAAAAGTTCCCGAAGCGCGATTAGCAATTATGGCGTTTAGCGACAAAGCGTGGTGTCCTAAAAGTGCCGAAAGTCCATATATTGCAGCGGTTTCCATCTCTAAATTGGTAATTCTATTGTTTTCAAAAGCGAAATTATCCATTTTTGAATTTAGCATTTCATCTTGAATGTTTAATCGCAATACGCGTCCTTGAGGTCCATAGAAACCACCAGCTGTTGCTGTGATTCCTTTGTGTATTTTGTCGCTTTCAATTATTTTTTCTAATACCTCAGAACAAGCAATTACATACGGTTTTCCCTTGCGTAAATCCCAATTCGTATGGCTTACAAAAGCATCTTCCATGGCTTTATTAGAAACTTCGTCAATTAAATAGGAGCGGAGCATGTTGTCCAGACCTAGACCAAACTTAGACATCACAAAACTATCTACCGGAATATCTGCTTGTAAAGAACCCGAAGTCCCAATACGGATAATATTTAGTGAAGTTAAATGGTCTTTTGGTTTGCGTGTTTCTAAATCAATATTAACTAGGGCATCCAATTCATTAATTACGATATCTATATTATCTGGACCGATTCCGGTTGACATTACAGTAATTCTTTTGCCTTTGAAAATACCAGTTTGGGTTTTGAATTCTCTTTTCTGAGTCGAAAATTCAATACTTTCAAAAAACTGAGTAATTTTCTCTACTCGGTTTTGATCTCCTACAAAGATTATATCGTGTGCAATATGTTCTGGTTTCAGATTCAAGTGATAGACACTTCCATCTGGATTTAATATTAATTCTGATGATTGTATCATTAAGATTTTTGTTTAAAGTTTAAGGTTTCAAGTTGCTTAACTGAACACTTTTTTTAGCCCCCAACACGTTTTACTTTGAAACCTTTTAATTTCAAGATTTCCATTATTTTATCACGGTAATCTCCTTGAATAATAATTGAATCATCTTTAAAAGTACCACCAACGCTCAGTTTTGTTTTGATTTCTTTAGCTAATATTTTAAAATCGGCATCGGTTCCTTCATAACCTTCGATGATGGTGGTAGCTTTTCCTTTTCTTTTTTCGAATTTACAAATCATAGGTTCTTTTTGAACGTATAATTCATGTGGCACTTCTTCTATTTTTTCTTCTGGGCCAGGTTCGTGATCCGGAAAAAGGTTTTTTAATTGGTCTTGTAAGTCCATTTTTTTTAAATTAATTAATTATTAAACTATTAAGAAGTTAAGTAAATTAAGTTTTTACGACTCTTAATGAACCTTAATTCCTTAATGGTAAAAAAACAAAAAGACATCAAGCGAGCTCGATGTCTTTCTTGAACTATAATAAAATATTTATTTTTTAATTAACCCTAAATCTACTAAACGTTCGTATAAGTAATCACCAGCGGTAATATCGTCAAATTGTTTAGGATGTTCAGTATCAATACAGTTCTCTAAACAATTCAGTGGCATATCACTCACTGGGTGCATAAAAAACGGCACCGAATATCTTGAAGTTCCCCATAATTCTCTAGGTGGATTTACCACTTGGTGAATGGTAGATTTCAATTTATTATTCGTGTGACGAGACAACATATCTCCTACATTTATTACTAATTCATCTGGTTCAGCAATGGCATCAATCCATTCTCCATTGTGGTTTTGAACTTGTAATCCTTTTCCTTGCGCTCCCATTAATAGGGTGATCAAGTTGATATCACCATGAGCAGCAGCGCGAATAGCATTCGCAGGTTCTGTAATAATTGGTGGGTAGTGAATAGGTCTTAGGATTGAATTTCCATCTTTGGCATAATTGTCAAAATAGAATTCGTCTAAACCCAATCGTAATGCTAAAGCTCTTAAAACATAAACTCCTGTTTTTTCCAGCATTTGGTAAGCTTCTTTACCTACAACATTAAAGCGAGGTAATTCTTTTACTTCCACATTTTCAGGATATTCTGAGGCATATTTTGAATTTTCGCTTACATACTGACCGAAATGCCAAAACTCCTTCAAATCTCCTTCTTTTCTTCCTTTTGCATGTTCTGTACCAAAAGAAACATAACCACGCTGACCACCAATACCTGGGATCTCATAACTGCGTTTTGTTTCTAGGGGTAAAGAGAAAAAATTTCTAATTTCACCG
>TARA_R110000868_G_scaffold67736_3_pt1 | contig 14135 bp, 15 predicted proteins | sample TARA_R110000868 | Tara Oceans TARA_R110000868 (sample SAMEA4397489) | marine metagenome | biome: Polar Biome; feature: [SRF] surface water layer (ENVO:00010504); material: water (ENVO:00002006), including particulate matter (ENVO:01000060) such as... | depth 5 m | reverse complement strand
CGCGATGGATGCGTCCAATCTGCTCAAGCCTGCGCTGGCCAGCGGTACGCTGCGCTGCGTCGGTTCGACCACATATAAAGAATACCGTCAGCACTTCGAGAAGGATCGGGCGCTTGTCCGTCGCTTCCAGAAGATTGACGTCGCCGAACCCTCCGTGCCGGACTCGATCAAAATCCTCAAAGGCCTGAAGCCTTACTACGAGGAGTTTCACAAAGTCCGTTACACGGCTGATGCCATCAAGTCGGCGGTCGAGCTTTCGTCAAAATATATGCACGACCGCAAACTGCCGGATAAGGCCATCGACGTGATCGACGAAGCAGGCGCCTCGCAAATGCTTCTGCCGGAGTCGCGCCGCAAGAAAACAATCGGCGTCACTGAAATCGAAAATGTGATTTCGACAATGGCGCGCATTCCGCCCAAGTCCGTGTCGAAGACCGATACGGAAAAGCTGAAAGACCTCGACGTCGAGTTGAAGCGTGTTGTCTTCGGACAGGATGCGGCCATCGCGGCGTTGGCGGCATCGATCAAATTGGCGCGTGCCGGTTTGCGCGAACCCGAAAAGCCAATCGGCTCCTACTTGTTCTCCGGCCCAACGGGCGTCGGCAAAACCGAAGTCGCGCGCCAGCTGGCGTCGATCCTCGGTGTCGAGATATTGCGTTTCGACATGTCGGAATATATGGAACGCCACACAGTCTCGCGTCTCATCGGCGCACCGCCTGGCTATGTCGGTTTCGATCAGGGTGGCTTGCTCACCGATGGCGTCGATCAGCATCCGCATTGCGTGCTGCTGCTCGATGAAATCGAAAAAGCCCATCCCGATCTCTTCAATATCCTTTTGCAGGTCATGGATCATGGCAAGCTGACGGATCACAATGGCAAGAAGATCGACTTCCGCAATGTCGTGCTCATCATGACGACCAATGCGGGCGCCGCGGAATCGCAGAAGAACGCCATCGGCTTTGGCCGGTCCAAGCGTGAAGGCGAAGACGAAGACGCGATCAAGAAGCTCTTCACGCCGGAATTCCGCAATCGTCTGGATGCGATCATTCCCTTCTCGGCGCTGCCGAGCGAAGTCATCGCCAGTGTTGTCCAGAAATTTGTGTTGCAGCTCGACGCGCAGCTTGCCGACCGCAACGTGACGATCTCGCTGACACCGGAAGCCAACAAGTGGCTTGCGACACGCGGCTACGACGAACAGATGGGCGCGCGTCCTCTCGCGCGGGTCATTCAGGAGTCGATCAAGAAACCGCTGGCCGACGAAGTGTTGTTCGGTCGCTTGACCAAGGGTGGTCACGTGACCGTCAAAGTCGGCGACAACGACGAACTGGCCTTCGATATCGAAGAAGCGCCGCCGCGTCCGTCCCCGCCGCCCCGTAAGAAGCGCGGTGATATTGACGGCAACGGCGGTGGCTCGACGCCGAAAGTGCCGCTGCTCGTCGAGTGATTGCGGCAGAATAAAAATGTAAGCGGCCATGAAGTTGTGTGAAACTTCATGGCCGTTTTCGCGTAAGTAAGAAGTCGAAACCAAACCAAAAAACATCGGGGAGAATACAAATGATTGGATATACGTTAGTCGGCAGCAATGACCGCAAAAAGTCGGGCGCCTTTTTTGACGCGCTGTTTGGCGAACTCGGCGGCAAGCGCGTGATGGAAGACGGCGATCGCCTCATCCTCTGGTCCAATGGTCAAGGCCCGATGGTCGGCGTGGTGAAGCCTTATGACGGCAACGCGGCCACAGTCGGCAACGGCAACATGGTGGCGCTCGCCGTTGGCTCGCGCGCCAATGTTGATAAGGTTCATGCCAAGGCAATGTCGCTCGGCGGCAAAGACGAGGGCGCTCCCGGCCTGCGTGGCGGCAATTTCTATGGTGGCTATTTCCGCGACCTCGACGGTAACAAGTTCGTTGCCTTCCACATGGGCGAATAAATCTTTATACTGATGAAAAAGGCGCGACCGGAAACAGTCGCGCCTTTTTTGTTTTTGACACTTAACCTTCCCCTTGAGGGGAGGTCAAAAAATCCAATTCAATTTTTTGGGTGGGGGTATCTTTATTTTTTGCGGGATAGCGACTAATCCTGCGAAATAAATACTTCTTCCCGTTTTTGCGAAAATTTCCGTCAAAAAACACAGACCCTCGACATGGAAACACTCGAAAACCGACAGGAAACGACTGGAATTTCGAGTTGTTTTCGAGGTCATTTGGAGCCTCAAAGCAGGCTTATCCCCGCATTCTGGAGCCCTATTTCAGCTCCGCTTTGATCCATTCCGCATGCTGTTTCAACAAGTCAAAATCAGCCAATTGCCGCGCGTGTAGTTTCATTTCCAAGCCGGAAAAACGTGGAATGATATGACTGTGCAAATGGAAAACGGTCTGCCCCGCTTCTGCGCCATTCAGTTGCGCAATCATAATGCCGGGTGCTTTGAAAGCGCGCTTCACGGCAGGCGCAAGTTTCTGCACCGTGAGCGCGATAGCCGATGCATAGTCCGGGTCAAGATCAAATAAGTTCTCTGCCGGAAACTTCGGTATGACCAGCGTGTGTCCATCAGCCTGCGGCATCACATCCATAAAGGCGTATGTTTTTTCGTCTTCATAGACTTTGAATGAGGGCGCTTCACCGCGCAGGATTTTGGCGAAAATATTGTTGTTGTCATATGCCATGATGTCAGAACTCATCCTCTTGTGTGTCCGCTTCCGCGTTGTGGCGGAAGGGTGAATAGCTGCTGAGCACTTCCATGTCGTGCTCCAGATGTTGACGTTCGCGCGCGAGGTAATCGGCGACGGCGGCGGAGAAGCCTTCGTTTTCGATCCAGTGCGCACTGAATGTTTTGGCGGGCAAGTAGCCTCGCGCGAGTTTGTGTTCGCCTTGCGCGCCGGCTTCAACGCGTTTGAGTCCGCGGGCAATGGCGAAATCAATCGCCTGATAGTAGCAACATTCAAAGTGCAGGAACGGGTGATGTTCGATCGCACCCCAGTTGCGACCGAACAAAACTTCCGAACCGATGAAGTTCAGCGCACCGGCAATCATACGCCCGTTGCGTTTGGCGATGATGAGCAATGTGTCATCGGGCATGCGCTCGTTGATGAGGCTGAAGAACTCACGCGTCAGATATGGACTGCCCCATTTGCGCTGGCCGGTGTCCATGTAAAATTCATAAAACGCATCCCAATGGGCTTCGGTGAGGTCTTTGCCTGTGACCCATTCAACAGTGACGCCGTTCTCCAATGCCTTTTCACGTTCCTTGCGGATCATCTTGCGTTTACGCGATGAGAGGTCAGCGAGGAAGTCGTCGAATGTTTTGTAATTGTGATTGAGCCAATGAAATTGCTGATCATTGCGCTGTAGGAGCCCTTGTTCGCCCAGCAAATTCCATTGGCGTTCGGGCAAAAATGTAAAATGCAATGACGAGACATTGGTGCGTCGCGCGACTTCGAGGGCAGCGGCGATGAGTTGGTCTTCGGCGGCTTGGCGTCCCGCGCCGGGTTTGGTGAGCAAGCGTGGTCCCGTTGCCGGTGTGAAGGGCACTGAGACCTGCAGTTTCGGATAGTAGCTGCCGCCCGCGCGTTCATAGGCGTCGGCCCAGCCGTGATCGAAAACATATTCGCCGCGGCTATGTCCTTTGAGGTACATCGGCATGCAACCGGCAAGCGCGCCTTGCGCGTCTTCAAACAGAATGTGATAGGGCATCCATCCGGTGTTGCGTGTCGCGGATCCGCTTTCTTCCAGCGCATGCAGGAAGGCATGCGAGAGAAACGGATTGAAAACTTCACCCGTTGGATTGGCGCACGCGTCCCATTGGACGGGATCAACTGCCCCCAGTCCTTGCGCGATTTTGATGACAGCTTGTTCCGCGTCACCCATTCCGATGATTGCTCCTACTCGATTTCGAAAATGGCTTCGACTTCAACGGCGATGTCGACGGGAAGGCTCGGTGCCGAGACCGCTGAACGGGCGTGACGTCCGGCATCACCGAAGATTTCGACCATCACATCGGACGCGCCATTGATGACGAAAGGTTGCTGGTTGAATTCAGGTGTCGAGTTTACAAAGCCCAATAGTTTGACGACGCGTTTGACGCGGTCCAGATCGCCGCCGACGGCGTTCTTGAGTTGGGCGACGACATTGAGTGCCGTCAGCCGCGCCGCTGCCTTGCCCTGATCAACATCGAAATCGCGGCCGAGTTTGCCTGCATATTCAACGCCCTTGGGGCCCATCGGGCCCTGACCGGAAATAAAGACCAGATTGCCTGTGATGACATAGGGCACATAATTGGCGACGGGAGTTGCCGCTTGCGGGAGGGTGATTCCCAATTCTTTTAGTCGCGCATCGATCCGTCCGGTCATATTTGCATCCTGTCATTTGTGCCGGTTGCATGGCTTTTGTCAGAAGCTATATCTAGCATATATGGATGGCAGGGCCCAAAGCCCTCAGGAGACCGAAATGAAAAGTTCTATGCGCACACCTGCTGACGATGGCCTGTTCATGCCTGCCGAGTGGGAGCCTCATGCGCGTTGCTGGATGCAATGGCCGTCGCGCGGTGAAGTCTGGGGCGAACAATTGCCGCAGGCCTATATGGCCTATGCGAGTGTAGCGCGCGCCATCCGTCAATTCGAGCCGGTGTCGATGGTTTGCCGTCCTGAAGACGAAGCACAGGCGCGGTTCGCGTGTGGCCGCGACATTGAGATTGTCCCTTTCGAGATTGATGATTCATGGGCGCGCGATTCAGGCCCGACATTTTTGAGCGACGGGGCGGGGCACATTGCCGGTGTACATTGGGGGTTCAACGCCTGGGGTAATTCCTATTGGCCGCACGACAATGACGCGAAGGTTGGCGGGTTGATCCTTGATCACGTCAAGGCAAAGACCTTTGATGGTCCGATGATCCTCGAAGGTGGTTCGATCTGTGCGGATGGATACGGGACATTGCTGACGACCGAACAATGTCTGTTCAACGAGAACCGCAATCCTGAGCTGACGCGTCAACAGATCGAGGAGCGTTTGGCGCTGCATCTCGGCGTGCGACGGATCATCTGGCTCGATCAAGGGCTCGAGGATGATGAGACCGACGGGCATGTCGATATGATCTGTTGTTTCGCCGGTCCGGGTCGGGTGCTCCTGCACATGCCGGAAGACAAGAGCGACCTCAATTGGGTTCACATGCAGGAAAATCGCAAGCGGCTCGAAGCGGCCAAGGACGCGCGCGGCAACAAGCTAGAGATCATCGAAGTGCCACAACCCAAGCGCAATCTGAAGCGCGGCGATGGGCGGCGGTTGTCGACATCATATGTGAATTTTTATATCGCTAACGGCGGCATCGTCATGCCGAGTTTCGATGATCCGAACGACGATGTGGCGGCGAAGATCATCGCTGACGCCTTTCCTGACCGCAAAGTGGTGCAGGTGCCCTCGCTCGATATTGCGGCAGGCGGTGGCGTCATTCATTGCATCACACAGCAACAGCCTGCAGGTGATCCGCTTTAGCCGTTGATGATGAGGCGGGCCGCGCGGCTGCCTTTGTTTTTGTCGGCATACATGGCGCGGTCGGCGCGGTCGATCAGTTCGTCCGCCGTCGTTGTGCCGTCATAGGCCGCAAGGCCGAGGCTGGCATGAACGGAGATCTTGCCTGCGGGTGATCTGATGGCGATCTTGTTCAGGCCACGAGCAAGTTGGCGGGCGCGTTCGCGGGCCGGTGTCTGCTCCGCGCGCACAAACAGAATGGCGAATTCGTCGCCGCCGAGACGTGCGGCATAGTCGGTGGCGCGGACATTGAGCTGCAACTGGCGCCCCACGGCGCGCAGCACATCGTCGCCGATCTGATGGCCGTGGCGATCGTTGATGCCCTTGAAATTATCGAGGTCGATATAGGCGAGGATGCCACCTTCGTCGTAGCGGGCGGCGCTGAGCAGATTGCGCTGCATGATTTCGCGAAAACCGCGACGGTTGAGAAGGCCGGTGAGTTCGTCCGTGCTCGCCATGTTTTCGAGCTGGGCGATGCGGGCGTTGAGTTCGACGATCCGCTGCTCCGCTTCCGCTACATAGCTTAGTGCACCGGCGAGTAAGCGATCCGGCTTGGCGACCAGGCCTTCATCACTGATGAAATGCCGGAACCGCGCCGTTGCTTCCTGACCTGCCAACAAGCCGTCGTGTTGCGACGGCTTGGGTGCGCTGATGGCAATTTTGCTGCGACTCATTTCGTTCCCCTTTGCCCCAAAAATTTTAGGCACAAGGTAGACTGCAATCGCCTTGCCAATAGGGAACGTCATTAAATTCAAGTGCTTATGGTTAAAGGTCCCGAAGCCGTCCCGGCAATATTTTCCTTGATAAGAAAGTTTTGCCGAGTGTCTGCTTGGTCAGACAACGCGGTCGTGCGGAGCCCGTCCGTCGAAGAAATCATTAAGATTGTCGAGCGCCCGAAAGCCCATTGCATCGCGGGTTTCCAGCGTGGCGCTGCCGAGATGCGGCAACAGGAAGGCATTGGGTAAGGTGCGATAGCGCGGATCGATGTTGGGTTCGTTATTAAAGACATCAAGCCCAACTGCAGCGATATGACCGGAGGTAAGAGCCTCGATGAGGTCGCCGTCATTTACGATATCGCCGCGGGCGGTATTCACCACGATGGCACCGCGCGGCAGGGCGGCGAGGGCGGTGGCGTTGATCAGGTCGCGCGTCTCGGCTGTCGAGGCGCAGTTGATTGAGAAGAAATCGGACCGGCTGAGAAGGCCCGTGAGCGTCGGGTGATAGGTCGCGTCGTCCATGCCGTCAACAGCGCGCCTGTTGTGATAGTGGATTTCCATGCCGAAGGCGCGGGCGCGCGCGGCGACCGCTTGTCCAATACGGCCCATGCCCAATATGCCAAGGCGCTTGCCGGTGAGCGAAACGCCCAACATGCCGGTGGGGGCCCAATTGGCCCATGTGTTATCGCGGATGGCCGCCATGCCTGAGGCCGCGCCGCGCGCGGCGCCAAGCATCAGCAGCAACGCAATGTCGGCAGTTGCGTCCGTCAATACATCGGGGGTGTTGGTGACGACAATGCCCCGTGCCTTGGCGGCCTCAAGGTCGATATGGTCAGTGCCAACCGAAAAGCTGGCGATAATTTTGATGCTGAGCGGAAGCGCCTTGACGGTGGCAGCATCGAGCCGGTCGGTGACAGTCGCCAAAATGCCGTCTGCCCCTGCGGCCATCGCAACGAGCGACGCCTGATCCATCAGTCCGTCGTTCAAATTGGGACAAATGTCGAATGATGCGGCGGCGCGTGTTTCAACGGCTTGCGGCAATTTGCGGGTGATCAGTATTCTCGGTGGCATGCGCTGCTCAATGTTCGTGTGACCGATGGACGGTCATGCTGTGATAGAATGGCGATCAGAATTACCGGATCGGCCGCAATGCGCAACTCCGACCGGCGGCAACAGAGGTGAGTATGCGGCAGATGTCAGCCCGTTCGGTTTGGGTCATGGTGGTCATTGCATTGGGAATCACGGTCCTGTCGGTGCTCGCTGCTGCCGTTGCGAGTTGCATTCTGAGCAATATCAGGCGTGATCTGCCTCAGGCTCATCGGGCGGTTTATGATTTGAGCCTGGACTCAGCCGATCCGAGCAGCAGCATCACGGCGCTCCAAGGTCGGATGGTTGTGGAATGGCGCGGTGGTCCCGCCTGCGACGGCTACACGTCCGAGCAGCGTGTCGTGACACGGAGCATCGACGATGCTGGTCAAGTCTCGGTCAGCGACGTGCGCCTCAGCGCGTGGGAAGCCGCCAATGGCAATGAATTCCGATTTGACCGCACGGAATATCTTGATGGCACATTATCGGGCAGTGAAAATGGCGTAGCAAAACGCGACCACGGTGTTGTTGTTCTCGCACTTGACGGTGCGGAACCGATTGAGCTGCCGTCGAAGGTAATGTTTCCCAATGCCTTCAACATGGCGTTCACCTCGGCGATGCGGCGCGGCAAATCGAGTTTTGCCAGATTGTTGTTCGATGGCGCGCAGCCGGGCGCAACCAATGTGACGGCCTTTGTTGGGAAGGCCGTGCAACTTCCTGAAGACGTCGCCCGCATCGGCGTCAAGAACGAGAGCGAAGGCGTTGCGCTATCGGCGATGACCGTGCGGCCGGTGCATATGAGTTATTTCGATCTGAATCCTGAAGCGCCGTCCGATACTATTGATGTCGGGCCGAGCTTTGAAATGGGATTTCTTGTGTCGCCAAACGGTGTGATGAGCGGGTTGCGTCTTATTTATGAAGATGCGGTTGTCAGCGGCAAGTTGGTCGGGATTGAATATTTCAAGCGCGGCAGTTGCTGATCGCTTCAGGTCTAATCTTTCGGCTTTGATTTCATGCCGCGGCCTTTGATGATGGCCTCGCTGCCGAAACGTGCACGCACTTTGTCCATCGCGCGTTCGGCGTCAGCACGGCGCGTAGCTGTCGGGTCGAGCAAATCGGGCGGATCGCTGTAGCCGCCATCGGACAGTTGGCTGATGCCAACCCCGAGCAGTCGGAAGGAAGTGCCATCCGTTTCTTTCGCCAATAATGGCGCGCTGGCGCGAAAAATGACCTCGGCGAGTTGTGTGGGGTCCGGCAGCGTCAGGCTGCGTGTGCGGCTTTTGAAGTCACCGGTCTTAAGTTTCAGCACAATTGTCTTGCCGGATTTTCCGCTGGACTTTGCTCTCGCCGCCACGCGCTCGCAGAGCGGCCAGAGTTTGCGCCGCAGTTCATCAGTGTCGGAAATGTCGTCGAAAAAAGTGGTTTCGGCGGAAATGGTTTTGGCAATCCCATTGCTCGATACGTCGCGGTCGTCGAGGCCACGCGACAGACGCCACAACCTGCGGCCCATGACGCCGTAGCGAGCTATCAAGTCGTTTTCTTCCATACGTTGCAACTGGGCGATACGTGTTAGTCCGTCTCTGGCGAGTTTTGCTTCAAAGGCTTTGCCCACGCCCCAGATGAGTGAGACGGGTTTGCCCGCAAGAAAAGCCAGAGCTTCGGCTTCTCCGATGACGGAAAAGCCGCGCGGCTTGTCCATATCGGAGGCAATCTTTGCCAGAAACTTGCAATAGCTGAGGCCCACGGAAACCGTGATACCGATTTCTTTTTCAATCCGTGCTTGTAGCCGCGCCATGCTGATAGCCGGTGTTGCGTGATGAAGTTTTTCGGTGCCGTTGAGATCGAGGAAGGCTTCGTCAATAGACAGGGGTTCGACGAGCGGTGTGAGGTCGCGCATCATCTGGCGCACTTCTTTGCCGACGCGGACATATTTTTCCATGTCGGGTTTCACGACCACGGCTTCCGGGCATGCTTGCAGCGCTTTGAACATGGGCATAGCGGAACGCACGCCTCGAATCCGGGCGATGTAGCAACAGGTCGAAACGACGCCGCGTTTGCCGCCACCGATGATGACAGGTAGATCGGCGATATCGGGGTTGTCGCGCTTTTCGACGGCGGCATAGAAGGCATCGCAATCAAGATGCGCGATGCTCAGCTTGTGCAATTCTGTATGACGAGCGACGCGCGGACGTTTGCAGGCTGGGCAGCGTTTGGCGGCGGCTGGCACAGCCGTGAAACAGTCCCGACAAAATCCCGGCACTTCTGGTGAGCCGGAGCCTTCGCCCGTTTCTGTCATGATTATTGATCCGGCCATAGCCAAGCAGCGCCTCGCACGCCGCTCGCGTCGCCATGCTTGTGCTGAACGAGTTTGGTGTCCACCCTGTCGGAGAAAACATATGCATTCCAACGTGACGGCACTTCGACATAGAGCTCGTTTACATTCGACATACCTCCACCGAGTACGATGACATGCGGGTCGAGCAGGTTGATGACATGGGCGAGCGAACGCGCAAGGCGGTCAGAATAGCGTCTCATCGCCGATTTCGCGGGTCGGTTTCCGCTTCGCGCAGCTGCAACAATTTCACTAGCGGTCAAGCTAGGTGTCTTCGGGTCGCCGTGTTCGCGCTCAAAGCGCAGATATTCCGCTTCAAAGCCCGGACCGGAGTTCCAACTTTCGATACAGCCCTTTTTCCCACAATAGCAGTCCGGCCCCGGCACTTCGTCGGGGAGCTGCCACGGCAGTGGGTTGTGCCCCCATTCGCCGGTGATGGCGTTTGGCCCCTGATGCAGGTGGCCGTGAAAGGTAATGCCGCCGCCGACGCCTGTGCCAAGGATCACTCCAAAGACGGATGGTGCACCTGCTGCCGCTCCGTCTGTTGATTCAGACAAGGTGAAACAATCAGCGTCATTGGCGAGCCGCACGGGTCGTTTCAGCGCTGCTGCAATGTCCTTGTCGAAGGGCATGTCGTTGAGCCAGGTGCTGTTGGCATTTTTTATGCGGCCTGTTGCGGGGGACAGTGCCCCCGGCATGCCGATGCCGACAGTGCCTGTCTGACCAGCGTTGACTTCGAGTTGCGCGACCAGCGTACAGATCGCGTCGATTGTTTCTTCATAACTGCCGCGCGGTGTCGGCACACGTTGACGGGCGATTTCGTGCCCGTCGTTTCGTAGCGCGATGCCTTCGATTTTTGTGCCGCCGAGATCGATACCGATGCGCATGATCGTTGCTCAGAAACCCGTCGCGTCGAGGCGTTCGGAAATATAGGCATGGGCTTCGGGCCATTCGCTCGTGTGGAAATGGCTGTCGGGCGCTTGCCCCATCAATTTTGCGAGACGTTTGTCGGCGATGAAGTGAAGCAGGTGGCAAGCATCGTGCGCTTTGGCAACAGACGCAATGTTGTGCGGAATATCGTCAAGGAAGAAGACAGGTGCGTCGACCATATCTGCGAGCATTTTGACCGCGCCGCCCTTCAGGCCCTTATTGGCGACGACGGGATAAGGCATGCCGGTTTCGACGAGGTTGCGCTCGCGGGCTTCTTTCTCGATCACTGGGACGTTGGTCAGGATGACGATCTGGGCGCGGGCCGATAGTCCTCTTAATGCGTCGGCAGCGCCCGCCACAGGCAGTAGCGATCCCGTTGATGCGGCGAAGAATCCTTGCATCAGCGCAGGCATGTCGGAAGGTGCGAGCGGCTCATTGGTGTCGCGCCGTTTGATGTTGCCGGTTAGTGCATAGCTCTTTAGATCAAGCCACAGGCCCTGTGTTTCAATATACGTTTCCAGCCCGACAAGAAACTGCATCAGCACTTCGTCGCAATCCGTGACAATGAGTGGACGGCCGCGCACGAGATCAAGTGCCTCAATCTGCGGTACGACATTGGGGTCGAGCGCAAGTGGGTCCTGATTGAAAAAATTGGCAGCAGTCGGTGGCGGGGTCGGCGTCGTATTCATGTCCAGTGTACCTCTTCACCGCCGGGCAAGAGCTTGCGGGCGATCCCCGGTAGTTCCGGGCGTATTTGAGCAGTTTCGCAAAAGGTGAGCAGGCGCTGATCATCCATGAGGATGAAATCGAGGACTCCGCCGAGAATTTCCGGTTCGCTGGCGCGTGCGCGCAAGTCGTCGGGCGAAAGGCCTGTCACGTCGAAGAAAGCAAAAAGCAGGTCTTCCTCAGCCGCGATATGGCCGAGGGCTTGAATGGCGATCAGTTCAGCCTGATCTGATTTCATGGACGGGCCCGACATTTCATTTCTTGGTCATTCATTACGTTCATTCTGACATTACGGTCATTCTGAACGGGCAAATTTAGTGCGGCGGACGACAAAAAGCTCAATTTCAACATATCCCATTAAGCATAGGCCGGTTTTACACAGAATAGGGCCCGTCACATGGCCGGAATAAAGACTTAGTTAACGATATTGGAGTGATATAGGCCCAACGGGCTTGGGAATCATCTCATTGCCTGATCTTAGCAGTCTTAAAGCGCGCCGGACGGACTCGGCAACAAGTGGAGTTCTGGAGCATGGATGCGATGACCAAAAAAGTGCTGATCGTCGAAGATAACGAGCTGAATATGAAGCTCTTCCATGATCTTTTGGACGCTCATGGATACGAGACGCTGCAAACGCGCGACGGTATCGAGGCGCTTGAGATTGCGCGCAAAAATCGCCCCGATCTGATCCTTATGGACATTCAGTTGCCGGAAGTGTCCGGTCTTGAAGTCACAAAGTGGATCAAGGAAGACGACAGCCTGCGATCGATCCCGGTTGTGGCCGTCACCGCCTTTGCGATGAAGGGCGACGAAGAGAAAATTCGTGAAGGGGGTTGCGAGGCATATATCTCCAAGCCAATTTCGGTAACGCAATTCCTTGAGACCGTTCAGCGCTTTCTTCGCTGAGAGGATTAACCAGTGACGGCACGCGTACTTATTGTCGATGACGTTCCGGCCAATCTGAAGCTGCTGGACGCCAAATTGACCGCCGAATATTTTGGTGTGCTCAAGGCGGCGTCGGGGCCGGAAGCTATTGAAATTGCCACCCGCGAACTGCCCGACATCATCCTGCTTGACGTGATGATGCCCGGCATGGATGGGTTCGAGGTTTGCCGACGGTTGAAGGCCGCGCCCGCGACCGAACATATTCCCATTGTCATGGTGACGGCGCTCGATCAGTCGAAGGACCGCGTGCAGGGACTTGAAGCCGGCGCTGATGATTTTCTGACGAAGCCGGTCAATGATTTCGCCTTGTTTGCTCGCGTTAAAAGTCTCGTGCGCCTGAAGATGGTGACGGATGAACTGCGTATGCGCGAAGCGACCGGCCAGCGCATTGGCGCGCTTGTGGGCACCAGCACCGAACGGATGTTGATGACCGAGCCGGGGCGCGCATTGATCATTGACGACCGTCCAACATCGTTGAAGCGTATGTGCGAAGCGCTCTCGATTGAACATACAGTGGCAGTCGCTGAATCGCCCGACGATATGATGCAGCTTGCGTCCATCGGCGATTATGATTTGCTGATCGTCAGCCTGACCCTGGCTGATTATGACGGCTTGCGTCTTTGCTCCCAGTTGCGCTCGCTTGAGTCGACACGCCAGACACCATTGCTGGCGATTGTGGAAGAGGGCGACACACCGCGCCTCGTCCGTGCGCTCGACATGGGTGTGAATGACTATCTTGTGCGTCCTGTGGACCGCAATGAGCTTGTGGCCCGTTGCCGGACGCAGCTCCGTCGGAAACGTTTCCAAGACTATCTCCGCGACAAGTTTCAGCAGGGTCTGGAACTCGCGATCACAGATAGTCTGACCGGCCTCTATAACCGCCGTTACATGGAAAGCCATCTGGCGGCGATGGTTCAGGACGGACTTCAGAACAACAAGCCTGTTTCGATTTTGATTTTTGACATTGATTTCTTCAAAGCCGTCAATGATACGCATGGCCATGCGGCGGGCGATACGGTGCTGAAGGAATTTGCTCAGCGCATCTCGCAGAATGTGCGCGGTGTGGATCTCGCTTGCCGTATGGGGGGCGAAGAGTTTGTCGTCGTCATGCCGGACACCGATCTTGCCTATGCAACGATGGTCGCAGAGCGTTTGCGCCAGCGTGTTGGGGAATATCCGTTCAAGGTCGATGACGGGCTTGAACTGAACGTGACTGTCAGCATCGGTATTGGTGTTGTCGAGGAAGCCGGCGATACCGGCGAGAAGGTCCTCGAACGTGCCGACGCCGCGCTTTATCGCGCCAAACGCGATGGCCGCAACCGGGTGGTCTCGGAAGCGGCTTAACTCGTTCGGGATGTTCGAAACATCTCACAATTCATTGAACTTTATGGATAAACGCCATTTTGCGATCTGGGCGAAGTTGCGTTTTAAGATTCCTCATTAACCATAAATATTCATGGTTAATCAAACCTTTATAGGGTCTATCTATGATCTGACTTTATTTGGGACAGTGCGGATGCTAGGAATTACGTTCCAAGTTTCGCTGTCACGCCTGTTTCCCTTTGCTGGGGGGTGAACGGATACAGGTTCGAGGCAGCGATGTGTGTCCTCGCGGGGTGCTCAGGTCCGCCGCATCTCCTGGGTCCGTGAGGCACGGTCGGTCGGAACGTGGTGGTGGAGTGGCCTCCTCTGAAAAGCCAATGAGTCCGACCGACCACCCTTTTTTCTCCGACATTCAGTGCAAGCAAAAAGGCCGGTCCATAAGGACCGGCCTTTTGCATAAAGCTGCGTCTGGCGCGGGCTTATTTGATCTTTGTTTCTTTGAATTCAACGTGCTTGCGCGCAACGGGGTCGTATTTTTTGATGACGAACTTTTCCGTCATG
>TARA_R110000868_G_scaffold199448_2_pt1 | contig 14139 bp, 16 predicted proteins | sample TARA_R110000868 | Tara Oceans TARA_R110000868 (sample SAMEA4397489) | marine metagenome | biome: Polar Biome; feature: [SRF] surface water layer (ENVO:00010504); material: water (ENVO:00002006), including particulate matter (ENVO:01000060) such as... | depth 5 m | reverse complement strand
TAGATGATAAAAGCGGGTCAGCCTTAACACCCTTGGCAGCATCTAACACCGATTCACGCATAGGGCTAGTTAGTGCGTTGCGTGCATCTTTGGCAAGGGCAATCTTTGTATCGTTGCCAGCTATCGACTCAAGCGCAACAGTGCGCGCTTGGTTCTGTGCGGTTTGGCGTGCGGCCAATTCGCTTGCAAAACGCGGGTCTGCATTTTGCATTGCGCGGCTAAGGGCAGCAATACCGTTATCACCAGCCGCCATTGCGGTGGTGGGTGTGGAGCCTTTTACTACTTCTTTGGCTTGCAATAGTTGTGTAAGTGCATTCTCTGGATTCTCTGCAAATTCGCGCAGCGTTGCGCCTGCAACTTTGTCTTGTCCAGTGGATGTAAACGGACGCAAAAGAGCGCCTAGAGTGTTTGCGGCCTTGCCAACAACTGTTGTGACAACAGGCAACCCGCCGCCAATAAATGCGCCGAGCCCTGTATTTGCAGGGTCTGTCATGCCAGATTGTGCACCGCCTGAAATTGCCCCACCTGTTACCCTGGCAGCTAATGCCGGTATGCCATTCGCGCCATTGGCTGTTGCGCCAGAGCTACTAATTGCATTCAACACTGGCCCTGCATTGTTGGCAATCATTGGCACTCGGCCCAATGTGTTAGCCAGCAGCCCACCCGCGCCGAGTGTGCCTAGTATTTCGGTGCCTAGCTTTGTGCCTTGATATGCGCCTGAATCAGTGTCAGCGCCCAAAAGGTTGCGCATGTTTTCATCAAGGCGAGTGCGGCGGTCTGCATTTTCTTGCTTGGTATCGCCGCCTAAAGCGTTAGGCAATACGCGCATGATGCTAGAGCCAATAGAACCCGGCCCACGTATAGCACCACCAGCAATATTGCGCATTTGTTGTTCTGCAATGCGGGCTACTTCTGCCTGCTCTTGTGGTGTGTAGTTAGGCAAACCCTGCGCGTTTACAGGTGGCAGCGTACCGCGACCACTTGCGTCAGCTTTTACGCCAGTGCCAGCGACTAAGCCGCCTACGGTTTTTGGTGCTGCTTGAGTAGCTGGAGCATTAGCAGTAGGTTTATCAGCGGGCATACTCTGGATATACGCCGCCAACTTTTGAGCACCAGCAGTATCCCCCGCAGCATCTGCATTGCGCAAGGCTGTGTAAAGCTCTTCGGTAGTAGCCATTATTTTTTGCCACCGTGTTTGGCTAGTAATGCCTGGATGTCAGTAGGAACGGAAGATGCATTTGGTGTAGCCTTTGGCCCGCGAATTTCAGCAACCACCCTATCACGCTGCGCCTCTGGAACCTCAGTCAACACACCACGAGTGGCAATCTCACGGTTTCTTGCTTTTTGCGCGATCACTTCCGGCTTGTCACCAATCTGTGGGAAGTATTGTTTTTCTGCGCTTTCAAACTCAGTTGGAGAAATTGCAGCACCAGATTCGCGGCGCAAAATAGCATTAACAAAATCGCGCTTTGCTTGGGATAGTCTTTGCTGGTCTGCGCCAGATAGAGCAGTTACAACATTACCAACACCGAACCCAGTAGATGAGCCCGGATTAGATGTTGTAGTACCACCGGCTGCAAGTTCTGTCAAAGTATCATGGGCATCTTGCATTCGTGCACCGAATCCAGCAGCTTTAGATTGCGTGTCGTTTAGCGGCTTGCTTGCATTGCCAGCTTGAGTGATCTTGTTTAGATCGCGGGCGCGTTCGTCTGTCATATTCTGACCGCGAATAGTCGCACCAACCGTATCGTTATTGTTTGATCGTGAAGTGGCTTGTGTGGCTGCGTTGTCTGCGCTTTGCGTAATAGGTGCGCTATTTGCCACTACAGGAGCGCCTCCCAAGCCGGGCAGTGCAAGCGTTTGGCTTGTGCCACCTAAGTTTTGGGTTTGATATGTTGGCTTGTTTTTCTCGATAAATTGAGCGGAGCCAAGCGCAAATTGGTTTTTCCAATTGTTGAAAGATTCGGGGTCTTGTCCAATCTGCGACAAAGCCTGCTCTAACGGCACCTTACCAATAGGCGTTTTTGCCATGTGCGGGTCAGAGTGCATGATCTGCATAAACAGTGCCGCCTGCTGTGGGTCTTTTGCTGATGCCACCATGTCGCGGTATTGACCTACTTTTTTAATTTCGGTCTCAATGTCTTTTGAATCAGCCTCTGAGCCAATCTTGCGACGCTCTAATGAGCCCTTGTCCAGCTTGTCAGCTTCGTCAAAATAGCCGCCGCCCTTTAGTGCTGCGCTGCGCTGATCGTCCGTAGCATCGCCGGGTAAGCCGCTCATTAGTGAAATCAGCTTGTTTTTACGCTCTACGCCTTGGCGGTACTGGTCTTGCTCCATTTCACCGCGTGCAATATTTTGCTGCGCACCTTGGATTTGCAAAACCTTAGCCAGTCGGTTTACTGGCGACTCGATTTGTACGGGAGTTGTACCGCGTGCGATTAGTTCATTGATTGCCATTAGAATGCGCTCCCATCACGGCTTTCGTTGTATGTTGAACCACGCTTATTAAACATCTTCATCATCTGATTGTCTTGATACTGGTTTACACCAGACTGCAAAGCCCCTGACCATGCGTTGCCTTGTCCGATAGTCCCAGCGGCCATAGCATTGCCACCAGCCATAGTGTTTGCACCTTGCTGTGCGCCAAACTGCATAGACTGCGCGGCCTGCCCCGCTGCTGCTGCTTGGCCTTGACCGGATACCCCTGATAGTCGGTTGTAGCTGTTTTGGAACTCTTGCGAGGCCATGCCCTGCCCGTAGCGTTGCAGTGCCTTCAGTGCGCCACCTGACAAGGTAGAACCACGAGCGGCTGCGCTGTTGTCTACACTGCGCTGGCCTTCTTGTAGGCGGAATGCATATCCGGGGTCTTCGCTTGCAAAGTCAGACGCAGGGCCATCAAGACCAAGCATGCGCGAGAGTCTGTTATTAGCAAGCTCACCAGTTTTACGCCAAGGGGCTAAGTCTTGCCTAGCCATCTCAGCTTGGTATGCTTGCTCTTCGCTTGCACGCTGCGCTGCGTCTGCGGATCGACTTGCTGCGCTGCGTGATGCGCTGGAAGATACTACACTTCCCACTACTGTGGCCGCTGCTGCTACCCAAGGCATAGTTTACTCCTTACATTTACCCAAGCTAATGCTTCGGTTTGGTTTGTCTGAATATTCATAACTGTCTCTTTGCTGTTCTTTGGGTTATCTAGCGCGTAGCGGCATGCGGCCACAACGTCATCGGTAAACAAAATGCCGCTCTCATATTTCGCGTTTACTGTTGGGTCGTTTCCAAGCTCTGAGACGATGTTGCAATCGTTAGCCATGAGGTAATTGAGCCGAACTACCTCTAGCGGGTGGCTGTCGCAATAGTGGCAATTAACAACCACCTTTGCCCTTGCAATCAGTCTGTCTAAATCTGCACCGTAGGCACCCTGTACCCATACAAATACCCCGTATTGCTGCAATCCTGCTAAGACATTTACACGGCGCTCATTGATGCTGCCGACCATTAAAAAATCAATGTCTTTTTCAACCTGCACATGCCTAGTCAATGACTCGTGATACCCGTATGGCAGGTGGAATGCCTCAATTCCCAGCGTTGCCAAATACGCCACGTTGCGGGCACAGTAGTCCAGCACCGTGCAGCGCTTTAATGTCTCAAGATAGCCAATGCTGAAACTTCGGCAACCGTCATATAGCGGCTCCATGTTGTAAACAACCTCACCATCCAAGTGGTCGCCGGTAATCTTGCAAAGGTGCGCAGCTAGTACGCAATCAATCTGCAACCAGTCGCGCACATCGTAGAAGGCTCTAACCTCGGGTATGACACCATCCCCGATTATTCGCGTCACTCTTTGCGCACGCAAATAATCATGGTCACGCGCTCGTATGGCGTGTCGTTTGTCACCCAATGGGTGTATTGGTTATCAAACCAAAACAGATCACCCGGCTTAGTCTCTAGGCTTTCGCCTTCAAAGTGGAACCGTTGCCCTGGTGCGCTTGTTATCTGTAGAGCAAACTTGTCATGTGCATCAGCGTGCCAGCCTTTGTCAGCATGGGGCTTACACTGTGCGCCCGGTGGTATGCGCGTAATCAGTACACCGCCAAGAATAGAGCCACCCATAGCACGCATCACATCAAGGCACACATCCTTAACGCCAAGAATGTCTGCGGGTGCGTGCCACTTTGCATCGTGCGGCTTGGTGGGGTCTTGGTCTACATCGCCGTACCTAATCCAAATGTCATCTAGCTCATGGTGCGGGCTAGTAGGGTTTTGGGTGCGGGCTGTGTTCTTATTCCACAATTGCGGATTGTTTAGCAGCGCCCAATAGATGCGAGACACATCCGTGCCCTCGCCCATCAATTTAATTTTCATGCCTTCACCAGCTTGAGTGATTCTTCGGCCAGCTCACGAGGGGCAATATCACCAGCCCACAAACACAGCCAAACCACATCAGTTACAGCCTGTACTTTGTGTACTGTGTCTTTTGGAATGGTCAGCAGCTTGTAGCCAGTCACGCGCTCGGTCAGTCCGTCAATGGTTACGTCAGCAGTACCAGACACCAGCACCGACATATGCGAATGCTCATGTTTATGAGACTCCAGCACATAGCCAGCAGGCGCAATAGTCTCTACGGCAAACACATTGCCAGATTCATCATCGCCGCCGTGAAATTGAATGTTCATACTATCGTCCCTGCTGCATCACGCCAAACTGTTGGTTTAACTGCTCTTACATAAATTGGCTTGTTCAGCGTTTCGTCGTACCACTGGCGACCAATCCAAAGCTGTGTAGTTGGTCTGCTTGCCGTTGGGCCTGATTGCTGCCCTGTTATCACAATAGAGTGAATGCGCGACACCCACTGTAACCACGAAGGCGTGATTGTTAAATCCGCTTCAACTAACTGGTTATTGCTTGGAAAGTCAAAAGCATTTTTGTTATCAGCCATTAGCGCTTCACCCTGCCCCATGCTGCAATAAACACCGTTTTAATGGGATCGGTAACACGGAATTTGAAAAGCCAGTCTCTGGCAGTTCCACAGCGGTTAAACACCGCTCTTGCTTTGTATTTGCCCATAGCGCCAATGTCGCGCCATATCTCAGTGCCCCACTCGTGCCCACCGTCACGGCTAATTTGCATCATCAGTTGCGGTGCAACGCCTTGTCCAAGGTTCAGACCAACACCGGCCTCCATTTCCAGCCACATAGTAGAGAAACTTACAAAGTCGCCCACCGATTGATGCCGTCCGACAAACTCGCGCACGATGGTTGCGCCGTCATCGGTATAGACGCCTTCTTGAAAGCGGTACAGCTTGCCGTTTGCGTAGTCTGTGACGTAGTTCTTAGCCAGTAGCTGCACTTGCATTTCTGCGCGGTGTCGCCCACTGTTGCCATATTGCACCTTAGACCAAGACTTGCTCTGTCCGTCATACAGCCACGACACGTTAGGCGTAGGGAAGTTGATCTGGTACATAGGATGGCCGCTCACCATGTAAGTGAATGCACTTGCATCGCTTACCGTTGTGTACTGGCTGAATATGTAATCCATCTCTGGAGTCGATACAGCCACACCATTGGAGCCAGATTGCACAGCCACTTGCACTTGCCCTAGCCTGTTTTTGCGCAAGAATATGAGCGAATCCATGTACTTGCACAAGGAAGCGCGAGCCGCCAAGCCCCACTCGATTGCACCAGAGCCGATGCGTGAATATGGAAAATCAGCAGCGCCAGAATCGCCCCAAAACTCCGTCGTGCGCTCGCCATAAATCACAAGCTGCCCCGCTTCTGAAATGATGCGAACAATTCCGTCCGGGTCTGCTTCTGCTGTGGCGTAGTCCAGCGCATCCCAGCTTAGACCGTCATACAGTGCGGATATGTAGAACTGCCCGCTGTTGGGCTTGTTAACAATAAACCGTCCATTAAAAAATGTGACCGTTACAGCGCCGGGAAAATCAGGGTCTGTGATCTGAACGAAGGCTAAGGTATTAAAGTTGTAGATGTACCCACTAAGGCCATCCACTAGCATTAACTGCGTGCCGTTGTCAGCAAAGTAGACCCGCCCGCTAGAGGTGCTTAACAGCGTGCCGAGCACAGCCGTAGTTCCTGCGTTGTTGATTGAGTACAGCGTAAGCCCAACCACGGCGTACAGCACATCGCCGCGCTCGTATATGCCCCTAATTGGGTTTAGGCCAAAGCTAACAAACGTGGTCAGTCCAGGCGTTGGGTATAGCGTGAGAATGTTTTTCTCGGGGTCGCTCTGTACTTCAACATACAAGTTAGTACGCGACTGAGCATCTACATTGGCCGACTTGCCTTGATTACCAAGGCCAAACAGTGGAACAGCGTTTAGCATCAGCCAGCGTAAATGTTGGAACTAAACGCGTTAGGCAGACCATAGGGCAGTTTTAGCAATGGCGGCTTAGTGTTGGTGCGCTTAAGAACTCTGCGCGAATTGATCGCGGTTTGCATCACATCAGGGCGCACTACAGCGTCATACTCTGGTGCAATCTCTACCGCCAAGTTATAGGCCAGCATGCGGTCATAGCCGGGTGGCAGCGTGACCGTATCGGTTAGGGCTGTGAAGCTCTGCAATACTTTGTTTGACCAGAGGTTTAGCGTCATGGTCGCGCCCGGTGTTGGGTACGCAGTAACTGTTATGTTTGGCATACCAGCCAGCACATAGAGGTGCGTTGGCACGCTGCCTGCTTCTGTCTTTAGCGGTATGTCGTTGTAATCTTGGATGGTTAAAATATCCAATGGGTAGCTAATCCCGCCGTACACGATGTAAGACGAGTTAAGCACCTCTACAGGGCGCGTGGTGACAGTGCCGCCAGTTGGCCCAACTGTGTATGCGGAAGTACCGCTAGACAGGGTTATCGCGTTAAGCGTTGGCACATATATCAGCAAGCCCTCGTTAACCATAGACTCAACCAAGCCATTAAGTGCAGATAGACCATCGGCAGATTCATCAGCAGACGGAGTTTCGCCAATGGAATAAGTGCCATTTAGTCGCATGGCCCGCTTAATTAGGTCGAGGGCTGTAGTCATTTATTAAGCCTTTGGCTTGCGTCCGGGCTTCTTTGGCGCTTGCTCTACTTGTTCCGCAACTGGTGCAGCCTCTACAGGCTTTAGTTTGTCGCCTAGCCATGCTTCGTGAGTGCTTTCCACCCAGCCATTTGCTTGGTGTGCGAGTGATTCAGCCTGCGAAATAACATTCATTGCGCCGTGCTGTGGGTGTGTCATAAAGATCATGTATCTCTCCAATGAAAAAGCCCACCCCGATTAAGAGGTGGGCTAAGCGCTTAGGACGTAGCGAAGCCGGTAGCCATCGTGCCGGTGCCGATCACAATGCCGCGCACTGCCCACTTGGTAGTGGAGATTGCGGTAAAAGTGATACGTGAGCCGATAAAGCCGCCCTTGGTGTCGCCATCTGCGGTGTACGCAACGATGGTTGAACCGTCAGCCTCGAACACATCACCAGACGTAGCAATGGCTGCATCGCCAGCCATGACAGAGCCGACCAGAAACACTGTCGCAGCGTTGGTGATGATCTTGTGTGTACCTGTGCGCTGGATAGCCCAAAAGAACTCAAAGTTCATACCAACCTGCGGTGTAGGCAGGGTGATGGTTTGCGTGGCTGCTTGGTCGCACACCACCAGAGCACCAGATTCTTCTTGCGAGAGAACGTAGGTGGTGCCGAGTGCGGTAAGCACTTCGCGGTGCAAGCCTGTTGCCACACAGCCATTGGGAGCGCCATAGTTCAGCTTCTCCAGATTTGCGCTTAGATTTGTTGCCATGATTTTTCCTTAAAAGAATGAAAAAAGCCCCGGTTAAGGGGCTTGCTTTAGTTGGTCGATTAGCTGGTGATGCGGCAAGCCCACTCTGGACGCAGCGCAGCCATGCCATACAAAACGTCAATACGCATCAGCAACTCATCGTTGCGAATGTCGCTGTCTTGCCATACGCGCAAGCTCAGACCGTCTTGATTGCGGCGAACGCACTTCTCGCTAGAGGCCATGATTGGCAGGTCAGCAGTAACGAACTGGAATGCCTCTTTGTGGTACATCAAGTTTTGTACGTAGGAGGTAGACGCAGAGCCAACGAACACCATTGTTTTGGCATCAAAGTCCGTAGTAGCCAGCGTTGCGCCAGTCGAGGACACCACGTTTTTGCGTGCGCCTGTCAGGTAGATTGCGGGGCTAATGGTCGTGCCAGATGTGCCAGGGTCAGCAGTAACGATGGTGAACTGTTGCAAGGAGCTATAAGCCGCCTTGGTTTCAGGGTGGCAGGCATACACACCGCTAATGGTGAAAACCATGCCGACTTTTTGCTGAGCCACTGCCAAGTCTGTGTAGAACTTGAGCAGGCTTCCACCATCGGTAACACCAGCGGCGGCGTTGGTAGCAGCCGTTACGTCCGAACCGTTGGTCAGCGACCACATGCGGTCGTTTTCGTACCAATCAGCCATAGCAGTGCGGCCAATCATGCCTTCGCGGTATTGCTCTTTGATCTGTGAAGAATCTTGGAATAGACCCTTCAAGCCATTGACCATGCCGCCCATAGTCACGGAGTCGCACTGGATGTAGCGGTTACCGTCTTTTGGTGCAAGGTACTGATTGAGCTTTGCGCGGGCAGCGCCTACGGCCACTAGGTCAGTAGGTGGTGTACCTGCTGTGCCTGCGGTGTTGTAGGTTGCCTTTGTAGCAAATGCCAAGAAGTCAGACTCAATACCAGACACCAACACCGACATAGCCGGTTCAATGTAGCGGGCGCTGATTTCGTCGATAGACAGAGCCAACTCAGCAGAGTTAAAGCGCATATCAACGTGGTCTTGGGTTGCTACTGTGATCGTGCCGTTGATTTCGGTTTGATCTTGCACATCCATAACACGCGAGCCGGTGGTGCGGGTGTATTGGTTAGGCTTGCGAACACGAAGGGCAGAGCCGATCTTTGCGCCAGTATTTCCATATGAATCGTCATATTGACGATCAACGGTGCCAATGAATTGGCATTTCTCATGTGCGATGCGCAAGGCTTCGCGGGTAATCATGTCGATAGTTACAAGGCTGTTAGCCATAAAATACTCCAGCGCCTCTCGGCGTTAAGGGTTTAGGAACGTGCTGCAATCTGTCTGCGTCGATAGGCGGCAAACTCTTTGTCCGTCATTTCTGATGGTTCTTTAGAGCCGCCGTTTTCACCCTTAATGGGGCTAATCGGTGCAGGCGCATTGCTGCTGGGTTGTGGTTTCGGTTTTGCGGCTAACTCGGCTTCTAGCCGTGTCAGTTCGCGTGCGGCCTTCATAGGCGACATTGCTGCAATATCACTAGCTCGGTGCGGGTTCTTACCAAGAAAATATGCAATGTCTGCTCCGGTGTCTGAGTCCGTTATGAACTCAGCCATCGAATCATTAATTGATAGCGTTGGATTGCTAATCACCGCTTGAAAGTCGGGGTAACGCGCCTGCGCCTTTTCAGCTTTGTCGTGGAAGGCCTCAGCCGCCCGTTCTTGCTGTGTTTGTCGCTCGCGTTGTTCTAACTTTTCAGCAGCCTTTTTCTCAGCTAGATGCTCGATCTGGGCCTGCAAATATGCGTCATCGTCCCTGTAAGAATCACGCTTAGGCTCAATCTCTCGCGCTCTCGCGGCTTCTTGCTCTCGCAATTGCTGCTCTACACGACGATGCACCTTGCGCTCTTCTTTTAAGAGCCGTTTTTGAACCAGTGCGTCTACTTCCGCTTGCGTGAAAGTCTTGGCCGGTTCAACCTGCTTTGTTTCCACAACCTCAGCGGCAGCAGTGTCCGTCGGGGTGTTTGGCTCTGTTGGTTTTACTTCCTCAGATACGGAAGGTAGTGCTGATAAATCAGCGGTTTCGTTTTCCACTTACATCTCCTAGCAGCGTCTCTCGACGGATGCCCAACCCCATGAGCGCATGGGTACGGATAACTTTCGTTATCAGCTAACTTGTCCCTCTTCGGGCAAAGAAAAACCCGCATCAGCGGGCTGTTCTTGTTGCATTTGTTCTTGCGGTTCTGGTGGCATCGCTTGATGCTCCATAGCCTCCATTTGTGGCGGCTCTTCCTCGTATATCTCATCTATCCCAGCATAGGGCGTTGGTGCATTCATAACCTGTTGAATAGTCTGCATCACCATAGCCTGCACTTGCTCGGGAGTCATGGCCGCGCCGATTACCTTGAGCCTGTTGGTTTCAGCATCAAAGGCCTTAATTCCTAGTTCAGCCTCTTTGCTCTTGCTATCTAGCTCAAGCTGCTCGGCATGGCCTGCGGCGGCTTCTAGGGCATCTCCCAACATCTTGATTTGCTTGTCCTGCTCTGCCATGTGCTGTTGTACTTCGGGCGGCACTTGCTGCTTCTGTCCGGGCTTTTCGTCGCGCAACTCAGGCGCTAGCGTCTTTTCTAGCCGCTCGGCTAACTTGTCAGCCATTGGGAAGTCTGCGGAGCGCATCACTAGATCGCCTGCAACCTGCATTAATTGCGGGCTGCGGCTGGCTAGTTCGGTCAGGTTTGCATACGCCTCTTGGCGCTGTGTTTGATAGCTTGGGCCGGTGTCAATCACTACGTCATACTCACCCACGAGCGGGTTAAATATGCGCTGAATCTCTTGTTCTTGTGTTTCCTGTTCTTGATAAGCACCGTCTTGTCTTGGGTCTAGCGTTGCGCTCTCTTCTTTGCCATCTAGCCCAAGAATACGCACCACGCGCTTTGTATCGTAATACTTGCGGATTAGGTCAATCAACACCTTGGCCTCATAGCGCAATGCACGGGCCAAGTTGTCAGGGAAATGGAACGTAGCCACCTCGCCTTGTTGCTTCAATCGCTGGATGCCTACACCGCTAGAGGCTTCTGAGCGTATGCCGAAGTTGCTATTCTGCTGGCCCGATGCTGCACGCATCTGCTCTGTGGACAGTTGCAGCAGTTGCACCTGGGCCGCTGGCATAACTGCGGGCATTTGACGATCTGGCTTTGGCAATGGGTTGCCAGTTGCATCGTAGGCATTAAACGGCAAATAGGTGCGCGTCTCAATGTTCGCAGAGTCCCAAATATCCTCGTGCCCTTCCATTGACTCAGCCGCTGCCATGTAAGGAACTTTGTTTTGCAGCGCCAATGTCTGCACAGTCTCGCTATACGCATAGTTAACCATGCGTGCTGGGTCTTTCAGGTCGCGCACAATTCCCTTGCGCACAATCTCACCGTTTACGTTTAGTTCTTTGCCAACAACTGCAATGATGGGCAGGTAAGAGCCGAGCCATTCTTGCTCATCAACAGGCACATCATGCCCACCGATTAGCTTGCACCACTTCCACTTTTTAACCTTTGTGGGGCGCTCTTTAACGACAATCTCACCCTCTGCAAGCTCAGTTTTTAGAACGGTTTGTCCGTCTTGCAACAAGCACGCCACATCATCAACAAACTCACAGTAAAAGTATTCAGCCCGTTGGAATGAGTCTTCATTCACCCAAACGCCATCAATACCACCCCAAGAGGATGGGTCAATAGTTGGGTGCTCTCGCTTGCCTTGTTCTTTGCTGATGCTCTCAAACACAAAGCCCCACTCAGCGTCTGACTTATCGTGCGCCAATGCGTTGGGGTCGATAAACACCAGATTTGGGTTAGGGCAAGCCTTTACGCGAATAACTTGGTTGAAGCTGGATTCATTCTCGTACTCAGTAAGAATGCGCCAGTAACCCTCACCACCGTAAACCGCATGTTCTGCGGCTGTGTCGTGTGCATCATCGGCAGCGCTCGCCACCTGAATGTTGCGTATCAAGCCACCAAGAATCTCGGCAGTCTCTTTGTCCGCGCCATCATCGGCAGGGGAAACCTTTACCGCTGGCCGGTTCTGCCTAATCTGGTTAATGATCTGGTTGCAGTGCTGTGCCGTCATATTGACAGTCAAACACACGCGCTTAGAGCCTTGGCGGTCTTTAGCTTGGGCTTCGGGCCATTGCCAGCCGTTGTCAGAATCACCCATGACAAATCTAGTGTCAGCGATAGCCAGCTTGCGCGAATCGGCGTAGTAATCCCTAGCCTTTTCAAATCGCTTCTTAGCTTCGATAACAATAGCTTTTTTGTCGGTCATTAGTTTTACAGCGCATCACTGCGTTAATAAATTGTTTAGCTCATCCAGCTTTGTGCGTGGCTATGTGCGTATTTCGGTTTGTCTGGTGGCCTAACTACTCGCTTGGTAGCCACCGCCCGCCGCGCACCTTCGCAGGCGTATCGCAGCGCGTCAATTAAATGGTTGTCTTTGTCTGCCAACACTGGCAGCACTTGCCCGGTTAGCGGGTCAGTCTTGTAGCTGTACAGGCTCAATTCGTCTATTAAGTGCTTGCAGCGCGGGTGTATCACCATGTCAAAGCTCTTTAAGAACTCAACACCCTCTTCCAAGCTCTTAGCGCCTTTAATAGCTGCGCGTATCTTTGGAAAGCCGTTGCGCTGCATGTGGCTAATGGTTTCAGGCCGTGCGCTATCGGCAACAATAATCCACTTTTCAGCCTCTGGCACTGACATAAACAACTCAGGCAGGTTGACAATCTCACAGCCGACCATCCATGCTTCGTAGTCCACATACAGGCGGTTGCCTTCTATGTCGCAGCGTACAAGCACGCTAGGGTCTACGCTAAAGCCCCAATCAGCACCAAGCCTGTGAACCGTTCCTGCTGGGCGTTCAAATTCTTCTACTGTCCAATTCTTGAATACTCGCGCCTCACTGTTGCGCCGATACTCACCTAGCCAAACGTGCGCGTACTTATCAGGGTCACGCCGCTTGTCATATTCCATCTCAAGCCGTAGCTCTTCGGGTAGCCAAGGGTTATCGGTGTAATTAGCTTTAACCACCACAGCACCTGGCGGCAAGTGCTCACCCCTTAGCAATACGTCTATCGGGTCGCTGTCTAGGTCAGGGTTCCACCCAAACCACATTTGCGAACCCGGCTTGCGAATCGTTGGCCTAAGTAGCGTTAGGCTTTTATTGCTGGCGTTTTGCGCCTCTTCAAACCATGCGCGATCAAAACCTTCGAGCGACTTGATCGACTCGCTGGTATGGTTCTGCATACCCTCAAAGATGGTGACTCCACCACGTTTCGAGAATATGCGCCGGTCTTGCACATCAAAGTATGCGCCAGCGTTGAACCGTTCGATCTTTTCCTCTAGCAGCTTCTTAACTGAGAATTCCAGCGATTTAAGCGTTTCACGTAAACAAACACAATCCAGCTTTTGAGATACGTTTTCGTCTAGCCACAACTCACCAAAGAAGTGCGACTTGCCAGAACCCCGCCCGCCGTGTGCGCCCTTGTATCGAGCTGACGCTAGTAGCGGCTCAAATACATGTGGCGTTTCAATTCTTAGGATGGACAATTACACGCTCAATAGCTGTGAACACCAATCCACCAGTTAGGCTTACATCCTGCGGCTGTACCGGCTTACCGTAGGCGCGTTCGATAATCGACTGCGCTGCCTGTAGGCGTGTAGCCTCTTTCTCGCCGTTTTCCATGATGTCAACCATCACAGCTAGGGCGCTAGGCGTTTTTGCTTTGCAAGCTGCTATCAGGTCTAGCTCTTCGGGTGTTTTCTTTGGCCTACCAGCAGGGTTTCCAGACTGTCCCGGCTTAAACGCCTTGGGTGGAGCCTTTCGCTCTGTTTTTTTACTGATAGCAGTCATATCCAAGCCTTTCGGCAACCCCGGATAACGCCGGGTGCGGTTTGTGTTGATTAGCCCTTTTGGGCTGCGAATTGCTCAGGCGTTAAAGGCTTCTCACCCAATGCCTGCGCTTCTTGTACATGCAGTTGATATGCACGGCTTGACATAACCTTGGCTGCATTACCTGCCATGCCGCCACCTAGTAGCGCTGCAAGTTTGTTTTCATCAGCCATAGACACCTCAAATAAAAAAGCCGCCGAGATTGCTCAGGGCGGCAAAAGACCGGCACTGCTGTCGATCAGGGAGTTAGTTAAGCTGGGCCAGTGCTGTATTTCTGGCTTCCTGTGGTCTTTCGCTAAGGGCTACCACTGGTCTTCGCTTTCAGCGCGTACTCGTAGCGCATCAGCCTGCGCATTCCAGCTTATGGGTAGAGGCTGGCTTCGTCCATAGCGTCCATTTCTGGCCTAAACGTCCGGATCACTCAATCTCCACTCATAAA
>TARA_R110000868_G_scaffold340618_1_pt1 | contig 14163 bp, 10 predicted proteins | sample TARA_R110000868 | Tara Oceans TARA_R110000868 (sample SAMEA4397489) | marine metagenome | biome: Polar Biome; feature: [SRF] surface water layer (ENVO:00010504); material: water (ENVO:00002006), including particulate matter (ENVO:01000060) such as... | depth 5 m | reverse complement strand
AATTGTTGATGTAAAAGTAAATCCACAAAAATATATTGATGATGGAAAAGGGGGGTCTGCACAGTTTTATATTGGTTTAATATTACTCTTGCCAATAACCTTATATCTCTTAGTCTTTTATATCTCTGCATCCTATTCTGCTTTTTTTAAAGCGTTCACTGACGCAAGCTTAACTGCTGCTATTTTTGACGCTGATGCTTTGACGAATGCACTTAAGGCAAGTTGGCTTGAAGGAGTTTTAGTGATTACTATCCCTTTTGTATTCATGGGATTGGGTTATGTAATTCACATGATGCAAAAAGGCATCGGAATAAAAAAAACATTTCGGATAATTGCTCTTTTCGCTACAACATTTTTATTTGATGGTTTATTGGCTTATGTGATAGAAAAGAAAATTTATGAGTTTAATAAGACCCCAGATTCACCACTCTATGATTTAGAAATTGCACTACATCAATCTGAATTTTGGATGATTATTTTTGCAGGATTTGTCGTTTATGTTATCTGGGGATTAGTATTTGATTTTGTGATGAAAGAGAATGAAAATAAAGATAAAATAAGAGTTTTTATTAGGGGTAAAAAAGAAGAAATCATAAATTTTGAAAAAGTTAAATTAAACAATTTAAATAAGATACTTGATTTTAAAAATAAAATGGACCACCATAGAGGCGATATAAAAGTCTTACAATCAAAAATTGATGGTTTTGTTTTTCCGGTAAAAGAATATTTAAACTATCACAATCAATATAAAGAAGGCTGGTTTCAAGCTATTGGAACAGAAATAGCGCTGGCTAAAAACCAAAAAGATGATTTGCTTACTGAATGCGATAGCATTGCCTTAGAGCATTTAAAATCACTCGATTTAATAAATCCAGATTTTCAACATTTAGTTTACTCAAAAAATTAGTACTTATGAAAAAATATCTTAAAATAATTGTACTGCTGTTACTACTCTCTAATTTAATGATTTCTTGCAAAGATGATGAAGCTCCCAATAAGTCTGAAGAAAAAACACAAATCACAAAAGTAAATAGTCTCAATATAAACTACAATATCAGTATCCTTTTAGATTTATCGGATAGAATAAATCCCCAGAAATATTCAAATACGGCAATGGAATTTTATCAAAGAGATTTAGGGTATATCAATTCTATTTCTCAGGCCTTTACAGATCATATTAGAAATAAAAAAGTGAGACTTATAAATGATAAAATAGAAGTTTATTTTAATCCTGAACCGCAAAACCAAGAAATTAATACTATCTCAAAGAAATTAAAATTTGAGATTAATAAAAATAATGCTTCAAAAAGCGGTATAAGTTTAGTCAATACAACATATAATCATGAAACTGCTAAAATTTATGATTTAGCCATAAAAGATAATAATTATATCGGGGCTGATATATGGAAGTTTTTTGAAAATAATGTTAATGATTATTGCATTGATCCAAGTCGTAGAAATATCCTGGTAATACTCACCGATGGTTATGTTTTTTACAAAGACACAAAAATCAAGGAAGGAAATTCAACCTCCTACTTGTTACCGGAAATGATTCGTTCCAATGGTTTAAATAAAGCCAATTGGAAAGAAAAAATACAGCAGCAACATTTTGGTTTTATTAAAGCAAATGAAAACTTATCAAATCTGGAGATTTTAGTTTTGGGTGTAAATCCGGATAAAAAGAACCCTTATGAAGGAAAAGTAATTAAGGAATATTGGAGTAATTGGTTTACTGGAATGAAAGTGAAACGGTTTGAAATTAAGGAAACGGGGCTGCCAAGCAATATGGATAAAGTGATTAAGGATTTTATAGCAAACCCTGTATAATCTGTTAACATTGGCAGTGTCAATCCGGATGGCAAATTAAGTGCCACCGCTGAATCCACTGAAAATAAAAATTATCCAGAAACAAATGTAGTAATCCTTCCAGTAAAAAAATAATAAATAAAATTCATTGCCTTAATACTATTATTGGTCACATTAACCTCCTTTCATGTTGAAAAAACAGACGTCTATATCTGCGGTCCAAGAGGAGCAAAAAAATACCATTATACTGAAAACTGTAGGGGGTTATCAGCCTGTAAACACGGAATAGTAAAAAGCAGTCTTAAAGAAGCAAAAGGCTATGGACTAACACTATGTGGGTGGGAGGATTGATTGTAGTTTACATAAATAATTGAAAATTAATAATTTAAACTAAAATATTTCCATGGAGAATAAAGATTATTTTAAAGCACAAAGATATTTGTTAAATGATGTAAAATCAGATGATTTTATTTATGTAAAAGATTTATTAGAATTAGTTAATAACAATGAACTAAAAGAGTTAATTATCAATAAATATAATTTATATAAAAACTACAAGATTGAAATCCTGAAAATTGAATATTTATATAATTTAATAAAACTGTATTCAAACAGGTTTAGTTTACTGCGTATAGAAGCGAAAGAAAGTGAAGTTACTTGTGGATTAAAGTTCGATAATAAAACACAAAAACCTAATTATATATTTAATATTAAAAATGGAAACGATAAAGATTTATTCTATGATTCTATTGAAGCCGAAGCAATTTATGATTCTATCAGCTTGTTTTATAATGATAAAAGTCTATCGCAGTACGTTAAGTCTTTAAGTAAATATCCAGCCAAAAAAAGATTACTTAATGATATAAATGATTCTTGGCTAAAATATTATGAGAATAATCCAGATTCTGTTAAAACAAAATTATTTAGAATATTAAATCATAAGGATAATTACTATTTGAAAAGCATTAATTCTTCATCTTATAAGGAATATGGCGTAGCTGAATCTTTTGTTATGGCAATTATTGAGTTAAATAAATTCCAGATTTTAAATCCAGGAACTGAATTTATAATTTCTTCAGTTTCAATTAGTGAATCAAAATTAGATTTAATCATTTCACAAAAAAAATCTATTGAATTGGGTGAATTAGGATTTTTAAGATCATCAATTTCTATTAGAAATGAAGATCAGGGAAACACATCTTTTGGGGTTTATAGTACTCTAGAATTTTATCCTAAATCTATGGAGACAAATAAAATATATTTATATCCTACTAAGGATGATAATGAAATAAAAAATTCAATTAGGTCTACGCACACAGTTTCTCACGAAAATTTTTTAGGTGTTTTTTCAAACATAAGCACCCTTTTTAATTTAGGAGAAGAAATGAAAAATGAATTTAAGTTTTATAAAGGCTCTAGTAGTTACGATGAACTGAAAAGTAAGATTGAATACAAAATTATGACTAACAATAGTCCTTTTAAAGACATTACAAAACTAAAAGATTTATTTTCTAGAAGGAAAACTGGACATATTGAAAATTTAGAAACATTATTAAGAATTTGTGCTGAATCTGATTCTATCGAAATGGATTATGATTTGAAATTTAAATTACGGTATTTAATTTCTAATGTGTTACTCTATAATTCAAATATCTATTGAGACCAAGAAGAGTAGGGGGCTTAATTTATTGAAGTTCTCCTAATAGAGAGGGATACATAATTAGAATTAATGATTATCAGACTAATGATATCCATTCATTATTATAGACAAGAATTACAAATCCGCACGATCTGTTTTATCACTCTAATAAATTGGTACTCGATGCAATCAAGCGAGGGTTGTGTGTCTAAAGAACCAGACGAAAGGATTAGTATGGCAGTGGGATGTTATCAGCATGCAGGACTGAAATATTAAAAACATTTTTTATAATACTTACTTATTAACTTAATTAAAAAAACAATGAAAACAATGAAAACAATGAAAACAATTAAAGCAGACATTAAACCGGGTCCAAAAAGAAAGACTGAAGAAGGAAAAGAAGACAGAAGACAACGAGTTACTCCGGAAAATCAGCCAAAGCATCCAACTTTAAAACCTCACGATCACGACAAGAAGAATTAATTTAAAAAAGCCAACCTTTACAGTTGGCTTTTGTTTTACAGTCCTGCGAAGTAAGAGACCTTTTCAGTGCTACGTTGTAATTCACGGAAATGAATACTTAGAATAACGGTGTTGTACGTTTTTCATTCCTAATCACATATTGAATCTTCGCCATCGGGAATAATTATCAGACCGTTTTAGAAATAAGATATTAGTTGATTTTGATTGTGTGCACGAGCGAGACGCTCGCGCCAGCAGGGGGGGATTACTGGATAAATTAGCTCCTACCAAAATAGGGATTGGAAGCATGGCTAAAAATGCCTTGCAGCAAATAAAGCAAAAAGTTACTGAGGCTAACAAAGCACTGACTAAAGATCAAAAGAAATTAGTGTTTGAAAAATCGATTTTCTCTAAAGATTATATTTCCTATTTGAATAAATATAATAATGGAATTTTGTGTTTTTCGGAACCTGCTTCTTTATCTTTTGATTTTTCTGTAGCGAAATTCATGCAGTATTATTACAACTTTGTAGGTGAAATGGTAGCCTCCGAAACCAAAAAAGAAATCGTAACTTTTGCTAAAAAGATAAAACCTGCTTTTGAAAAAGTAGGTCTTGACGAAAAAGCGGATTTAAAATTTACTTTTGACCCTTTTACTTTCAATGGTATCCTAAAAGAAACACACATACCGTTGATTACTAAGAATGGAGCTATTAGTGCCATTCAGACCGTTGATTTTAGTTTAGGAGAACAAACGGTAGTTCATCATTTGTATGAAACAAAAATTTTGCAACAGGCTTTGAATGTCTTTGCTATAAAAGCCAAAACTACAGTCAAAAAAATTAAAATTGCATTTGAAGAACCCAGCCAAGGTACCTTGCAACACGATTTGTTTGATCTAAGTTTTCAAAACTACAAAGATGATTTTGATTTTATTACACCAGATAAATTAGAAAAAGAAACGGACATAATTAGCAACTCCAACAATATCAAATTTTCTGAATTTCTTTTGACTTTAGAATCTTAAAAAGGGCTTTTCAGCCCTTTCTTTTATACCATACATTTTTCGATTATTGTTCTTTAAATCTTTTAATCGCACTTCATTCATTGAGCTAACTATTGTGTTTAAATCCGAGCGATTGGGTTTATTTGGAACGTGAAACTTTTTGTGTACAACAATGACCTTTGTTATTGGGGTTATGAACTGCGTTGCAAACGCTCCGTTTTGTATCATAATGTAAGTAGGCACTCGCCCAGAGTGTAATTGCAAAAGAGGACGAGAAGGATTACAAATAGTAAATTGATAATTAGTTGGTTTAACGGGAATGGTGGATTTTCTTTAAGAAATTAATTGAATGCTTTTAAATCAAAGGCATATTTATTGTAACTAATAATATTTCTAGTGTCTTTATTATCAATCCAAGCTGGTTCTAAATGGCTGATATCTACGATTTCTTTGGTGTTTTTGTACTTAAACATCTCTGTAATATCCTCTAATACTTTTAATTCCACCTCATTAAATAAATCAGCATTAAATTCCAAATGCGGTACCAATTTCTCAGCATAGTTATGATCAATCTGAAATTGTTCAATCTCTATAATGTCCTCATCAAGAAGGTACTTAAATATCTTTTCATATTCAACCGGAACTGGACCAAATGGAATTGCTTTATACGTAATACCGAACATTGATATCCCATATCTTTGATAATTCAAAAAATCGGAATAGAATAGTAACTTATTTACTTTGGTTTTGAAAAGCTCGATTTTTGAAGATGCAAAATAACTCAAAGCATTAGCAACCTTTTCTAAATCTAGTAGCTTAAACCCAGAATTATGATCAATATTTCTATATGCGTATTCTTCCTCTACTAATTTTCGCCAAACATCATTTTCGTTATGAATGAGGTGATCCACATTTTTAATTAACTTAATGTAATCCGTTTCTTTTAAAAGATGAGAACTAAACTCTATTTGTCTTTTAAATTCTTCGGCTTCTTTTATTGACAGAATAAGCCTTCCAATTGATACTGATGGCATTTCCCCATTTTCGTACAATCTATACGCATTAGATCCTAACCCTAATATATCAGACATTTTTTTTGCTGATACGTCATATTTTACCCTGATGTTTTTAATTTCCTCAGGGTAAGGGATGCCGTATTTTTCTCTGTATTGGTTGTGAACTTGATTTATGTTAATTAAATCTAGTTTATCATCCGTAAAACGTTCTTGTGATTCATCGCATTCATATGCATTATACACAATTTTAAATTCATCTTTTCTATAAGGTAATGTTGTATTTTCCCTAATAATCCTCATTATCCTACCTGTAAATGGACTTCTCATAATTTTATTTTTTAAAGGGATACGTCATGGCATATTCTGCCTGATGAAAAGAAATACAAATAACAGACAGATTCTCTAAACCCATCGTTATCTTAATATATATTTCTTTGTCTTTAATTATTTTGCCAAAAACCCACATTGGAGACATCTTATATAGTAAGTCTTCTATAGGTCCTTCAAAATATTCTTCTACGGTCAATTTTTTGAGAATTTCCTTTCTCGCTGCCGGTAATAAATCTAAAGCCAATAGTGCCGTTGTGTTTTTCTTTATTGTTCGATCATCCCTAAAGATAACATCAAAAATCTCCAACTTGACCTTAAATTCGCTCAAAAACTTTTTAACTTCTTGTTCTGTTGCCATGATACGAATGTTAGAATTACAAATGTTGTAATCTAAATTGCAACTCGATTAACAACTTTAACGTTGCTAAATTACATAAATTTGACTAATAATCAACTTTTTAGTGTGTTTTTTTATGTCATTGTATTTACGATCCTAATCTCCTATGGTTTATGAACCGCGTTGCAAACGCTCCGTTTTTGCATCCTAATGTAAGTAGGCACACGCCAAAGGCAAGCACCAGATTGTAGTTGCAAAAGAGGACGAGAGGGGGGGCAATTCTTTTTTTAAATTTATTTTGGGACGAGACAATTTTTGTGGGCACAGAATGCAATTCTGCGCTAACGAACCAAACGATAACTAAGATATCCGAGCGATCGGGAAAAAAGAGGAGTAACATCCATACTTTATAAGAACCTATTCGTACGAATTCCACACGAAAGGATTTGTGCGGTAGCGGGCCTTCTTTAGAGAATGATTTAGCGATTCTTTTATTAGATTTATTTTAGGATGAGATAATCTTTGTGGGCACAGAATGCAATTCTGCGCTAATGAACCGAACGATAACTAACATATCCGAGCGGTCGGGATTCTGCGCTAACCAACCTAGCGACAACTAGCATATCCGATCGGTCGGGTTGTTAAAAACCATCATGTAAGCTGGCTCAATAATTCTAAAAATGATGATGACAAGAAATAGTGCTCCAAAAAGCAATAAAACAAAAAATGGAAACATATTTTAAATCCGTTTAAATTGAATTTTTTAAAAGTACTGTTTTTATTTTAAAATAAAATACTTCAAAAAAACAAGCAAATTTTAATCCAAATAGCATTTCTTATTTCATTGTTAAAAAATACAATTACTTACCCCTATTTATGACATCTTAGCAAAGGATTTTTAATATATTTGAGGAAATATGAATGGTATGACAAGTCAAGAAAAAGGAGCAAAATTTGAAATAAATACAAACAATTTTTTTGTTTGGCTATTTGAAGAAATTGGATTTATAATTTCAAAAGATCGAATACAATTTTCAGGAACTCAAGATGGTTTTGATATTCATATTATAGTCAATAATGATAATTTTGAGAGACAAATTCATATTGAATGTAAAGATTATAAAACTGATTTAGACATAGGAAATATATTTAAAAAAGCATTGGATTTAGAAAAAAATTATAATCTAACCGAAAACGATTTGTTTATTGCAATATCTCCAAGAGCAAATTTTAAAAATGCTGACAATTCTGAAAAAACAAGCCCTGTCCTAAATGAAAAATTCCCATTTAAAAGTTACCTACTTGATAAGTCAAATGGAATACATAAGTTATTTGCTGTAAATGATGGTTATTATGAAGAAATCTATGGAAAGAGTGTTGATTTTACTGTTGATAAAGAAAAAGAGTTAGAAAGATTTAAAAGTATTATTTTTTCAAGAAAACCATTCAAGAAAGTTATAATTAAAGATGAAGATAAAATTAAATTTATTGGTGATATAAATTTAGATGAAAATTATATTGAAAGGTCTTTTTCTGAAGAAGTAGAAAATAAAAATTCATTTTTTAGAGATGAAAAAAAAGGAGGTTTAACGCTTTCAAAAATATTAGAGGAAGAAGATAAAATATTTATTATTGGAAACCCTGGTATTGGCAAATCTACAGAACTTAAAAAATTTGCCATTCAAAACTGGAAGACAGGAGAAAATGAAAACTTTGTTCCAATATTTAAAAGTTTAAAAAACTTTACAAATACAGATTCGATTACTAATTATTTGCCAAAAGGATGGGAAGAACTCAATAAAGTTTTTTTCATTTTAGATGGTATAGATGAAATTTCAGATATTGAATATTTTAAATCAAAACTTGAAAATTTTATAAATCAAAATACTGATAACCAAAAGAAATTCAAGTACATAATAAGCTGTAGAACTAATATTTATGAAAGCATCGTAAAAGGTGTTTCGAATTTTAAAGTTTATTATTTAAAAGATTTAAATTACTATGAAAGTATTGAATTATTAAAAACAAAATGCGGCGATATAATTGACACTTTAGACTTTCATACAGCATTAACTAATTTTTTAAAAACTCCTTTCCAGTTAGATATTTTGGCCAATTTCATTAATGATAAAAAGGAAATTCCAAAGAATACTACTGTGCTTTGGGAGACCTATATCAATAATAGATTTTCTCACGATAAAGATGAAAAATTAAAAAAAATAAGTTTAAACATACCCGCTTTAAAAAAATGGTCGAAAAAAATTTCATTAATTAATGAGTTGATGAAAAGTAATATCATTGATGAGAATAATCTTTATACTTCCATTAATGAAAACACAAAAGAATATGAAGATTTTAAAAAAAATCCATTAATAAATAAATTAGTTAATCAAGAGGAATACTTTTTTGAACATAGAAATATTCAAGAGTATTTTGCTGCATTAGCATTAAGGAATTTATCGTTTACCAGAATAAAGGAATTTATACTTATTGAGAAAGGAATAAACAAAACTCACCCTTCATTATTCAATAGCATCACATTTCTAATTAATATCATTGATTCTAGTAAATATGATGAACTCGTACAATGGTTGATTGACAATGAACCTGAATTGTTATTCAAAGCTGACTCCAATAGAATTGAAAGTTTTAGAATTCCTGTTTTTCAGCTTTATTTTAAAACAGAATGTTTAATAAAGAAATTTTGGATTAGTAGCAACAGAACTTTCACAGTTAAAGAAATTGCTGAATTTGGAAATTGTGAAGCTAATTTTAATTATTTGATTGATTTTATTAATCAAACTGATTGTCATTTTAGAGTAATTATTTCTGCATTAGATTTATTAAGTTATTTTACAATTCCAGTTAATAAAAAAGAAAGTCTTAAAGATAATTTTTTTCTCCTATTACAGAATTCTGGAAATTCTGAAATGACAAAATCGCATATTTTAGATTGTATCTACGATCAAAAACTTTGTGAAGAGGACAATGAATATTTGAATAAAATATTTGAATTGTTTAAAGATGAAACTAGTAAACAAATCAATAGAGCTTTACTTTCATTAATTCAAGATTATGAATACATTGATGATTTCTTTTGGTACATCAAAGCTGAATTTCTAAGAGATCGAAGAATTGTTGAAAGAGTAATAAAGGACGATACAATGCTAGGAACTAGCTGGATACTGGAAAAAATAATTATTAAATTAAAACTATCCAATAATTTCATTGACTTAGCTAAATGCTATTTTGACGAAACGCAAAACAACTATACGGATAATAAATTTGTCGAAGAGATTATTGAAAGATGTCTTTATTTTGAAAATTTAAATGAAAACTTTTTAGTTATTTTACTATCTTCTTTTGATGAAGAAACAAAATATTATCTTAGAGAAGATGCTTTAAAAAAATTGATTTTAAAAAGTAAAATACCCAGTCAAATAAAAGCATTTGAATATTTAATTGGAAACTTTACATACAATAATGTGGGTTACTTTTTGGCATTGATTACAAATGAACAAACTTTAGGACTTATAATTGATAATTTTGTAAATGGCTCAATTGAAAGTACAAATTTAGATTATTACAGAAACGTTCTTGCAAATCAAAATAATCGAAAACTAGCAGAACATTTTAATAATGTTATGTTAGAAAAAGGATTTGAATTCGTTGAGCCGTTTTTATATCCAAAAGAATTTGAAGAACTGAAAACAAAATTCACAAACAAGCCACAAGAAAATTTTGATTTGCTGTTTGATAAACCAAAATTGCTTTCCAAAATTGAGGCTATTTTTCAAGAATATGGAACATCAATTAATTCAACTATGCTTCTCAACATTGACAAAGAATGGTATAAAAAAAATGGTCATAGTAATAAAATGGACAGTTCAAATGTCTTATTAAAAAGGATTGTTAGAGAAAAAAGAATCGATTTAGAATTTAAAGACATTGAACAGATTTTAGAAGATGAATTAATCATTATAACGGAAATCAAATCGCAAATCCAAGCTTTAAATGATTCAAATAACAATTTTACAATAAGTAAAGAGCATAATACATTTATATTCAATTGGTGTGTAAAAGCTTCTAACGAAATTCGCTTTGACAAAGTGATTGGTTACATAACTATAAATAATTTTAATTTACTAGAGGATTATAACAACCTAAAAACAATATTGTACTTTCTAACAAAATTTAATTTTGATTTATCACAAGAGTTTTTTTTGAATAGCATTGAGTTTTTTGATGTTGATAAGTCAAATATTGAGGATAACAACTTGGAATTATTGAAGCTTAAAATTAGCAATGACGAACTTTTTAATAAAAGAATTATTGAAAATCTTCTTGACAAAAAGTTATTTTATTTTACATTGAATAAGCATATCCAATATGCATTAGATAATAATCTCACCAAAACATTTTCAAAGATCCGAGAATGTTTTTTAATGAAAGAATACGGCGGCAATATTGACAAAAAGCTTGAAAGATATATAGAACTGACTAATGATATAGCATTGTTAAAGGAACTTTGTATTGACGTTAAAAGTCACGGATGCTGGTCTTCCATTAAACTTCTAATGACTTTAAAAATTGAAAAAAATTTCTGTAAAGAAAAAGCCCTAGAATACCTTAATATAGAAATAGATCATGAAAAGAATTATTATTATTCGTCCGCATTATCTATTTTATTTGAATTAAATTCATTCCAAGCACTACAATATGTTTTTGTATTTTTAGTTATGGATAAATCACCATCATTAAATCAAAGTTCTTATACTAATTATGATGCAATAGAAGATTATAGTATTTTAAATGATCTGTTTAATAAAATTTATACTGGAGATAGAGATAAAATAGGATTTAACGGATTAGGTGATTTTATGACAACCTATGTATCAAATTTATCTAAGAAAAAAGAAAGTTACAATTCAACACAAACCGAGTTGAAAAACATTCAAGACAGATTTGAAAATTTAAATGTCGATAATGAATTATTTTATATCAATATGTTAATTTATACTTCTAAAAAAAGTTACATAAACTCCCAATCAAAAGCATTAAGCTTTAATGCGGCATTAATTAAAGTTGAAGAAATATTTAAATAATATTTCTAACCTTTATAATACATTAAAAAACATAAAATTTTGAGAGTAAATCTATTGGTACACCCAAAATAAAATAACATTGCGAAGTTCTGAATTTATTTGGATTGACGATTCATTAATAATCAATTATTTTTGTTGTTATCTTAGAAAAACCAAAACAATCTTAGTTCTTTGATTATATATGATTTTAAACTGAATAAAAAGGCTTTAAATTAGAGTTTGTGTTCTTGATGTGTGGCCGGTAATACATCTATTAAAATCATATTTCTATTTCTTCTTCCTATTCTTCCAGCTACCATTTAGATGATAATTTTTTCTAAACTCACTGACCTTCATTCCTATAAAAATCCCAAGTAAATAAATTACAACTAGCCCTATTATTTCATACCATTCCATAGTTACTATAAATTTGATTAAGTGTCAAACCTATAGCTTTATTGAGATAGCTACAAATAGTATAGTGTGTGATTCGCGAATTTACTACCTAAAGAATGGTATTAATAATTGAAAAAAACGCTATGACGGATCTTTCTACTTTACTGAAAAAGTATCGCTGTCAAAGAAATCTTTTATTGTAATATTGATCATATCACAAAATTTATTGATAGAATATATAGTTACTCCTCTTTTATTTTTGATACTTTCCCATCTATTAATTACCTGACGATCTATATCATGTTTTTTCGCAAAATCTGATTGCGATAAACCAGTTTTGATTCTTAAAAACTCGATCCTTTCAGATATTTTTTTCTGTAGTATAGTATCTTCTTTTGTCAATTCAGCCATACTGCAATTTTCATAATATTTGATAATATTCTGTAAACCACTTGGATTACAAAATTTATTTTATATCTTTGGTTATCATTTGATATTTATTAGGAAATAATACATATCATTTATTAAATTTGCGTTTCTTCATATAGAAAATATTTGAAGCATTCGCTTTGAATCTCGTTATCAAAAACTGGTAATTTTAGCACACGAGATGATAAGTACGATGCTCACGTCCCATGGCGTGGGCTCACTTATTCGTGTGCGGGTATACCAGTACCTTGATAACGTTTAAGCTGAGTTCCATGCCATTTTTTATTGGCACAAACCCAGCTGCCATTCTTAGCCAATCTTCTTCATTTTCATAGTCTCGCATCAGTTTTAACCTTTAAAATCAACATGCCTATGACTAAATAAACGAATACTCAATATAAAACACCTGCACCGAAAGGTCACCTGAATAATCACCTAGTTAGTTTAATTTAAATTTGTTAGTAAAAGGTGCAGGCTTGTTTTTTTATTTTAAATGTTGAATTATAAATTTCAAATGTGCGCAAGGAATATATAACAAAGAGGAAAGAAATAGATCCACTTATTTAAAATAACTCATAACCTAAAAACCAAAACCCATGAACCAAAACCCATTTTATACCCCCCATAAATTAATAAGATGAAATACTACAAACAAATACAAATTGCATTAATAGTGGCATTAATAGTACTGATATGCCTGTGGTTGTATGGTTGCAACTGTTTTTAAAGATTTAAAAACAGCTACAGCTTAATTAGTATTAACACCAACTACTAACTCTAAAAAATGCCTATGACAGAATAAGTAATAGTGCGATTGCTTCGTGCCTCGCAATGACAAAAAAGGCCCTCTCACCGTCTGGACAACTGTAAAGAGGACCAATGCTAACAAAACTAACGTTTCATTTAACTACACCAAAATTATGGAAAATATTTCATTAAACAGGGGTATAAGGGCAATGTTGTATTCCCTTATGATCGGGTTATTCCTGACTCCATTACTTGTTATGGCTCGGATACCGTTGCCAAAATCCATTTCTCAGCAACAAAATATTACCGGAACTGTAACCGATAGCCAAGTTGTATTGCCTGGCGTAACCGTTTCTATTAAAGGAAAAAACACGACAGTCCTTACTGATTTTGATGGACACTACTCCATAAATGCTTTATCTACAGATGTACTAGTGTTTTCCTTTATAGGATACAAAACGATTGCTGTCGCTGTCAATAATCAAACAATACTTAATGTGCAGCTGCAGGAAGCTGCTACTAACTTGCAGGAAGTGAAAGTTAATGCGGGTTATTATAGTGTAAAAGAAAGTGAACGTACTGGAAGTATTGCTAGAATTACGGCGGGGGCTATTGAAACGCAACCAGTCACCAATGTGCTTGCTGTAATGCAAGGAAGGATTGCGGGGGTGAATATTGTACAGGAAAGTGGGATTGCAGGTGGTGGATTCAGTATCAACATTCGAGGATTAAACAGTCTCCGTGAGGGAGCGAATGCGCCTCTTTATGTTATTGACGGAGTTCCCTATTCGTCTGATCCGATTAGCGACCGCCAAACGTCTACATCTATTCCTGGGGATGGCAACCCTTTAGGGAGTATTAATCCTGGCGATATTGAAAGCCTTGAGATATTAAAGGATGCTGATGCCACG
>TARA_R110000868_G_scaffold380784_5_pt1 | contig 14168 bp, 18 predicted proteins | sample TARA_R110000868 | Tara Oceans TARA_R110000868 (sample SAMEA4397489) | marine metagenome | biome: Polar Biome; feature: [SRF] surface water layer (ENVO:00010504); material: water (ENVO:00002006), including particulate matter (ENVO:01000060) such as... | depth 5 m | reverse complement strand
TGGTGGATATATCCGAGCTATCGCTCGAATTTTTATCCACCCTACCTATTGTTCAACAACGCTCCTCGCGGGGCGAAGGGACAGACAGACAGCCACTTTTTCACCACAAAAAAAGGCGTCGCAGATGCGACGCCTCAAGACACCACCCCCAAGTGGTGCGCCCCAAAACTTGTGCTGTGAATCAGCCTCTTGTTATGAACAGTCTTTACAGTGAACGGTGAATGTTTCTCACTATCGCGCTTTCTTCGCGATCGAAATGCGAGGCATCGCCTAGCATTAGCGACATGAGTTTTGCTCGCGTTTTACCGGTTATATCCACTAGTTTATCTAAGGTGTAATCCTCACTAGCGAGTATGTCCATCATGACCTCTGACCATGGGATATCATTTGATGCTTTGTTATTATTATGTGGCGCATCACCATGCTTGTTTGTTATTTGCATTGGTGCTCCTCAGCGCTTGATTGTTTTTATTAATCGAATGAAAGGGTGTCCCAATCAATGTTGAAGGCTTTTAAACGGCTCATTGTGCTTAAGAGCTGTTGCTCCTTGATGTCGATGGCTTCGCGCAATGCATCCACTTGTGACACTTCTGTACGTAGTTGTTCGATTAATCGCTCTGAGCTTTGTTCCATTATCATTGTCTTCACCATTGTTGATCTCCATTTCTTTCACAAATTAGATTAGCTAATTTGTGAGGTGATAATAGAGGTTAGAAATCAGTATGCACACCCTGTTTTTAATGGTGGTAAATCCACCACAGACAAACTGGATACAAATGACGGGGATGGAAAAATTGTTTTTGAATGTTTAATGGGGAGGTAAAAAAAGAACGGGGATATTAAACAAAAACTAAAGTAGGTTAGTTTTTGTTTGGGGTTTTATTACGAAAAGTGCAGCTATATTGATCACTTTACAATCGGTCATCACGGGGGCTACCTCTTTCATAATAGTGTTATTATTTTTCTAACTTGATACGAACACAAGCACGCATGAAAGGATTTTTATCATCGATAATATTATTATTCTTATCTAACCACGCACTAATATTTTCATCATTATCAAAAATACCTGCGCCTGATTTAAAATATCCCATACGGTCTTTATCTCCAGAGAAAAAATTATAACTGTAGTTCTTAAGATTGTATAGTGGGGTTTGCTCTAACATAGCGGATTGGATACTTTCGATAAATTTATTTATTACATAGTGAATTTCACGGAAATCTGACATCAGAAAATTATTTTTACTCGCATAAACGCGTTTAGCATTTATGGTGGGTATTTGTATAGACACGTACAAATTCTTGCGTTCTTCAATACGTAAATTTGAAGGCGTCATAACCACTGGGGCATATTTGTTCAAGCCATAATCATCCTTTATTATTTGAGCGATACGATAGAATGGACCATCACTATCATCCAATGGTGCTATTTGGTAAGAATAGGCTTTACCAATGCTCGCTTCGATAATGTGCCGCGCTACAGTTAAAATATAGCGATCAACTTTTTTATTGCGAATTTTCAGAACAAAGTCATCCCACACACCATCAAGCGTATAAATATTACGATCCAACGCTGTACCTCTCCATGTACGATCTAGCAATACTAAACGTAAAGCATCATTTTTTTGTAATGTCTCTACCCATTTTTCACCAAATAACAATAAACGTGTCTTCCAATTGATATTACTATTTTCACTATTAGCAATTTCACGAAATAACTTGCCATGCTCTCTCTGTGATTGTGGAGGCTCTAAATCCACATCATATTTTGCTTGCAGGCGCATAAATTTTTCTTTATTTGCCAAACTTGCCAACATATAAGCATCAGACACGCCAGCATGCATGCGCCAATAAAATGCTGCTTGGTAATGTTCTGGCATATCGAGTGCTGCTCGTGTAGCAAAAAGACTTTTAGTTGGGAATGTAAAGCAAGGATATTCATCTTCACTCATTCTGCCGTATGAAAGCTGCATGGTTCCATCACAAACCATTCCCAACGGCATACCATCAATATGGTAAGTCAACTGCTCCCTAATTTCCTTGCTCACCTTCTCATTATTGATCGAACACAATTCATCATCGACAAAAATGTTAAACACGCCTTCGTCATCTAAAATTTGGGCGCCATAGGGATACGTGGCTTCATAGAGTTTGTATGAGCTATCGGGTGACATGTCTTCGATAACAGAAAAAATATCGGGCGCTAGTTTGGCGACATCGAGCCGCACATCGTCCCATGTAACTTCACGAAAACTTCCGGGTTTTAGGGTTGTATCTGCCGTCATCCGTAACAGCTCCATAATTTAACTTGATTATGGATAATTATAGACCATATTTGAGAAAAAAAGCATTGGTTGATCAATGTGTTAGCTTGTTAGTCTTGAGATGATGATGGCTGTGAGTGGCTGTCGTCACCCCAATAGTAATGTGCAGGGCTGACCGATGAGCGCTGCGTTGGGCTACGCATGGATTCTGCAATGACTTGGTCGTGCTGTAAAATCCGATGACGTAAGCAGGAGTGAATTAAAGCATGTCCTTCGGCCGTTAAGCGATAGCGGCTGTTATGTGCCTGCCCTGCAAACACGATTAGACGCGCCTCTTGATGGCGCCCCAGATTAGTTTTGTTGGCAAAATACACGAGTTTTTTACCAATGCCCCGCAGTCGAAAATCTTGACGGACCTTAATATTGATTAACGCATGCTCATCATCTAACTCTAATTCACCGACTCGCCGTTGTGAAACCGGCTCATAAGCATAGTAGTGATAAAATTCAGGATCACGAAAATAACAAATGCCACGTTCTGCACCTAATAATTTAAAATGACCAGAATGTGGTTTTAAGGCTAATAACAAAGTTTGCGCCTTACCTCGCGTCAATGCATCAGGAATAATGGCAAGTTCAGGATTGGGGACAACACCCGGTTGAGTAAATCCGCGGATAGATGGCTGCCAAGCTGGCACTGGATATTTAGGGGAACGTGGCATGGCGCGATTTTAGCATAATCAGGTAAAAATATTAAACTACCATTACTCTAATTATTCAACTGCTTTTCCAAACTTGTTAATGATGTCACAATTTCATCAAATGAAACAACATCACCGAAGAACATTTCTGTCATGGCTTTGTAATCGGCTTCTAATACTTTCAATAAGCTTTCATTAGGTAACAATCGCAAACTGCCTGGCACCGCTGTTTCATATGAGGCTTGTTTACTTTTAAAATAAACTGATTTGTGTCGCGCGACAGAAGCAAGCAGGCTGAAGTCTGACAATTTATTCTTGACCGCGCTTGAATTTATTAGCTTATAGACGTCGTAATAATGTCTCGCCATTCTTGGTTGAAGATTTTTTCCTGCCGGCTGATGCGCCAACATATGCAACAATGTGACTTTCTCCCAAAAGGTTCGCTCGGCTGTCAATGTCACAACTATAATAGGGTCTGATGAAAATATCTCAGGGTAAATTGTTTCGATATAAGTGGTTACCTGTCTATCCATTGCTGGAAAGAGCTCACCTCGACAACCAAACTCCAATAAAATTTTGGGTTTTACATATAAATCGTCGGGGTACATTGATGTTGTCAATGCTTTAGGATATTCGAAAATAATATTTTGTTGCTCAGTGGGGTCCACATAAAGACGCCAATCACTGCTCATCATCGTTGCCTGTAATTTTTCTGATAATGCTCCCTGCAGTTTGGCGACATATTTTATTGAGGCATCCGTTAAACTATCAAAATAGTTTTTTCTTTTTGTGCTGCCAAAGTGAGAAACCATTTCTGTACTCTCTTCAAAACCTAATATTTTTTTTGAAATGGTGACATCAACATCTTCAGAAAAACGCTGAATCAGACCATAGCATTTAGACAATGATGTCCCACCTTTAAACACAAGGTGCTGGTTAAAATCATTATCAGTAAATAAGCATTGAAGTATTTTCACTAGCCAATAATCTTTTTCAATAATGGTGGGCAAACCCACGCCCATTTGAATAGCCGTTTGTGTAAAGATATCAGCCAAATCCACCTGTGGAATATCAAAAATATTTTTCATAGTTATTTAGCACCAATAATGTTTTCGACATAAGGCCTTGACCAACCTGGTGCATAACGTAATAAACTTTTCAATGTGTGTTTATCATTAGCGCTCAATTGATCTGCCATTTTGCGAAGCATCTGGGCGTCGACATGATGTTTACCTAAATATTTAATCGCCTGCAAAATAGTACCCGCTTTAGAACCATGACCCGCCATCACATTTGGGCTGGCATGCTTTAAAGTCAACATAGCCCCACCAATTTTGATGTCTTTTGAATGACCATTAGTTAAATAAATCGCCTGTGCAGGGACTTGCGTGGTTAAACCTAATAAATGTAATGCACGAGCACCCGATACTTGAAGATCACTATTCGTATCTTTAGCGATGGCTTGCGCGACATCATCTAATGTCGGGAATAAATCACCTAATAAAGGATGCTGCTTAGGATAATCATAAATCCCCCTAGCCAAACGTCGAATTTGCCCTTGCACCACTAAACGCGACAATGCCGTATCAATTGCTGGTCTTGAGCCCAAAGCAATAAAATCTCGCGTGGTAAACACCCTGCCGCGTCCATTTTTATGGATAACGTTCATTATATTTTGGCTGACAGTACTCATATTTGGCCTATTGTAAGAAATCTAAAGCTTATTTCTTACAAGTGTAGTGTAAATATACCAATAAATCAAATGTCACTCAGATCCTCGCCTTGCACTTTTTGGTCAAACCCGGTATTATCCGCGTCCCTTCTATGACAAGTGGAAGGAAATCTATTATAAGGTGGTGGAAAAGTTATATGCCTAGCGTAAAATGTAAACCAAATGAATCTTTTGACGTTGCTTTACGTCGTTTCAAGCGCTCTTGTGAAAAGGCCGGTATTTTATCAGATGTTCGTCGTCGCGAATTTTTTGAAAAACCGACTTGGGAACGCAAGCGTAAGAAAGCAGCGGCTAAAAAACGTTTAGTGAAACAGCTTCAACGTGAAGCGCCTAAACCGCGCGACCCGCGCTTGAAATTCAAGCTGAAGTCTAGCTAATTGTTTTAATAAGTTCTGTAAAAAACCCCGCTGATGCGGGGTTTTTTATTGTAGGGTGGATAAAAATTCGTGCGGTAGCACGGATATATCCACCAGCGATAGTTAATGATAGAGCCCTGGTGGATATGCCTAAGCTCCGCTCAGCCTTTTATCCACCCTACATTGGAATCTCACCCTTTCGGGAAGAAGAAACAGTAATAAGTAAGGTATAATAGCCACACGAATTAAGGAGCAGATGATGTCTGAAGTAAAAACACGAATTCTTGATGATATGAAAACGGCGATGAAAGCCAAAGATAAAGAACGCTTGGCGGCTATCCGCTTGATGCAAGCGGCGATGAAGCAAAAAGAAGTGGATGAACGCGTAGAATTAACCGATGCCGATGTGCTTGCTATTCTCGACAAGATGGTGAAACAACGTCGTGAATCGATTCGACAATACACCGATGCTGGGCGTGCCGAATTGGCCGTGATTGAGCAATTCGAAATTGACGTGATTCAAGATTATATGCCTGAACAATTAAGCGAAGCTGAAATTGCCGACATGATTAAACAAGCAATAGCGGAAACTGGCGCTGAATCCATGAAAGACATGGGCAAGGTCATGGGCGTATTGAGACCCCAATTACAAGGCCGTGCTGATATGGGCCCAGTCAGTGGTTTGATTAAAGCAACGCTTGGTAGTTAGCTACTTACGCTAAACTCCAAGCTTAAAACACCAAGCTCCCATTATGATTCCACAGAATTTTATTGATGAATTATTAACACGCGTCGACATTGTCGATGTGGTGGATGCGCGTGTGCCTTTGAAAAAGACTGGGGCTAATCACAAAGCACGCTGTCCGTTTCATAACGAAAAATCCCCTTCTTTTACCGTTAGCCAACCGAAACAGTTTTATCATTGCTTTGGTTGCGGTGCTAATGGCAATGCGATTGGTTTTTTGATGGAATACGATCACATGGGATTTGTAGAAGCGGTGGAAGCATTAGCCGCTGACTTAGGGCTGGAAGTGCCGCAAGATAAAACCGACAACCCACAACAACAAAAGCCTGCTGAGACTAAAGAGCTGTATGAAATATTGGAACAAGCCAATGACTTTTATCAGCAACAGTTACGCGAACATTCTGATAAAGAACAAGCTGTTGATTACTTAAAAAGCCGTGGTTTAACCGGAAAAATTGCTAAACGCTTTTGTATCGGTTACGCCCCCGCCGGATGGGAAAACTTACGCCAGCATTTGAAACGTTATAGCGCGAAACAATTAGCGACAGTCGGATTGTTAATTGAGAAAGACAGTGGAGATGGCTATGACCGTTTCCGTCATCGTATTATGTTTCCGATCCGCGATCGTCGTGGCCGCACGATTGGTTTCGGTGGCCGCGTGCTCAGCCCAGATGATGAACCGAAATATTTAAACTCGCCGGAGACACCGGTGTTTCACAAACGTAGTGAACTTTATGGCTTATATGAAGCCTTGCAAGCGCACCGGCACTTAGCCCAAGCATTAGTGGTTGAGGGCTATATGGATGTGGTTGCCCTCGCACAATTTGATATTGATTACGCCGTCGCCACTTTAGGCACCGCCACCACCAATGAACACATTAAACATTTATTGCGCCAAACCCAACACATCGTGTTTTGTTTTGATGGCGACAATGCCGGCCGTAGTGCGGCCTGGAAAGCCTTGCAAGAAGTGTTACCGTTAATGGAAGATGACGCGAATGTGCAATTCATGTTTGTGCCCGACGGTGAAGACCCTGACAGTTTAGTACGTGCGCAAGGTAAAGAAGCCTTTGAAAAGCTCATACAGCAAGCACCGACCTTATCGAAATTTTTATTTGATCATATTAGTGAAGGCATCGACACGCAAAGCGTTGATGGCCAAACGAATTTAATCAATAAAGCCAAACCATTGTTATTACAAGTGCCAGGCAGTGTGTATCGCTACAAATTGTTAGAACAATTGTCGCGTTTAAGCCATATGGACGTGACGGAACTCAGCGCCTTAACCGGCATCAAAATTGCCCGCCAAGCCTCTGCCAAACCGACAGCGAAAGTGGTGCAAGGTAATCCCCCTACATTGATGCAGCAAGCCATCGCGATTTTGCTACAAAACCCAGGCTTGGGCAGCAAAGCTAGCTCATTAAGTTTTTGGCAACATCTCGAATTACCCGGTGCGAATGTGTTATGCCAGTTACTTGAGCTAACAAAAGCGCAGCCCCATCTCACAACAGGTAGCGTACTTGAACATTGGCGCGGCAAAAATGAAGAACATTTATTAAAAAAACTGGCCGGACGGGAACTTTTCTTGCCTGATGAGAGTCTAGAAGTTGAGTTTTTAGCAATACTGCAACGATTGCAGCAGCAGACTGCTGAGCAAATGTTAAACAAGCTTCAGCAAACAGCTAGCCAACAAGCGCTCAACGATGAAGAACGCAAATTGTATCAGCAATTACTGGCAGAACGTCATTAAGCGTCTATACTCCTTACACTTCAAAATGCACTAATTTTGGTGCAAAACAGAGCGATTTTTAGTACAATCGCGCGTTTTCTGCGGCAGACAATACAAAAGGTACCTCATGAGCGATAAAGACGTCCAAGAACAGCAATCTCAACTCAAAATGTTAATCGCTAAAGGTAAGGAGCAATGCTACCTCACTTACGCCGAAGTTAATGATCATTTACCTGCCGGCATTGTCGACCCCGAACAAATTGAAGATATCATCAGCATGATTGGTGATATGGGTATTAAAGTATTCGAAACCATGCCCGATGCCGATACCGTCGCGATGCTTCAAGATGAAGCCAATGAAACTGACGAAGAGCAAGCTGAAGAAGCCGCTAATGCGTTAGTCACGACCGTCAACCAAGAACTCGGCCGCACCACTGACCCTGTGCGCATGTACATGCGTGAAATGGGTACGGTTGAATTATTAACGCGCCAAGGCGAAATCGTCATTGCCAAACGTATCGAAGAAGGTACGCAGGAAATGCTAGACACCTTAGCCGATTACCCTGGCACCGTTCGTGCCTTGCTTGATCGCTATGCCTTAGTCGAAGCAGGTGAAGTGCGATTAGCTGATGTCATCACGGCTTTTATTCAGCCTGACACGGAAGAAGCATTACCTGCACCAGCCACTGTTGAAACAGCCAGTAATAATAAAGCCGCTGTTGCAGAAGATGAAGAAGAAGTCGACACCGGCCCTGACCCTGTGTTAGTAAAAGAGTTTTTTGAACGCTTAGGAACTGCCCAAGCCAAATTCGATAAGGCCAGAAAAAAAGGTGGTATGACGAGCAAAGCATTGCAAAAACACCAACTCGGCATCCGTGATTTATTAAACGAAATGAAGTTTGCCACCAAGCAAATCAACATGCTTAATAAAGAATTACGCGACATGATGAGCATGGTGCGTTCGCAAGAACGTCAAATCATGAAGTTTTCTGTCACGAAAGCGAAAATGCCACGCAAAGATTTCTTAAAATCATTCCCTGGTAGTGAAACTGACTTAACTTGGGCTGACAAGCAAGCTAAGAGTAAAAAATTATATGCCGATGGCATGGTGAAATTTGCTAAACCTATCCAACGTGCGCAAGAAAAACTTATTGAATTAGAAACTATTGCTGAACTCAGCATTGAAGACATTAAAGAACTTAATCGTCGCATGTCAATTGGTGAAGCAAAAGCCAACCGCGCGAAGAAAGAAATGGTGGAAGCTAACTTACGTTTAGTGATATCTATCGCTAAAAAATACACCAACCGTGGTTTACAATTCTTAGATTTAATTCAAGAAGGTAACATCGGCTTAATGAAAGCGGTCGACAAATTTGAATACCGTCGCGGTTATAAATTTTCAACCTACGCCACGTGGTGGATTCGTCAAGCCATCACACGTTCGATTGCCGACCAAGCACGCACGATTCGTATCCCTGTGCATATGATTGAGACCATTAACAAGCTGAACCGTATTTCGCGTCAAATCACGCAAGAAACAGGGCAAGAGCCGCAGCCAGAAGAATTGGCTAAACGCATGGACATGCCGGAAGATAAAATCCGCAAAGTGCTCAAAATTGCGAAAGAACCTATTTCGATGGAAACACCAGTGGGTGATGATGAAGATTCACACCTCGGTGACTTTATTGAAGATAACTCAATTGAAGCACCTGTCGATGCCGCCACACGTGGCGCATTAAGCAGCGCGACGCACGAAGTGCTCGACAGCTTAACTACGCGCGAAGCAAAAGTGCTACGCATGCGTTTCGGTATCGAAATGAATACGGATCACACCTTGGAAGAAGTCGGCAAACAGTTTGACGTAACGCGTGAGCGTATTCGACAAATCGAAGCCAAAGCATTGCGTAAATTACGCCATCCTTCACGTTCAGAAAGATTACGTAGTTTCTTGGATGTAGATTAATCCCCTGTACCTTCTCAGGGCCCATAGCTCAGTTGGTTAGAGCGATCGACTCATAATCGACAGGTCGTAGGTTCAAGTCCTACTGGGCCCACCATTTTCTCGCAATTTCTGCATAGCCTGCTATACTCTAGCGAAATAATATGAAAATGATTCTATGCTTACGCCAACACACTGCTTACTAACAGGTCCGCTACATTATCAGCAACAAAAAACTAAAGTAACTGCCCCTATAACACCTGTTGCTTTATCACACTCCTATCAACAAATCGACGCCTTTGTTGAACAATATAACAATACAAACCCTGGCGAATATTTTCATTATAACAACACAACCATGCTCACCTACCCAACGACTCATTTAAAGCAGATAGGTGCAGGCAGAAAACGCTTTATCAACACAGATGACATCAAGATGATGGAGCATCGTAGCGTATACAATCATGCTGATATCTCGAGTCATCATCGAAACTCTACACTGTCTTTGTTAGGCCTTAAGCGACCTGGGCCACTATTTGTATCATCAACACCACTACCACCAGAGCCAAAACATTTTTATTTGGTTTTGTTGCGCCTCAGTATCGCCCAACAAATCGATTGGGCGCATAACCATACAAATCCTCTCCATGAGTTAACGAGCTTAACTAAAGACAGACGATTACATTCTATCTATTACATCAGCCAAACACTTTCAGGACAATGGGAAAAATGTAAGGTCTATCCAACCAATGGCTTTCGACAAAACATTGAAACACTCGAAACCCCCTTTGACCTGAGCTAATGACGACCACCCCCTATATCCCCATCATTATCAATGAGTTAGCAAACTCCTCCAACTTGACATCCGCCCTAATATAAGCTAATATAATAAAACATAATGTCAACACAAGGAGAACAATCATGTTATGCACATCTTTGAAATACCTATGGTAAAACCATAAAAACCCATCTTCCACCGATGGGTTTTTTAGTGCCTCAATAAACCTAACATATCCGAACTTTACAAAATTTCATCGACGCCGCATAGTTGTTAACAGAATAACGACAAGGTGATTAACATGAAAAAAATTCTTTTGACCTTAGCCACTCTACTTATCGCCCACTCTGCGTTGGCAAACACGCATTATACTTTTGTGAAACGACTTAACGAACAAGTTCACAATCAGTTTCATTGCGGTCATCACAGTCCCATATTGCAATATAATTTAAATACCTTGTTAGCTAACAAAATCCTCATGCTCCGTATTTGTGAACGTACGTCGCTTCCCCACGAGTGTATCAAAGGCGCTTTCTCGATTAGCAATGAAACCCAAGGCTTAATCAGTTTGAATCATAAAAAAACTGGCGCGCACATGTGTCAGATGGCTGCTGAAACCCAACACCAACTGGAATTTTATTTGCAAAGTTATTTGTTTCATCCATTGCATTAAGCTTTCTTTAAGCTTGCTTTGCTATAGTGAGCCTAAGAAAAATTAGAGCAAAACCATGGTTAGACCGACACATTATTTTATCACGGGACCTTTAACAGATCCTGCTGCTGATGCTTATACTCCACCACCAGACAAAAGTCTTTTCCCTGGCTGCACCGTTCCTCACGGCTACATGCGTCAGGGATTGTTTGAGTCATACCGCCAAATTGATGATTTGCTGTATCATTTTCTCATCAATGAGACTCGACCTATTGTCAGCGTAGATGACACCTGGACAATCAACTGTCCAACTGCACATATTCAACCTGCAAAAAACCAATTTACTCCGAATGATATTAACCTTATCCAACATAATCGGACATATGATAATGAAAATAAATCCGCTTATTATGCCAGATTTATTTCACCGCCATTAACCAATCGCTTCGATAACACTACTGAGTATCTTAAGGCATTAGATACATTTGATCACCCTCACCCACCTGAAGATGAGCATTATTATTTGGTTTTTATCACGCTAGATGCGCGACAAAATTTACTATGGAATGTTAATAAACCAATCAAACAACACAAACTCAGCATCAGTGGCGACAAACAGATTCACAGCATTTATTACCTCAATCTAAATGCTGTGACAAACCAATACACCAAAATGCTAGCGTATCCTCAATTTGCTCATCCCCGAACAACTGCTCTTGCAGATGGAATTTGTCTTTAATGCTATAATCCCCCTATGAAACCCGCAATCGTCCTACTTTCTGGCGGCATCGATTCTGCCACTTGTCTCGCTCTTGCTAAACAGCAAGGTTATAACTGCTATACGTTGGCATTTGATTATGGTCAGCGGCATAAAGCTGAGCTGCAAGCAGCAGAAAAAATTTCACAGCAGTTGGGTGCGAAAGAGCATAAACTTATTTCGCTGGGTATCGGTGAATTAGGTGGGTCGGCGTTAACGGATCATGATATCGATATGCCAGCGTATCAAGCTGATGCGGGTATCACCTCAACATACGTGCCGGCGCGTAATACGATTTTTTTATCCATTGCTTTGGGTTGGGCTGAAGTGCTGGGTGCGCACGATATTTTTTATGGCATGAATCAAGACGATTTAAATGGTTTTCCCGATTGCCAACCTGATTATATTCAAGCCTTTGAAAAACTGGCTAAACTGGCGACCCAAGCGGGCACTGAAGGCGAAAGCTTTCACATCCAAACACCATTGGCTAATATGACCAAAGCCGACATCATTAAAAAAGCGGATGAACTCGGCATCGATTTAAGCCAAACCGTCACATGCTACCAAGCCGATGCACAAGGCCGTGCCTGCGGCACTTGCCCTAGCTGCGTGATCCGTCAACAAGGCTTCGCTTATTCCGGTATTTGTGATCAAACGATTTATCAGAAGTGATTTGGTGCTGAGGCGTAGCACTGTGGAAATCTACGCCACTTTAGGTTGGTAATGACTTTCAGTTAATAAAAATAACACATATTGATTCAAGCTAACGCCCTGGCGTTTTGCGCCACGCGATAATTCAGCATGTAGATGCTTAGGCACACGCATTAAAAACTTACCACTAAATTTATCATCGATACTTGGCTCAGGAATTTTTCGACCCACATCTTTGGCTAATTGAATCCAAAGGTCAGCAGCAATTTCTACTTCTCGTAATGCAGCTGCTTCAGTCTCACCTGCTGCAGAACAACCGGGCAAATCTGGCACTGAAGCAATGTAAGCTTCATCCTCTTTGCTCCAATAAACTTGCATGGGGTATTCAAATTTTTTGCTATTCATACTTATCCATCATTTCAATGAGTTGGCTAACTTGGTAAGGATATATATAACCATCACGGTTTTGAAAATTCAACATCAGAGATTCCCCTAAACGAGCATACATTTTATGAGAGCCCTTGGTGTGACTATGTCGAAAACCTAGCAACTTAGCCATCCTACAAGCATCATCAAATCTCACCGTTTTAGGACTATTTCTTATTGCCAGAGCCAATTTTTCATTTTTGCTCATCCGACCCTCATCATGATACCATATATAGTATTTTTGTAAACTCAGTACTCAAATGACGTGTGCAAACCGCCTACGTTGATAACGCCGGTCGCTACGTGAATCAAACCACACATTCGCTGGTTCAGCATACAGAGACACAATGCTAATGAGCTGCACGACCATGGCGAGCAAACACACGCTCATGCTGATGAATGCGCCCTCACCTATACTCAGAATTAGCAAAACGGTACTCAAGCCCATGAACAACATTGAAAGCGTGACATAAACGGTTCGAGCAGTTCGTGATCCCTTTGCTAGCATCAACAACGTGCGAACATAAAGCAGTAACAACAATGTCATAATAAAGCCTGCAATGGCATTTACACCAAAGGCATACAACACCACACTGAAACCTCCGAACACTGCAAAAATAAACGCTATCGCCAAGCCAACAAATACTTCGCTCGGCATCACCATGGATTGTTTCATGACGCACTCCTTATAATTATGAATTAAATTGAATTTTTAACAGATTTAATTATAGGCTAAAATAGATTTATTTCAATAATTAATTTAATGCATTTTAGGATGGGCCGGAGCTATTGCTGAGTCATTCCCCTGTAGGGTGGATAAAAGTGTGAGCGACAGCGAATACCTATCCACCAGGGCTCTATCATTAACCACTGCTGGTGGATATGCCTGAGCTTCGCTCAGCCCTTTATCCACCCTACTTTAAGCATGGGGAGATTGAGGATGTTGCTTGAGATAGTCGACTTCACCCTGCCAAGCTGTTTTCACTTTAGGTAACAACGCCTTTGCATCAGCATCACCCTGTTTCGCGGCTTGAGTGACCCAATGATTCGCCTGTTGCCAGTCATGCTGAAAATATTGATCGTTATACATCAGCTTACCTAATTGATACTGCGCTTTAGCATAACCTTGCTGGGCTGACTGCTTGTAAAGCACAACAGCCTTACTAATATTTTGCTTCACATGCTTACCCGCTAAATACAGATTCGCCAATTCATATTGTGCCTGGGCGTTACCTAGTTTCGCTGCTTGGGTATACAACGGCATAGCTTGCTTAAACTGTCCCTTGGCAATTGCTGTATTCCCCTGTTGAAGCAATTGCGCTGCTGTGGGTTTAGAACAGCTGACGCTAAAAAAAGCTAGTGTGATAATAAAGATTAATGTGGTGATTTTTTTCATAGTGCTCTCTGGTAATTACCCGTGGCGAGCTATGCTCGCTAA
>TARA_R110000868_G_scaffold28284_3_pt1 | contig 14171 bp, 4 predicted proteins | sample TARA_R110000868 | Tara Oceans TARA_R110000868 (sample SAMEA4397489) | marine metagenome | biome: Polar Biome; feature: [SRF] surface water layer (ENVO:00010504); material: water (ENVO:00002006), including particulate matter (ENVO:01000060) such as... | depth 5 m | reverse complement strand
TTTCGGGGCGACCAAACTACCAGCTCAATGTGACGCTGCACCCGCCGCAAGGACGCAGTTTCGATGCGGTCCTGGCCGTAAGAGGGCGCGACGCTGTCGTGACGCTGGCCGACGGCTCGGTGCTGTCGGCTGGCGCAAGGGTCGACATTGCTGTCCTGCGCGGTGCATCGGTGGTTTCGCCATCGCGCGTAAGTCTCGAAATCGCACCCAAGGGCGCCCGATCCGGCAGCTTAGTTGCAGAGGTGGATGGCGAGCTTCCGCTGGGCGTGCTGCGCAGCGCAATGCAGGAAATCCTGGCGACACTCGGCGACCAAGATGACCTGATCGAGCTTTCATTCCTGGGCGATACACGCACGCCTATTCGCATCAGCCGATTTCGCGAGACAATGTTGCCGCTGGAGGCGGGAAGCATTGTGTGGGAAGGCGACGCCAAGCCCGTTGCGCGGATGGTGTTGGGGCCGCGCCAAGAACATGCGCTTGAACCGTTGGGAGAAGGCCGGTGGCGTCTGCCCGAGCGCTGCCTGGGACCATGCCTGGTCTACCTGCGTGATGGCCCTGACGTTTTGTCCCGCCCGCGCATCATGTCCGGTGCCGCATCAAGCGAGGCACCGGGCCCACTCGCTGCAGCAGGATTGATCGAAGACTATCACGAGCGACAATTGGCGATCGCGGCGCAGCTGCAGGCATTGGCCGATGGTCATGCGCCGCAAGCCGACCTGAACTGGCTGACCGACATCGTCACCCACTTGCGCGGCCTGCCGGCCAACACCATAGACGCGCTCCGGCTTCTGTCGGCCCATCCCCACGCCGCAATAGTGCTGCTAGTTAGGGCCGCCGAGGCCGATCGTGCATCCATCTGGGCCTTGCAGGACGAGTTGCCTCTGCTCTGGCTCGGGCTGCCGCTAAATGGTTGGAACCGGGCAATAACGGCCATTGGGGCCAACATGTTCACGTCCCTGCAACCCGTGTTTGGGAATGACAAGGCGGCAGCCTTGGCGCTCGATAGCGTCAACCAGGCGACCGAGCAGCTGTCCCTGCTTGAACCTGCCATGGGGGAGGCCGTAGCCGATGCAACGAGGCGAAAGCACATGCTAGCCACGCGACCATCCCTAAACACCCTGGTGAGCGAATATATCAAGGCCCAGCTTGACCGGCATCGCGACGATCACAATGACCTCGCCAATGCATTGTCGGCACGTAGAATTTCCGTGCCGCAGGAAATTCTGACCAAGACACATGTGGTATACGCCGGACTATTCGCGCCGGTGCTGCTGGCAGCCAGTGCTCTGGGCAAGGTCAGGATTTCCAATGAGGAAGCCTTGCTCATCAGAAGGGTGCTGCGCGAAGACCCCGCCTATGTCACGGCGGCATGGATACACATGATCGACTTTTATGGAGCAGCAGGCAAATGAGCCCGTTCGATGTGCTGGAAAATCTCAAACATCGGACCGCGGATGCGATCATCGCGCAATCCGGCATTGCCCATGAGGGATTGCGACGCAAACTGCGCGAAATGCTGGCCGGCAGCGACCCAAGCGCCGGCTCATTGCTGCAGCAGCCGGTGATCGAAGGCGCCCATCCCTTCATCACTGCCGATGTGGATATCGATGCCTTGACCCGGTCGATAATACATCCCACCTTCGTCAATGCCATTGACGAGCTGCCTAAAGAACACGAGTACCGTTTTCCCCGCAGCCGAAAACCCTTTAAGCACCAGCTCGAAGCTTGGCAGTTGCTGTCCGGCACAGATCCAAAGTCGGTCGTGGTCACGTCGGGCACCGGTTCGGGCAAGACCGAGTGTTTTCTCTTCCCCATTCTCAGTGATCTTGCGGCGCAGGCGCAGGGTAGTCGCGATCCGATCGAGGGCGTGCAGGCAATCATGCTCTATCCGCTCAATGCGCTCATCGAGAGCCAGCAGGAGCGTCTTTCGGCTTGGACACGGCCGTTTCGTGGGACCATTCGTTACGGCCTCTACAACGGTGACATGGAGCGCACTAGCAGCGCCAGTGATCGCCGTGCCAGCCCGGAACAGGTCATAGACCGCGAGACATTACGTGCTTCACCGCCGCCCATGCTGGTCACCAACGTCACGATGCTCGAATATATGCTCGTCCGGGCCGAAGATCAGCCAATCCTCAACGCCTCGCGCGGTAAGCTCAAATGGATCGTGCTGGACGAGGCGCATTCCTTCGTGGGCGCTGCAGCGGCGGAAATAGCCCTGCTGCTACGCCGCACCATGCTCGCTTTTGGGGTGAAACCCGATGAGATGCGCTTTGTCGCCACGTCCGCGACCATCGGATCGGGGCCCGACACGCTGCGGCAGCTGCAAAAGTTTCTTGCCGACGTAGCGGGTGTCTCTGAGGATCGCGTGTACGTCGTGGAGGGACGGCGGCAGATACCGACACGACCAGCGCCGCAACCACTTCCCGCAGACCTTGACCTTCCGACGAAGTCGCCAGATCGTCTCTACGATATCTTGGGGGGTCACGCCCCAAGCTGGGAACTGGTAGAGAAAATGTTCAGTCAGGGCGTGCCGCTGGCCGGCTTTTCCGCTGCCGCGCAAACCCTCAACGTCAGCGCCATCCGCTTGGTCGAGGCCCTCTCGCGCGCATCTCGCACACAGCAAGACGGTACCGAAGAGCGCCTTGCGCCAATGCGTCTGCACGCCTTCGAGAGGGCAGTTCCCGGTCTATGGAGCTGCATAAACCCGACCTGTGACCACAACATTGCCGACTGGCCCTTTGGCGCCTTGTTGCCGGATCGGGCCGACCGATGCCCGCACTGCGCCGCCCCGGTTCTCGAAGTGGTAAGCTGCACCGAATGCGGAGAAGTCTACCTCGATGGCGTCGAGAACAACGGCCGGCTTTCGGCACCACTTCGCAATCCGCCTCGGGACGAATTCGCCTTTGATCGCGTCCACGATTCTGATCTTCGCGGCGATGACGAAGAGGATGTCGAGAACCCGGCAGAGCCAGACGATGGAGGGCTTGCGCTCGCTCTCGAGCACCTGTTCGCCGTTAACGCGACAACCCACGCTCGGCAGTTCTGGGTCGAGCCGCATGCAGATGGCTGGCGGGTCATCGACGGGGCGGGAACCAATACACTAGCCTTGCGCTCGGAGCGCAAGGATGGCGCCTGCGCCTGCCCACATTGCAAACCGGTGAAGGGCGACAAGGAGATATTGCGCCCCGTGCGCTTTGGTGCGCCCTTCATACTTGGCAATGCCGCGCCAATTTTGCTTGAGGCTGTTACTCCGTCCAATAGGCCGGGCGAAAAGCTGCCTTCGTTTGGGCGCAGGCTATTGTCCTTTACCGACAGCCGGCAGGGGACGGCCCGCATGGCCGCCAAGCTGCAAACCGAGTCTGAGCGCAGCTTCATACGCTCGTTCATCTATCATCAGGTCCAGGCTTCCATGGGCGCCACTGGTGACTTGGAGAAGGTCGAAGCATCGCGCGCCGCTGTCAAAGGCCTTGAACTGGCCATCGCCGCGTCTCCCAGTCCACAACTAGACGACTTACTGCGCAAAGAGCGCAAAAGACTGGATGACCTGACGCAAGGCTCGCGGGACGGTATCGCATGGCGCGAGCTCGTTAATCGCCTCGCGGGTAGGCATGAGGTTCATGAATGGATCCTTCCGCTTTGGCAGCCCCGCGGCGATGGAGAGGTCTTCACCGACGAGTTCAAACTCGCTGAATTCCTGTTGCTGCGGGAGTTCGACCGGCGTCCCAAGCGGGCAACTTCGATGGAATCCTTCGGCCTGGCCAAGCTCATCAATCCCGCGATTGCAGCGCTGACCGAAGCCAGCCTACCAAAGCCTTTCAAGGCGCGGGGAAAAACGCTCGACGACTGGAAAGGCTATCTCGATACAGTGCTGACGCATTTCGTGCGCAACAACCGCTTCACGACCATCGACAGAACACTACTGCACTGGATTTCGCACAAGGCAGTTAGGCGCTCGCTGGTCGGTCCCGATCGCAATACCGATGGCGACACCATGCTCCGCGCCTGGCCGAACGGCCATTTCCGCGCCAGCCCGCGTTCGCGTCCGGTAGCACTGCTGCTGGCGGGCTTGGGACTCAATCTTAGCAACAATTCCGATCGCGATGAGCTGGACGAGTGCCTCCATGAGGCATGGAGGCAGGTGCAGACCTGCTTCTCCGACGATCCTGAACGACGTATCTACGATTTCGCGAGAACACGCGTGGCGCCGGTGGCAGATGCCTTTTGGTGCCCGGTGACCCGCCGCGTTCTAGATTGCGCACCCTTCGGGCTCACGCCATATGGCCTGACGGAAACGAGCGAAAAGCGAAAGCTGGCGATGCCGCTAACCATGCCGCGCCATCCGGGGCCAATTCTTGGGCAGGTGGATTTTGCGCAGGCGAGAGCCGAGACCCAGATCTGGCTGGAAGGTGACGAGGTTACGGCATTGCGCACCAAGGGCGCCTGGACCAATATTTCGGATCGGGTGGCTCTGTTCTCCGACTATGCCCGCTCAGCCGAGCATTCGGCCCAACAGGAAAGCCGCCGCCTGCGGCAATACGAACAGCAGTTCAAGGCCGGCAAGATCAACATCCTGAACTGCTCCACCACAATGGAAATGGGCGTCGACATCGGTTCGGTGTCATCGGTGATGATGACAAATGTGCCGCCTTCTATTGCCAACTATCGGCAGCGTGTAGGGCGCGCGGGCCGTCGAGGCCAGTCGCTGGCCATGGCCTTTACGTTTTGCAAGGACCGTCCGCTCGATCGTGACGCCTTTGTCGATCCTTCTGCTTTCCTGCAACGAGCGATGGCCGCACCCAAGGTCACGCTGAGCAGTCGGCCCATCGTCCAGCGCCACGTTAATGCCTACCTGCTTGGCCAGTTCATGCGCGAGCGGGCAGGGGATCCGCTGAAAATGCAGCTCGGCGCCTTTGTGGGTTGCCCAGATGATCCCAAGCAACCGCGCCTGCCCAAGGACGAAAGGCCGATCTCCGCCTTCATCGAATGGCTCAAGCAGCCATCGACAACCCACGCGCATCAGGCAGCGATCGCCAGCCTGACAGCACGCTCGGTGCTGGCAGGCGACCATGGCCTTATCGAAACAACAGCGCAGGCTGCCGGATCCCTCGAGAAAAGCTTCCTGGATGAGTGGACTGGCCTGGTTACCCTCACGCGAGACGATAACCTGCGTGACGCTGCCAAGTCCCGTATGGCTATCGAGCTTCGGCGCCTTTGCGGGGAGTTCCTGGTTAGCGGACTTGCCGACCGAGGTTTTTTGCCGGGGCATGGGTTTCCCACCGACGTCGTCACCTTCATTCCGGGTAAGGAATTCAAGTTGGCCTCCGAGGCGCCACAGGATGGTAGCCGGCAATCGCGCGCTTTGGGCCCGCAGCGCTCGCTCGATATTGCCATCCGAGACTATGCTCCTGGCTCTGAAGTCGTACTCGATGGCCTGGTTCATCGCTCCGCCGGCGTAACACTCAACTGGAAACGCCCTGCCACAGAAGAAAACCTTGCGGACATCCAGAGTCTAAAGCAGCACTGGAGATGCCGCGATTGCGGCGAGAGCGACGTGTCCCGACCACCCGAGCAGTGTCCCGCATGCGGGTCCAGCCCACTCAAGGTCGTAGACTTCCTGCGCCCAGCCGGCTTTTCGGTGGACCCCCGGGAGAAAGCGCATTCCGAAACCGATACTCTGCAGTTCGTTTCCGCCGAGGATCCGGCCGTTTCCGTGCGCGACGCCGCTTGGCAGAGCCTGCCATTGCCAGAACTTGGCCGGTATCGATCCAGCCGCGAAGGGCTTGTCTTCTATCACAACAATGGGGGCCAGGGGCGCGATGGGTTCGACATCTGTCTCGAGTGCGGCAGGGCCGAACTGCACGACGGTCAATCTGCCCATGGCGTCTTGAAGGACCACAAGCCGCTACGCCACCGCAAGGATGTCGATATCTGTCCCGGCAATGACAGGCCATTTTCCATCCAGCATCTCGCGCTTGGTTTGGAAATCACGACCGATGTCTTCGAGCTGCAATTGCCGAGGCAAGTAAAACGGGCGACAGCCCATGCTCTGGTGATCGCCTTGCGCGAGAGCCTGGCGGGGGAACTGGGCATCGATGCCGACGAAATGGGGTTCGCCGTTAGCCAAGGTAGAACCAGCCTAGGCGGACCGGCCATTTCGCTTCTAATTTTCGACAAGGCCTCAGGCGGTGCTGGCTTTGCGGTATCCATGGCGGATCTGCTGCGACCGGTTCTGGACCGCGCAGACCGCATCCTCGATTGCAGGACCCCCGGCTGTCAGCGCGGCTGCGCGGCCTGCGTGCTCACGAGTGATGCGCCCGAGGGGCACGACGATCTTGATCGCTTGGCGGCCTTAGCCTATTTGCGCGAGCATCTGACGCTCCCCGCGGACCTGTCGATCGAGGATCGCTTCGAGGCTTCGGCACACCTGTCGATTGATCCTGTCGATGAAATGGACAATGCGGTCAAATCTCGACCCGGTGCCGCCATGACACTGTTCCTTGCGCCCGATCAGAAGGCAGAAGGCATCGCTGATTGGTCCATTGCCCAAGGCCAATTGCGCAGTTGGAGCAATGCTGGTCACCCGGCACGATTGCTAGTCCAGGCGGCTTGGCTTGCTGAGTTGTCGCCGGCAGAGAAACTGGCCCTACGTGACTTTGCATTGAGGAACGATGTGACGCTGTTGACCGGTGCCGCTCCCATATTTGCCAATGGAGCGACAGCATTTTCGGCTATCGGCACTGCCACGCAACTCGAGCTTGTCTGGGCGACGCGGGACAAGCAGTCCATCATCGCTGGGTCCGATTGGGGCCAGCCACATACGCTTCCAGTGGCCCATGCCGATGTTTCGCTTGAGCTGGCAGCCGTCCCGGTTTTGTATGATGCACTGCTCCCGAAGGCGGGCGCCTGCTATATGGCGGTCACCAAACAGCTTGATGGCACGCTCGACGGCTTCGGAGCCCGCGCCGCTCAACTGATCGGCAAACTTATGGCCGATTGCGGCATCACACTGGCAGGTCGCACGATAAAGGCGACTTACCGTGATCCATTCGTATCTTCGCCCTTGGTTGCCCGACTTATGCTGGATACTGTCGCCAGGCTTGCCGACGCCTCACAGAAGAAACCTGCTGCCCTGGTGATCGAAACCAGGCAGCCTCGCGCAAACACGGGTCGGCCATCCTGGCAGATGTTTCACGACTGGCCCGATGCAGGCGATCAGAGGGAGACAATCGAAACGCTCGGCCAGCTGCGCGGCCTGCACACATCCCTGCGGCATTCAAACGTCCCACATGGTCGGTACCTGCAGCTCGATATGGATGAAATGGACCGCGTAACAATTGTGCTGGACCAGGGCTTCGGTGCCTGGTCCTACAATCGGCAAATCCCGGCCAAGCATGATTTCGAGGCAGTGCCGGCTGATCAGGCCAAGGCCATCAGCACGAAAAACGTCATGCTAGCTAGCCGTGGCGTTGGCGGCTCCTATATCGTGGTAAGCCGAGGCTAACCGGAGATACAAAACCGGGCAACTACTGCATGCCGATTGCGCAAACTGCATTCTTCTGCAGCTTTGAAGCGCCGACGCCAACATTGTCAGGTGGAAGGCTTCTTCTGTGGACCGCAATGCATCGCTAGTGAATCCCCAGTTATCTCTCGACGTCTTCCGTAATCTCTCCTGAATGCCTAGTGTCCTGCAACATCCGTGCTTTGTGAGGTGATTTGCGTGCTGACCGGTGAACTGCGATCCAAGATCGATGCTGTGTGGAATGCCTTCTGGACGGGGGGCATTTCCAATCCGCTCGAGGTGATCGAGCAGATTACCTATCTGCTGTTCGTGCGCGGGCTCGATGACGCGCAGATGAACCATGACAACCAGGTCACCCGCTTCGGCTCGGCGACGGTGCCGGCGGTGTTCCCACAGGGTGAGGACGCCCGTGGCCGGGCCTATCGCGATCTGCGCTGGAGCGTGTTCAAGGAGCGGGCGCCGGCCGAGATGTTCACCATCGTCGCCGACCACGTCTTCCCCTTCCTGCGCGACATGGGCGAGGCCGGCACCAGCCATGCCGAGCATATGAAGGGCGCGCGCTTCACCATCCCGACGCCGGCTTTGCTGGCCAAGGTCGTCGACATGCTCGCCGATATCCCCATGGATGATCGTGACACCAAGGGCGACCTCTATGAATATATGCTGGGCAAGATCGCCAGCGCCGGCACTAATGGCCAGTTCCGCACGCCGCGCCATATCATCCAGCTGATGGTCGAGCTGATGGCGCCCACGCCCACCGACGTGATCTGCGACCCGGCCGCGGGCACGGCCGGCTTCCTGGTCGCAGCGGGCGAATATCTGCGCGCCCATCACGCCGCGCTGTTCCGCGATGAGACCCAGCTCAAGCATTTCCACAATGAGATGTTCAACGGCTTTGATTTCGACAGCACCATGCTGCGCATCGGTTCGATGAACATGCAACTGCATGGCGTTGAAGATGCCAATCTGGTGGCGCGCGATAGCCTCGCCGAAGAGCATGGTGGCGATGCCGAGCGCTATTCGCTTATCCTGGCCAATCCACCCTTTGCAGGCTCGCTCGATTACGAGACGACGGCCAAGGATCTGCTCAAGCTGGTCAAGACCAAGAAGACCGAGCTGCTGTTCATGGCGCTTTTTCTCAAGCTGCTCAAGCCCGGCGGCCGCGCGGCGGTGATTGTGCCCGATGGGGTTCTGTTCGGCTCGTCCACGGCGCATAAGGCGATCCGCAAGATGCTGGTCGAGGATCACAAGCTCGACGCCATTATCAAGCTGCCCTCGGGCGTGTTCCGGCCCTATGCCGGTGTGTCGACCGCCATCGTCATCTTCACCAAGACCAACTCGGGCGGCACCGATCATGTCTGGTTCTATGACCTGCAAGCCGATGGCATCAGCCTCGATGACAAGCGCCAGCCGCTGCTGCCGGCCGAGAAGCTGGGCGCCGTGCCGGCCGAGGCATTGAGTGACGAGGACTATGCGAGGAACAACCTGCCCGACGTGCTGGCCCGCTGGGGCCAGCGTAGTGGCAGCGAGCGCAAGCGCGCCCGCACCGCGCAGAGCTTTGCCGTGCCCAAGGCCGAGATCGCCGGTGCGGATTATGACCTCTCGATCAACCGCTACAAGGAAGTGGTGCACGACACGGCGGAGCATCGCGCGCCCAAGGAAATCATCGCGGAGTTGAAGGCGCTGGAGACCGAGATCGCGCAGGGGCTGGATGAACTCGAGGCCATGCTGTGAACCGGCATTCCGCAATTGTTCAACTTGGCGACTTGATGCTGGAGCGCGGGGGATCGACTGACCCATCGAAGCACAGCGGCACCTCCTTTGCGCTGTATAGCATTCCAGCATTTGATGCCGGGGCCCCAGAGTTCCAGTTGGGAGCCGCAATCGGCTCAACCAAGAAAAACGTCCAGCCAGGCGACGTGCTGGTCTCGCGTATCGTGCCACATATCCGTCGAGCCTGGGTCGTCGAGGAACATGATGAGCCGATCATAGCTTCGGGCGAGTGGATCGTGTTTCGAGACCGTAGAATACACCCAAACTATCTCCGCCACTTCTTAATCAGCGATCCCTTTCATAAGCAGTTCATGATGACGGTCGCTGGCGTTGGCGGTTCGCTGCTGCGGGCCAGACCCGCCGATGTCGCGCGTATTGACATACATCTGCCGCCCCTCGACGAGCAGCGGCGGATCGCGGCGATTTTGGACAAGGCCGACGCGCTGCGCCAGAAGCGTAAGCGGGCAATCGCCTTGCTCGACAGCCTGACGCAGTCGATTTTTCTGGAGATGTTTGGGGACGCCGATCCGTCGTGGTCCGTCGACACAATTGGCGAATTGGGGCGCAATATCCGTACCGGCCCGTTCGGCAGTCAGCTCCTCCACTCGGAGTTTGTGGACGAGGGTATAGCAGTTCTCGGCATCGACAACGTCGTGCAGAACGGCTTTGCATGGGGCAAGCCCAGGTTCATAACGCCGGAAAAATATCGGTCGATGGGCCGATACCGAGTCCATCCAGGTGACGTTCTCATTACGATAATGGGGACGATAGGACGGTGTGCCGTCGTTCCTGATGACGTCGGGGATGCTATCAATACAAAGCACCTGTGCTGCATAACGCCAGACACCGCCAAAATTCTGCCTGAATATCTGAAGGCGTGCTTTCTTGGGCATCCAGAAGTCCTTCGACAGCTAGGCCAACAGTCAAAGGGCGCGATCATGGATGGACTGAACATGGGGATCATAAAAGGCCTCGCGATCCCGGTGCCGCCCCTCGCTCTGCAGCTGCGCTTTGCTAACACGATAAAAGCCGTCTCGACCCGCCTGATTGAGGCAGCCGAAAGCCAAATGCGCCAGGAAACTCTCTTCGCCTCCCTCCAACATCGCGCCTTTTCCGGCCAGCTCTAGCCACGGACCGCAGCGCCCATGTCCAACTTCGCTTTCCTCGCCGACGAATTCCCCGAGATATTCGCCCTGGCGCGGGAGGCGGAGCGGCAGGGGCTAGGCTCGCCTGGTGCGGCCGCGATCTATGCCCGCAAGACGCTCGAAACGGCCATCAAATGGGTGTTCAAGCACGATAGCGCGCTGCGCTTCCCCTATGAGACCGGCCTCAGCGCGCTGATCCATGAGGCCAGCTTCAAGGCGGCGGCTGGCGAGGCGATCTATGCCAAAGCCAGGCTGATCGTGCGCAGCGGCAACCAGGCCGCGCACGAGGCCCGTGAAACCACCAAGGCCGACGCCGCCCAGGCTGTTACCGACCTGTTCCATATCTGCTTCTGGCTGGCGTCAACCTATGCCCGCAGGGCGCGACCCGCGGCGGATCTGGTGTTCGACGCCCAGGAACTCAGCCGTCGCGACGAGGTGCTGAAGCGCAGCTTCGCGCAGCTGCAGCAGCTTAGTGCCGAACTGGAAACGAAGGACCAGAGCGTTGCCGAGCTGGGCCGGCTCAATGCCGAGCAGGACGCCAAGATCAAGGCACTGCAGGCCGAGATTGCCGCGGCCAAGCGCGAGAATTTGGCCGCACCAATCGCCCATGACCTGGGCGAAGCCGCCACGCGCGACGCCTATATCGACGTGCTGCTGCGCGAAGCCGGCTGGCCGCTGAGCGAGGTGCAGGACCGCGAATACGAGATTGCAGGCATGCCCAACAATGCCGGCGTCGGCTATGCCGACTATGTGCTGTGGGGCGATGACGGCAAGCCGCTGGCTGTGATCGAGGCCAAGCGCACCAAGCGAGACGCTCGCGCCGGCCAGCAGCAGGCCAAGCTCTATGCAGACGGGCTCGAAGCCCAGTTCGGTCAGCGGCCGGTGATCTTCTACACCAACGGCTATGAGCACTGGATCTGGGACGATGCGGAGTATCCGGCGCGCGCCATCCAGGGCTTTTTGAAGAAGGCCGAACTGGCGCTGCTGATCGAGCGGCGTAGTGCCCGGCGGCCATTGGCTGAACAAACCATCGACAACAAGATCGTGGAGCGCACCTACCAGCACCGCGCCATCCGCCGCGTCGCGCAGAGCTTCGAAGTCGATAAGCAGCGCAAGGCCCTGCTGGTGATGGCCACAGGCTCTGGCAAGACCCGCACGGTCATCGCCTTGGCCGATCTGCTGATGAAGGCCAACTGGGCCAAGCGCATTCTGTTCCTCGCCGACCGGGTGGCGCTGGTCAATCAGGCCGTGGGCGCCTTCAAGGCGCATCTGCCGGACTCGGCGCCGGTGAACCTCGTCACCGATAAAGCCACCCAGGGCCGGGTCTATGTCTCGACTTACCCAACGATGATGGGCCTGATCGACCAGAAGCGCGACGAAGGCCGGCAGTTCGGCGTCGGTCATTTCGATCTCATCATCATCGATGAGGCGCATCGCTCGGTCTATCAACGCTATGGCGCGATCTTTGACTATTTCGACAGCTTGCTGGTCGGCCTCACTGCAACGCCGCGCGACGAGATCGACCACAATACCTATGGACTGTTCGAGCTCGAGGACGGCGTGCCGACCGACTACTATTCGCTCGAGCAGGCGGTGAAGGACGACTATCTGGTGCCGCCTGAGGCCATCTCGGTGCCGCTGAAATTCCAGCGCGAAGGAATCAAATACCAGGATCTTAGTGATCTCGAAAAAGACCAGTGGGATATGCTGGAGTGGGATGACGAAGAGATCCCCGACAGCGTTGACGCCCAGGCGGTCAACAAATGGCTGTTCAACACCGACACCGTCGACAAGGTGCTGGCCCATGTAATGACGCACGGCCTCAAGGTCGAGGGCGGCGATCGGTTGGGCAAGACCATCATCTTCGCCAAGAACCAGGCCCATGCCGAGTTCATCGAACTCCGCTTCAATGCCAATTACCCGTCGTTGGCCGGCCACTTCGCCCGGATCATCACCCACAAGACCGATTATGCCCAAAGCCTGATCGACAACTTCTCGACCAAGGACAAGGGCCCGCATATTGCCATATCAGTCGACATGCTCGACACCGGCATCGACGTCCCGGAAGTCGTCAATCTAGTGCTGTTCAAGCTGATCCGCTCCAAGACCAAGTTCTGGCAGATCCTGGGTCGCGGCACGCGCCTGTGTGACGACCTGTTTGGGCCAGGCCTCGACAAGGAATGCTTCTACGTCTTCGACTTCTGTCAGAACCTCGAATTCTTCGGCCAGGACCTGCCGGTGATCGAGGGATCGGTCAGCAAAGGTATCTCCGAGCGACTGTTCGAGACACGGCTCGATCTGGTGCTGGCGCTGAACGAAAAAGAGAAGGCAGCAGGGCCGCTGGGAGCCGCCGAGGCGGGTAAAGACTTCGTGGGCGTCGATGGGTCGGTGCCGCTGATATCGACCGAGGGCGGGGTGCGCGCGGTCACCCTGGAGACCCTGCGTGACTATGTGGCCGGCATGAACCTCGACAACTTCATCGTTCGCCCGCACCGGCGTGCCGTGGAGAAGTTTCAACGGCCGGAAGCGTGGCTCGCTGTGGATCAGGCCGCGCGTGACGAACTGGTCGAAGAGGTCGCAGCGCTGCCGACTGACCGGAAGTTGGGCGGCGAAGCGGCCAAGCGCTTCGACCTGCTGATGCTCAACCTGCAGCTCTGCCTGCTGCGCGGCAGCAAGAGCTTTGATCGTCACCGCAAGCAGCTGTTGCTGATCGCCAGTGCACTGGAAGAACAGTTCTCTATCCCGGTCGTAGCGGCCCAGCAGGAGCTGATCCTTGAGATCCAGACCGAAACCTGGTGGGAGGGCATAACCGTGCCGCTGCTTGAACTGGTGCGACTTCGGCTGCGCAACCTGGTGCAGCACGTCGAGAAGTCCAAGCGCGGGATAGTCTACACCGATTTCATCGATGACCTTGGCGATGGCGCTGCTATTGACCTGCCGGAGATAGGCTCGGTCGACTTCAACCGCTTCAAGCGCAAGGCGCGGAGCTTCTTGCGGCAGCATGAGGACAACCTCACCCTACAGAAGCTGCGACGCGGCCTGCCGCTGACCCAGACCGACATCGAACAGCTCTCCGAGCTTCTGCTGTCAGCCGGCATTGGTGACCGCGCACAGATCGACAACGCGGCAGCGCTGAGCCATGGACTGGGTCGATTTATAAGGTCTTTGGTAGGACTTGAGCGTGCCGCCGTAGCTGAGGCCTTTAGCGTGTTCGTGGCAGAAGGGTCTGCCAGTGCCGATCAAATCGAGTTCGTCGATCTGGTGATCGAGCACCTGACAGAGAAGGGCGTTATGGACCCGAGGCTGCTTTATGAGAGCCCGTTCAAGGATATTGCACCATCGGGTCCTGAACAGGTGTTTTCAATGAAGCGTACCAGTGAGCTATTCGACGTGATCGACCGGATCAATACGAGCGCCGGTGAGGCAGTAGCCTGAGCGTGGCTAAACCATAGACGGAATTTTTTTATTAATGTGAGGTTTTGTAAGGTTCTGATTAGTGACCGATGTAATTAGTTAGGTGTTTCGCGGACACCTGCCGGGTTAGCTCCAGTACCAGCATCGAACTCCTGGAGAACGTAGTACGTCCCGGATACTATCTGCAGCACCCACAGATGCAGACATCCCACCAAGCATGATAGTTGGTACCAATGCGACTGAGTGCACACAGAGATGCACACTCTCGCCTCTCAGCACGCACAAGGCGTTAAATATCAAGGTTTTGGAGATGATCG
>TARA_R110000868_G_scaffold2384_10_pt1 | contig 14172 bp, 9 predicted proteins | sample TARA_R110000868 | Tara Oceans TARA_R110000868 (sample SAMEA4397489) | marine metagenome | biome: Polar Biome; feature: [SRF] surface water layer (ENVO:00010504); material: water (ENVO:00002006), including particulate matter (ENVO:01000060) such as... | depth 5 m | reverse complement strand
CTCGATTTCCGGATGGTGGATGTCGAGATAGACGGCAGCCGAACCGCGGCGCAACGAGCCCTGCGAAATCGCCAGGGTCAGGCTGTCCATCACACGGATGAAGGGAATGATGCCCGAGGTCTGGCCATTGACGCCGATCTTCTCGCCGATCGAGCGCACATCGCCCCAATAGGTGCCGATGCCGCCGCCATTGGAGGCGAGCCAGACATTTTCCGTCCAGGTGCCGACAATATCGTCCAGCGAATCGCCGACCGAATTGAGGAAGCAGGAAATCGGCAGGCCGCGCTCGGCGCCGCCATTCGACAGGACGGGCGTCGCTGGCATGAACCAGAGATTGGAGATGTAGTCATAAAGACGCTGGGCGTGCTCGGCATCATCGGCATAGGCCGTGGCGACGCGCGCAAACATGTCCTGATAGCTCTCGCCGGGAAGCAGATAGCGGTCTTCCAGGGTGCGCTTGCCGAAATCCGTCAGCAGGTCGTCGCGCGAACGATCGATGCGAATGGATTCAACCACGCGCAGATGCGTCGGCGCATTATTCTTGGGCTGACCGCGACGGGGTGTACGGACGGTTTTTGCATCGCTGGCCAGTGTGCGGGTCGTGGCCATATCCGGTGGTGTCATCGCGTTCAAGCTCCCCAAATCCGGGACAATTCTTCCTTGGGGTACGCAAAATCGATTCGCGTTCCCGACGGACCTGAATGGCCGGAATTTCCTGTATAGTGTGCCGCTGTCTCCAGCCGACCCAACATATAGTGGATCAACCTCCCCCCGCTGGTCAACGGTCCATGCGGGTCGAAAGTGGTTTTTTTAGTTAATGACTGATTAATGACGGTGGCAAGCCGGCACAGCTTGTTAATCCCCCGAAGAGGGTTTGTTAGCAGGTATTAAAAGGCGTTAGGACCTGTTTATGAGAGGTTGAGCAATTCGGGGTCGCCGCCCTGTGCCGCGATGTTCACAGTGACCGTACGCTCGCCGGCAAAGCGGTGCAGATAGTGCGGTCCGCCAGCCTTTGGACCCGTACCGGACAAGCCCTCCCCGCCGAAGGGTTGCACCCCGACAACAGCCCCGGTCATGGACCGGTTCACATAGACATTGCCCGCCGGAACCGCCGCCTGAATTTGCCTGTGGAAAGACTCCAGCCGCGAGTGAATGCCGAGCGTCAGCCCATAGCCCTTGGCCGCGAGCGCCGCCGCCATGTCGTGAAGCTGGTTGCGCTTGTAACGGATCACATGCAGCACCGGGCCGAAGACTTCGCGCTCGAGCAGGTCGAGCGAAGGCAGCTCCACAAGGGCCGGACCGAAATAGCAGCCCTTCTCGCCCCACTCTCCCGAATCGAGATGGCGGATCACCGTGCCCTGGGCCTCCATGCGTTCCATATGACGCAGCAGGATCTCGCGCGCCTCACCATCAATCACCGGCCCGATATCGGTGGCCGGATCGGCAGGGTCGCCGATCTTCAGCTCGTCCATCGCGCCGGCAATGGCCTTGATCGTGCCGTCAGCCGTGTCTTCCGGCAGGAAGAGGATGCGCAGGGCCGAGCAGCGCTGGCCGGCAGACCCAAAGGCGGAGAGAATCGAATCATCGACGACCTGTTCGCGCAGGGCCGTGGTGTCGACGAACATGGCATTGAGCCCGCCGGTCTCGGCGATCAATGGTGCGATTGCGCAATCGCGCGCTGCCAGCGACCGGTTGATCATCCGCGCCACTTCCGTCGAACCGGTGAAGGCGACACCGGCTGTGCGCGGATCCGCCGTCAGGGCAGCGCCAACCGTCTCGCCGCGCCCGGGCAGCAAGTGCAGCACATCGACCGGCAGGCCGGCCTCAAAGAAGAGACGGCACGCTTCATAGGCAATCAGCGGCGTCTGTTCGGCCGGCTTGGCGAGCACGGCATTGCCGGCCGCCAGGGCAGCCGCGACCTGTCCGGTGAAAATCGCCAGCGGGAAATTCCACGGGCTGACGCAAACAAACACACCGCGCCCCTTGAGGCCGAGATGATTGGTCTCGCCGGCCGGCCCGGGCAAACGCACCGGGGCCTCGAATTCACGCTCGGCCTGGGCGGCGTAATAGCGGCAAAAATCGGCCGCTTCGCGCACTTCGGCAACGCCATCGGCAAAGGTCTTGCCGGCTTCGCGCGCCATCAGGGCCAGGAAGCGGTCGGCATCCTTCTCGAGCGCATCGGCCATTTTGCGCAGAATGGCGCCGCGATGGCGTCCGCCACGCCCGTCCCAGATCCATTGTGACGCAACGGCAGCCTCGAAAGCGGCGTCGACATCTTCCAGCGTCGCCTCGAGCACGGTGCCCACAACGCGCGAGCGATCCACCGGGCTGGTCACCGGCATTTCCTGACCGGAGCGGAGAATCCCGCCCAGCAAGGGCAGGCCGCCAACCAGCGGTGCCGCAAGGATCGGCCCGGCGGCATCCAGTTTTTCGACGGCACGGTCCAGCCGGGCCCGCACCGAAGCCTGGGTCAGGTCAATGCCGGCTGAATTGGTCCGTTCCTCGCCATAGAGATCCGCCGGTTTGGAAATGCCGGCATGGCGGTCAATATCGCCGGCCGCCTCGAACGGACCACGGGCAACATCCTCGGCCGGGACATCCGGGTCGAGGAAAGAATAGACGAAGGAGGTATTGGCCCCGTTTTCCAGCAAACGCCGGACGAGATAGGGCAGAAGGTCTTCATGGCTGCCGACCGGCGCATAGACGCGCACCTTGCGATCACCATAGGTCTCGTGCGCGGCATGATAGAGCGGCTCGCCCATGCCATGCAGACGCTGGAACTCATAGGTCTCGACACCCGCCTGCTCGGCGAGTTCGCGCACGGCGCACAGCGAGTGGGCATTGTGGGTGGCAAACTGGCCGAAGATCACCTCCGGCGCCGACAGCATCAGACGGGCACAGCCGAGAAAGTTGAGATCCGTCGCCGGCTTGGTCGTCCAGACCGGAAAGTCCGGTGTGCCCATCTGGTGGCCGAGCTTGATCTCGGTATCCCAGTAGGCGCCCTTCACCAGACGCACGAGGAAGCGGCGATTGGTCTCCTGGCCCAGCGCGATCAGGTTCTCGATCACGAGCCGGGCGCGTTTCTGATAGGCCTGCACGGCCAGGCCCAGGCCCGACCAGCCTTCCAGCTCCGGTTCGCGCGCCAGACGATCAAATAATTGCAGGCACAGGACGAGCCGGTCAGCCTCCTCGGCATCGAAGCACAGGCCGATATCGTGGGAGCGCGCCGCCAGGGCGAGTTCGAGAATCAGCGGATAGAGTTCATCCATCACCCGCTCGCGCTGGACCGCGTGCAGGCGGGGGTGCAGGGCGGAGAGCTTGACGGAAACGCCGTGCACATCCTCAACAGGGCCTTCGCCGCGCGCAGCGCCGACGACGGCAATCGCGTCGAGATAGCGCTTCTGGTAGCGCGCCGCGTCATCAGCGGTACGGGCGCCCTCGCCCAGCATGTCGAAGGAGCACAGCTCGGCCCCCTGCTTGCGGCCGCGCTTGAGGGCTTCCTTGATGGTGCGGCCGAGCACGAATTGCTCGCCCATGATGCGCATGGCCTGCATCACGGCCGCGCGGACCACCGGCTCGCCCATGCGCTGAGTCAGCTTGCGCAGATAGACGACGGGATTTTTGCGCGCCTCGGCATCGACATCCATCACGCCGCCGGTCAGCATCAGGCCCAGCGTGGAAGCGTTGACCAACCAGTTTTCCGACTTGCCGACATGACCGAGCCAGTCGCCGCCCGCAATCTTCTCCGCGATCAGACGGTCAGCCGTCGCCGTGTCCGGCACGCGCAGCAGGGCTTCAGCCAGGCACATCAGGGCCAGACCCTCGCGATTGGACAGGCCGAATTCCTGCAGGAAGGATTCCATCAGACCGCTGCTCCGGCTCGAGGCGCGAGCCTGCTTGACCAGCTTGATGGCGCCGGTGCGCACGCGGGCCTGCGCGTCGGCGTCGAGGCCGGTCCGCTCGACGAGCTGTTTGACCAGCTTGCTCTCATCCGCGAATTTAGCCGCGTCGAGACTGTCCCAGTTAATGCTGTCACGAGACTGGATATTCATGGGCGGAGCCTCCCGGCGCAGGGCGAATTTTCGCAAGAATGATCGGGCGCCGCAGGGGCGGCAAGTTCAGTGAGCTGTATCATTCCACACTGCCTTGCCAAGCCCCCGATTTGCGCGAGATCGCCAACGACAGCGAGGCGATAGATGTTTGCAGCCACGGAGCTGCGGCGGTCGACTCGCACACGATTTGCCCGCAAAACCGGTCTCGCGGCGAAGATCGTCCGGCTTGACCAAAGCTGTATTTCAGGCCCTTTTCACGCCGGCAAGCGCAGATGCGCAGGGATGCGGCACAGACGCGCGTGTGCCGAACGGCATTCCTTGCTTCAAGAGCGGCAAATGCCCGCTATGCTGACGCGGTGACAGGATGTCCCGCCAGCTCCGGCGGTATCCGGAACAAGAAGACAGACAGTTGGACCCGATGACCCAAGACAACAATCTCTCCGGCGACGCCGCTGCGACCGAAGACCTGGCCACCGATGCCGATGGCACAGAGGAGAAGGCCCAGCGCATCATGCTGGTGACCGATGCCTGGGAACCGCAGATGAATGGCGTTGTGCGCACCCTCTCACGCACCGTCGCGGAATGCCGCGCCATGGGCCATGATGTCGAGGTGATCCATCCCGGCCTCGGCTACAAGACCATGCCGCTGCCGACCTATCCTGAAATCCAGCTCGCCTTCGGCGCCCGCAAGGATATCGAGCACCGCTTCAAGGAATTCGAACCGGAAGCCATCCATATCGCGACCGAAGGCCCTCTGGGCATGGCGGCACGCGGCATCTGTGTGAAGTGGAAACTGCCCTTCACCACGAGCTATCACACCAAGTTTCCCGAATACATCAATGCCCGCTTCCCCTTCATTCCGGTCGCGGCGGGCTATGCCTTCATGCGCTGGTTCCACAATGCCGGCGGCCGCATGATGGTGACAACGCCTTCGATGCGCGATGATCTCGCGGCACGCGGCTTCAAGAATCTCACCCCCTGGGCGCGCGGCGTCGATATCGAACAATTCAATCCCGACAAGCGCCGGGTCGGCGGTAAGGATGTCTATGAAGGCCTGGCGCGCCCGATCTGGGTCAATGTCGGCCGTATTGCCGTCGAGAAGAATATCGAGACCTTCCTCAAGCTCGACCTGCCCGGCACCAAGGTGATTGTCGGCGACGGTCCGCAAAAGGAATCGCTGGCGCTCAAATACCCTGATGCCGTCTTCCCCGGCTCGAAATTCGGCGATGATCTGGCGCGCTATTTCGCCGATGCAGACGTCTTCGTCTTCCCGAGCTGGACCGACACATTCGGCCTGGTCAATCTGGAGGCCATGGCCTGCGGCACGCCTGTCGCCGCCTTCCCGGCGCACGGACCGAAAGACATCATTCCCGGTTCCGGTGGCGGCTTCATCAATGAGGATCTGCGCCAGGCCTGTCTCGACTGCCTCGAGATCGACCGCGCCGCGCCGCGCCTGCATGCCGAAAAGCATTCCTGGAAACAGTGTGCCGTCGACTTCGTGGAAAACCTCAAGCCACAGCCCAAGCCGGAACGCCGCCGCTTCTGGCGCCGCCTGCGCCGCCGCCGCGCTGCGGAATAAGAGGAACGGGGCCGGCCCAGGAGCCTGCCCCGTCTTGTCTGTCAGCGGCTATCCAGTTCGATCAGCGCCGGCGTGACCGGTCGTCATAGATCCCGTAGCGCAGGGTCAGGGCGAGCTGCGGTGTTTCACTGCGCTCGCTGACCTGGGCAACAGCCAGGCGGCCACCACGCAGGCGGACACAGAACCAGCTGCCCACTTGCAGCAAGTCGGCGCTGATACCGGTTCCGACGACCTCGCCGCAATCCTCGGCGCGCGGCATATTGGCGGGATGGAAGTAGGATATCCGGGCATTTCCGAGCGCCCCCAGTCCGGACTCCGCGAAAGCGAGATCGGCCTGGTTGCCGCGGCGCAGCGGACCACGCCCGCCCGAGAAATCGATCTGGCTGCCGGAAACGACCTGCATCGTGTCTTCGCGCACTGTATCCAACAAGGGTTGAAGCGCGGTTTCGGCAGTCTCCGGTTCACAATCGCCGGCCCATGAATTCTCGCCATCCACACCATAGCGGCCCGCATAGCCGTAGCTATCGGGCGCCGATTTTGGAAAGGCCCGGGCCACGAAGACCATATCACCGGTCGCCAGGCGGATAATCCCGTCCCGCCATGAACTCGGCACAGCCCCCTGCCGGGCATAGCCACCATTGGCCGGCCGCATCTCGAAAATGGCCTCGCCATCACTGTCGGGAATAATCGAGAAGCGCCCGAGAAGCGGCTCCGCACCGAGCCCGATCAGGCTGCATGAGAGGCGCAATTGCGAGCTTGGACCCTGCGCGACAACGCGCGGCTGGTAAATCTGCAGCGGCGTCTCCTCCCAGGTCGTAACATCGAGCACGAGGACAGGGGTTCGCGACGATAGCGGCCGTATCACCTCAACGCTCGCCACATTGCCCAGATTGGTGCGCACACAGAGGCGGTCACCGCGCGCCAGATCGCGCGCGTCGAGCGCGTCACCCCGCATCGGTGCCATATTGCATCCGGCATAATCCGTGCCCGTTGAGGGCTCGCGCACAAGGCGCGCACCATTGGCAGGGCGCAGGGCTTCCGAGCCCACCGGCCCGACAAGGACGAGATCGCCATTGGTCTGCGCGTCAATACCGGTCATACCGGCATCGAGATCGAGCATGTAGGTTTCGCTCAATGAATCGAGCACGGTCGGCAAAAGGTTGCGGGAGCCTTCAAAGACGACGGTTTGCGCGGCGAGCGGGCCGGTCATCAGGCCGGCGAGAAGCCCGGCTGTGAGTATTGCAAGACGCATCAGTTCATCTCCCCTTGCCAGGTTGCGTAGTGAAGACGGATCGGCATGCCGGCAGCGCGCGGGAGTTCCGTCACCAGGAACATCGACACCTGGCTGTCACCGGTGAGCGCGCAGAACAGGTCACCTTCCCTCAGGGCGGAGACCCGCAGGCTGTCCTGACGCATGCCATCCACTGCCGCGAGGCAACGCTCTGACAGGAGCGGGGTGAAGGCCGCGTCAACGGTCCAGCCAGCAGCAATCCGGGTGAAGCGCGCCGACAGGACCGGGCCAAGCGCCGGCAGGGTTCCGGCCGTGTAGATAAGGTCAGCATCATCAGAGACGGGTCCGGCAGTTCCGGTCTCAAGGTCGAGATATGTGCCGCGGCGCCACTCGATCTCGCCTGTGGCCAGCACGGTGTTGCCGGCAGCGTCTGCCTGGCGCCCCGACGGTGCTGCGGCAGGGCGGCAGTCGCCATACCAGAAGCCGGCCCAATTCTCGCCGGCGCGGCCCGCGAGCCGGTAGACGACTTCATTGTCGATAAGAGTGGGATGGAGATAACCGGCATAGTCACTGCCGAGGATCCTGAGATCGACGCGGTCGCTGCCCCAATAGCCGGCAATAGTTGCGGTCCGTCCGGACGCGCGGAGCTCGCCGCTGGCGGACGAGCCATCCACGCGAACCACCAGCTGCCCCGGCCGGGCGATATTGGTCTGCATATCGCCGAAGGTCAGATCGCAAGTGAGGTTTTGCTCGGCCTGGGCACCAGACACTGCCAGCGTCGCTGCAAGGGCCGCCAAGGGTATGGCGGCAGATAGTCGTTTCATCATCGGATCGTCTCCCCCTCCGATTGGGAACCGAGGACACCCGGCTCCCCTGGCCGCACTCTCCCGGCCTCCGTCAATGACCTACGTTAGTCGGCAGCGATTGACTGCCAGATGAATGGCCTGACGGCGACTCAAAACTATTCCAGGGCGGCGGGAAATCGGGCTGGCCACAAAAAAAACGCCGCCCCTCGGGGCGGCGTTTTCATGTCTGACAAGGCTTGCCGCCTAGTTCGGAGCTTCGGTCATGGCGGTCAGCGCACGGGCCGCCTCGCCCATGGCTTCGCGTTCCGCGTCCGGCAGCGGGATGAGGCCGCGATTGGTGAGATAGCCATATTCGCCCCAGGCATCATCGGAGGTGAATTCAGCAACAAATTCCGCCAGGCCCGGGACCAGACCAGCATGCTGGTTCTTCACATAGAAGTAGAGCGAGCGGGAAACCGGATAGGAGCCATCGGCAATATCCTCGAACTCAGGCGTCATGCCATCAATCAGGGCGCCGTGGAGACGGTCGGAATTCTGGTCGAGGAAGGAGAAACCGAACACGCCGAAAGCGTCAGGCGTATTGACCAGGGTCTGGACGATCGCATTGTCGTTCTCGCCGGCGTCAATCCACTTGCCGTCTTCGCGAATGCGGCTGGCAATGCCTTCAAACTCATCGGCATCGCTGTCCTTGAGCGCTTCCATACAGGCAATGCCCTCGGCACCACCCAGCATGACGAGCTCGACGAACGCGTCGCGCGTGCCGGACGTCGGAGGCGGCCCGAAGACCTCGATCCGCTGGCTTGGCAGCGAGCTGTCGATATCCGACCAGCGCATATTCGGGTTGGGGATGAAGGAGGAGCAGGTGTCATCCGCAGGGACTTCCGCGGCAAGCGCCTGCCAAAGCTGGGTCAGGGTCACCGACATCGGCGCATCGCCATTATCGGCAGCCGCGAGCACGATACCGTCAAAGCCGATGCGCACTTCGGTGATGTCGCGCACACCGTTTTCCTGGCAACGCGCATATTCCGATGCGTGCATCCGGCGCGAGGCATTGGTGATGTCGGGCTGGTCGAGACCAACGCCATCACAGAAGAGGCGGAAACCGCCACCCGAACCGGTCGATTCGACGACCGGTGTCGAGAACTGCGTCTTCGCACCGAAGGATTCGGCAACCGCGGTCGAGAACGGAAACACCGTGGACGATCCGACGATCCGGATCTGGTCACGCGATTGCGCATCTGCGCCGGCAGCGAGGACCAGGATTGCGGCAGCTGCCGCGAAATGAGCCGTCATTTTCATTCGTCAAATTCCCTTTGACATCCAAACTCTAATGGCACCGGATTCAGACCGGTACCGGCGAAAATCAGAAGTCCCACTGGACCCGGATCTGGGCTCCCGAGACATCTGTATTGGGGGCACCCGGAACCGCCAGCTGGCCTTCTACGACATTGGCCATGAACCGCAGGTGATCCTCGGCATACCAGTTGAGGCCATAGGTCCAGGTGGTGAGCTCGCCGAGCGCCACATCATTGGCGTCGGTATAGTCATAACGGGCCGCGACTTCGAAAGCCCCCGCTCCACCTTGCGAGACCGGATTGGCCGGGCGCGTGCGGCCAAATGTGCCGCTGGAGGTGGAATAGGCCCGGGACTCACCGGTCAGGAAATAGCCGGCATAAACGAAATAGCTGTCGAATTGCGGGCTCGAGGCTGGCCCGCTGACATCCATCGTCATGTATTCGCCGAGCGCGTGGAAGGGACCGGAAATGATCGCGGCTTCAAGACCGAGCAAAGTCGAGCTGTCCGCTTCGCCCAGCGCGCTGCCAGGGCGGAAATCGGCGTTCAGGATGCGATCCGTGAGGTGGGTACGCGGCCGGGCCCGCAAGCGCGTGCCGGCATTGCCGTAATCCATTTCACGCACGGAGGCGCCGAGATGGACGATCGTATCGTCAGTATGGACCGGCACATAGGTGATGCGCGCGGCGATCGCCGAACTGTCATCAAGCTCGAAACTCTCCGTCAGATCACCGGTCGTACCGCCATAGACACCGGCCGTCATGGAGTAGTTGTCGCCATGGCGCACCACAGCCACGCCCACGCGCTCACTGATGCTGAAGAGCTCGGTGGCGGTGCCGTGTTCCATGAAAGTGCTATTGGTCCCCGACGTGAGTTCATTGATCGAGTTCGTCGGCTTCATACTGCCCACGCGGACGTCAAACCGGTCCGTATGGAAGGTCAGATAGACATCCTTGGCGATCACGGCCTCATTGATGAGGTCGAATTCAGCGACATAACGGACGCCGGAGAACTGACCGGTAATGCCCAGGCGGCCGGTGCGGATTTCGCTGCCTTCATAGGTGGTGGTGACACCGGCGCGATCAAAATCGACATTGGCAGCATCGAGGAAAAGCCGGCCGCGGAAAGTGAAGCTGTCGCCGGTGGCCGGATTGCTCCAGCCCGGCACGCCGTCAAATTCCCAGCCGCCTGCATCGTCCGCCTGTGCGGAAGACAGTCCCATCGTGGATGCCAGTGCAGCCAATACAGTGCTCGCAAAAAGTCGGGTCTTCATGAGTTTCTCAATCCTGATGGCGAAGACACCATCAGAACCGATGGTGTGGCGTTACAGGCCGGACGTGACAGTCCGGCGACAATTCGGTGAATGTTGTTTCTCAACTTCGGTAATTCTCGAATTGGCGATATGCCGAATCGATGACGCTTTTGCGACGCCTGAATGACAAGTTTGTTTCAGGATCTTGGACATGAAAAAGCCCGCAACGCCAGGAGCGTTGCGGGCCTTGTCAGAACAGGTCTGCGCTCAGCTCAGACGAGGCGCTTGCGCAGGAGTTGCGACAGGAGATCAATCGCGCTGACGGCGAGAATGATCACGATCACGATCGCTGCGGTGCGCTGATAATCGAAGGCGCGAACCGCCTCGAACAGGATCTGGCCGATACCGCCGGCACCGATCAGCCCGAGCACGGTGGCCGAGCGGGCGTTCGATTCGAAACGGTAGAGCCCGAAAGAGGTCCAGAGCGGCGCGACCTGCGGGATGACGCCCCAGATCACTTCATGCAGCGGCCGGGCACCGGTCGCTCTTACGCCTTCAACCGGACCGTGATCGATCTGCTCGACGGCTTCGGAGAAGAGCTTGGCGAGTACGCCGGTCGTGTGTACCGCCAGCGCCATCACCCCGGCGAGCGGGCCAAGCCCCACAGCGGCGATGAAGATGAGGGCGATGATCAGCTCATTGATGGAGCGGAAGATATCCATCAGGCGCCGGACCGGCTGGACGACCCAGACCGGAGCAACATTGCGCGCGCTCAGCAGGCCAAACGGGATGGCTGCAAACACGGCAATGAACGTGCCCCAGATGGCGATCTGCACCGTGATGATCATTTGTGGTACCGCCTCGGCGATACCCGTGCGCAGATCGGTCCAGTATTCGCCGCGCGAGACCGGATCGGAAATATCCGACGGGAAGAAGCCGGCGATGAATTCACGCATATCCCCGAAGTTTTCCACCAGCAGATAGGCGCGATCCATATCGGCCGAGCCGAAGCTCCAGACCAGGATAATGACGACACCCGAGCCGATGAGGGCATTGGCCAGCCGGTCGGTCAGAGGCAGTTTCGGACCAGGCCCTCGCGGCGCACCGGCCCAGAGCAGGCCCGCCAGCAGCAGGCCGCACAGCACGGTTAGCGTGGTGATCATGGCCCAATTGGTCGGCACCGCAATCGCGGGACCCTCGGCGCGGGCCGGCTGGCCGGTCGCACTCGACATGCTCTCCAGGCCTGTATTGCCAGCCTCGACTTCAGCCAGGCGCGCCTCAAGCTCGGCGACACGCGTCGCGCGCTCCTCGGCAGAAAGGTCGGGATTATTGCGCACCAGGGTGAGGTCGCGAACGATCTCCATCTGGACGATCGGGTCGAGATGCGCGTTGGATGATGGCAGGAAGAGCCCGAAATAGAGCGGCTCCAGCGTCGCACGGGCCTCGGCGATTTCTTCCGGTGTGCCGCGGCGGCCGTAATTCATGAAGAAGTATTGCAGGCGCAGCTTGGCTTCTTCATCCAGATCGGTGCGCCAGATGATCGGGTCAGTCCCGATGGCCGGCGAGGTCCAGATGACGCGGATCCGGGCGGCAATCTCCGGACGGGTCCGCTGCAGCAGCGTCATATTGGTGGTGTTATTGGTCGCGACATCGACCAGGCCATTGGCGACAGCGACCGCGTTGGCCTCGTGATTGGCATTGCGCACCGAGTTGAAGCACTCGGCCGGATCAATGCCGCGCGGGGCAAAGATGAAGGCTGACGGTACGAGATAGCCTGAGGTCGAATTGGGATCGCCCATGCCGAAATCAATCGTTCCGTCGCAGGCGAGAATATCATCGAGCGACTGGATCGGGCTGTCGACCGGCACGATGAGCACCGAATTATAGCCCTCGCTGCCATCGGGATAGGTCGCCTTGGCGAAGACTTCGCCATCAGCGAGACGCACGGCCTGCAGGCCTGAAAAATTGGAGAACCAGGCGAATTGCACGCTGTTATAGCGCATGCCCTGGATCATGCCGGCATAGTCGGAGGCGTAGAAGGGCTCGATATCATAGCCCGTCCACTCGGACATGGCCTCGATAAGGGGTTCCCAGTTTGTCTGGAGGTTGGACGAGGATTCAGTCGCGATAATGCCGAAATGCAGCGTGCCGCGGCTCTCGCGCGGGCCGGCATCGTCCGCCTGTGTCGTGGAGGGTGTGTCCGCCGGCGAACAGGCCACCAGCATCAGGCCCAAACCGAGGAGAAGGCCCTTCACGGCCCGATCAAGCCACGCGTTCATGACTTCTCTCCCGCGTAGAAGGCCTGTTCGTATTCCGGACCATAAATCTCGACCAGCTTTTCCTGGGTCAGTTCAGCGCTCGGGCCATCAAAAACGATATTGCCCTTGTTGAGCGCCACGACCCGGTCGCAGAATTCACGCGCGTAATCGACCTGGTGCAGGGTCACGATAACGGTGAGATTATCGCTCCGGTTCAGCTCGCGCAGCAATTCCATCACCGTGCGCGCCGAGACCGGATCGAGTGAGGCAATTGGTTCGTCGGCAAACAGGACCTCAGCGCCTTGCACCAGCGCCCGCGCAATCGCGCCGCGTTGCTGCTGGCCACCGGACAGGTTGGACGCCCGGCGTGCCGCAAAGCCCGCCATGCCGACGCGCTCGAGCGAATCCATCGCCTTTTGCTTGTCGGCATTGGGGAAAATCCCCAGCGCGCCGCGCCAGGCCGGCAGACGGCCGAGGGCACCGATCAGCACATTGCCGAACAGGGAGAGCCGGCCAACGAGATTGAATTGCTGGAAAATGAAACCGAGATGCTTGCGGCTGGAGCGGACGCCGGAGACAATCTTGCCCCGAGACTGCATCACACGGCCGAGCACGGCCACCGGACCCGAATCGGCATCAGCCTCCTGCAGCGCGGCAGAGACGCGCAACAGGGTCGACTTCCCCGACCCGGACGGGCCGATCAGCCCCACCATTTCGCCCCGCCTTACGGACAGGCTGACATCATCGAGCGCTTTCGTTTCGCCGAATGTCATTTTGACATTTTCGGCTTGGAGCGCCAGAGCGGCGTCTGTCATCTTGGGCATTCCCCTGCTTTGTCACCGCTTTGTGACGTAAGCGCATGACACTTTTGTGACACGAGGCCAAGCATGCTGACTCACGCTGCCACGATAATTCTGCTGCTGACCCTGTTGTCACTGACCGTTTTTGATGTGCGAACGCTCAGACTTCCAGACTTTTTGACACTTCCCCTCATAGCAGCCGGCATTGCCGTAAACGGATTCATTTTTTCAGCCTGGCTGCCCGCCCTCATCGGCGCGGCCCTGGGCTATGGTGTTCTGGTCGCCCTTGAGGTCGGCTATCGAGCCCTGCGCGGCCGCGACGGGCTGGGCCGCGGCGATGCCAAATTGCTCGCCGCGGGAGGCGCCTGGTGCGGCGCCTGGTTGCTACCGATGATCCTGCTGGCGGGCAGTCTGGGTGCCCTCATCTATGTCGGGCTGCTGGCGATTCTGCGACGCCGCATGCCGGCCGGCGACGAGGCGCTGGCGTTTGGACCCTGGCTGGCGCTCGGCATCGCCCTGTGCTGGATTTACCGCGCCTACGGGCCGGGATTGCTGCCGGGGATTTGAGGCAAGAGGCGGAGGGTAGTGGGCGCCACTTCCCCGCCTCGGGCGGGGAAGTGGCGCGGACGAAGTCCGGGCCGATGGGGCCGAAGCCGCAGGCTGCGGGAAGACGGTTGAGCGCGCCACCCCCGCGCTATCGCGCGGCCCCTCCACCGCTGCGCGGTCCCCCTCCCCGGCAAGCCGGGAAGGAAAGCGTTGGGCGCCTTGATCAGCGACGACGCTTTCTTCCCCGCCGCGACGGGGAAGTGGCGCGGACAAAGTCCGGCCCGATGGGGCCGAAGCCGCAGGCTGCGGGGATACGGTTGAGGGCGGCATCCCCGCGCTATCGCGCGGCCCCTCC
>TARA_R110000868_G_scaffold47966_7_pt1 | contig 14173 bp, 10 predicted proteins | sample TARA_R110000868 | Tara Oceans TARA_R110000868 (sample SAMEA4397489) | marine metagenome | biome: Polar Biome; feature: [SRF] surface water layer (ENVO:00010504); material: water (ENVO:00002006), including particulate matter (ENVO:01000060) such as... | depth 5 m | reverse complement strand
CAACGAGAAAAAAGGCACCTTGTCGATTGCCACCACCCACACCCAAGCGCGTTATGCCCTACCGCCGGTGATCAGCGCGTTTATCAAGCAGTACCCGGATGTGTCGCTGCACATGCACCAGGGCACGCCGATGCAGATTGCCGAAATGGCCGCCGATGGCACGGTTGATTTCGCCATTGCCACAGAAGGCCTGGAGCTGTTCAACGACCTGATCATGATGCCCTGCTACCGCTGGAACCGCTGCGTGGTGGTGCCACAGGGCCATCCGCTGACCAAGCTGCCGAAGCTGACGCTGGAAGCACTGGCTGAGTATTCCATCGTCACCTACGTATTCGGTTTTACCGGCCGCTCCAAGCTCGATGAAGCCTTTAGCCATCGTGGCCTAACGCCGAAAGTGGTGTTCACTGCCGCCGATGCTGACGTGATCAAGACTTACGTTCGCCTAGGCCTCGGCGTAGGCATCGTGGCTAAGATGGCCGTCGATGCCAAGCTCGACCCCGACCTAGTGGTGCTGGATGCTGGCGACCTATTCGAATCCAGCGTGACCAAGATCGGCTTCCGTCGTGGCACCTTCTTGCGTGGCTTCATGTGCGACTTTATCGAAAAATTCGCCCCACACCTGACCCGCGATGTCATGGCCAAAGCCGTGCAATGCCACAACAAGGTTGAGTTGGAAGAACTGTTTGAAGGCGTTGAACTGCCCCTGCACTAATATCGAGGCAACAAAAAGCCGGTCGCGTGACCGGCTTTTTTCTGCCTGCTAAAAGCTGCTGGTCACTCGCTGCGCTTCAGCTCCTGGCCATGGGCAAAGTTCACCCACCAGCCAAACGCGCCTGCGGTAAAGAACATGATGATGCTGTAGATGGCGGCCGGGATGGACATGGTCGGGTTATTCAACAGCATCGGGCTCAATGCCAAGGCAATCGCCAGGGTGCCGTTGTGGATGCCGATTTCCATGCCGATGGCAATCGACTGGCGCAAGCTCAGCTTCAACAAGCGCGGCACCCAATAGCCTACCGCCAGGCTGATCAAATTGAAGGCCAGCGCCGCACCGCCCACTAAGGGCGCGTAGTCAACGAACGTCTGCCAGTCCTTAACCACAGCCAGCAGAATGATGATCAGCAAAAACAGCGCTGAGATAATTTTCACCGGCTTTTCCATGCGTGCAGCAAAGCCTTCGAAACGGCTGCGGATCCACATACCGATGGCCACCGGGCCGAGCACGATGGCAAACACTTGAACCACTTTAGTGAACTGCAGTGGCAGTGCCTGATCACCGTCCATAAAATAGGCCAGCGACAGGTTGACGATCAGCGGCATGGTCAGCACGGCGATCACTGAGTTAACCGCCGTCAGGGTGATGTTCAGCGCCACATCACCGTGGGCCAAATGGCTATAAAGATTCGCGGTGGTACCGCCTGGCGAGGCGGCCAACAGCATCAGACCAACGGCCAGCGCCGGCTCCAAACCAAACGCCTTGGCCAGAAAAAAGCACACCAAAGGCAGCAGCACCAGCTGGCAGCTGAGGCCGATAAACACCGGTTTAGGCAGTTTCACCACGCGGGCGAAATCCGCTAGGGTCAATGACAAGCCCAGGCCGAGCATGATGATGCCCAGGGCCAGAGGAAGAAACAGGGTCAGTAACGGATCAGCAGTCATTATTGTTCTACTCCGGGATCGGGACAGCGCAACGATTCTGGCGAGCGCATGACGATGCTCGCACTGACTTTAGCGGCCAATCAGCCGACCGGGGAACCCTATATACAAAAAGGTGCCATAAAGGCACCTTTTTTATCGCCGCATCTGCAGATCAGATCGCCGTTGCACCACCATCCACCGCCAGTGCATGGCCGGTGGTGAAGGCTGCGTTATCGCAGCACAAGTAGAGCACGGCGGTGGCAATTTCTTCGACCTTACCGATACGCCCGACCGGGTGCATGGCCGCCGCAAACTCGCCCTTTTTCGGGTCAGCTTCATAGGCGCGGCGGAACATAGCAGTGTCGATCACCGCTGGGCAAACAGCGTTGATGCGTACTTTCTTCTTTGCGTATTCGATTGCAGCGGACTTAGTCAGACCAATGACTGCATGCTTGGACGCTGAATAAATACTCATCTTCGGCGCCGCACCTAAGCCAGCCACCGACGAGGTGTTGACGATGGCGCCACCGCCCTGAGCCAGCAGCAATGGAATCTGATGTTTCATGCACAGCCACACGCCTTTGACGTTAACGCCCATGATCGCATCGAATTCGCTTTCACTGCCTTCGGCCAGCTTGCCTTTCTCAATCTCGATGCCGGCATTGTTGAAGGCGTAATCCAGACGACCGTAGGCCCCCAGCGTACGCTCCATCAGTACCTTGACCTCAGCATCGCGGGTCACGTCACAGCGCACGAACAGCGCATCGCCGCCGGCTTCACGGATCAACGCAACCGTGCCCTCACCGCCTGCCACATCGACATCGGACACCACCACTTGCAGACCTTCGTTGGCGAATGCCAGTGCGGTAGCACGGCCAATACCAGCAGCACCACCGGTGACCAGGGCAACCCGGCCGGAAAAGCTCAAGCTCATCTGCGTGTCCTCACAAAGATTTAAAAGTCTGTGCTGAGTCTAATCAGCTGCCCACACCCAAGGCAGCACTATCAAACTGGCGGTGAAGACTCCATCCAAATGAGTGATTAACACCCCACGCCACCTATCACTCGAATGGATTAACCACCATTCGTTCCCTGGGCAAATCTTGCTCATTGCGCATGTAAGGGCTATCAACAGTCTTTCCGCTTAGTGAGTATCTGCCATGACCGCCCAACTCAATCGTCAATTCCTGCTCGCTCAACGCCCCGTTGGCCTACCCAGCCGCGAAACCTTCAGTTATGTAGAAAGCAGCGTCGGCGAGCCTGATTCCGGACAAATTCTGGTGAAAAATGCCTACCTGTCGCTGGATCCGGCCATGCGTGGCTGGATGAACGATGCCAAGTCCTATATCCCGCCCGTCGGTCTTGGCGAAGTCATGCGCGCCCTCGGTGTGGGTGAAGTAATCGCCTCGCAGCACCCGGACTTTGCTGTCGGTGACCATGTCAACGGTGCACTGGGTGTGCAGGACTACTTCCTCGGCGAGCCCAAGGGGTTCTATAAGGTCGACCCCAAGCGCGCGCCCCTGCCGCTGTACCTGTCGGCGCTGGGTATGACCGGCATGACCGCTTATTTCGCCCTGCTCGATGTGGGCGCGCCGAAGGCCGGTGAAACTGTGGTGATCTCCGGTGCAGCCGGTGCCGTGGGCAGTGTGGCCGGGCAAATTGCCAAGCTCAAAGGCTGCCGCGTTGTCGGCATTGCTGGCGGCGCAGACAAGTGCAAGTTCCTCATCGACGAACTGGGCTTCGATGGCGCCATCGACTACAAGAATGAAGAGGTGATCGCCGGCCTCAAGCGCGAGTGCCCGAAAGGCGTGGACGTGTATTTCGATAACGTCGGCGGCGACATTCTCGATGCCGTGCTCACCCGCCTGGCCTTTAAGGCGCGGGTAATCATTTGCGGTGCAATCAGCCAGTACAACAACAAGCAGGCCGTCAAAGGCCCGGCTAATTACCTCAATCTGCTGGTCAATAGCGCACGCATGGAAGGCATGGTGGTGATGACCTACGCCCCGCGCTTTGCCGAAGCGGCTGCGGAGATGGGCGGCTGGCTGGCCAGCGGCAAGCTGAAGTCCAAGGAAGACATCGTCAGCGGCTTGCAGACCTTCCCGGAAACCCTGCTCAAGCTGTTTAGCGGCGAGAACTTCGGCAAGCTGGTGTTGAAAGTCGACTAAGTGACTGAGCGTCAAAACCGCTGGTGAGTCACTTGAGTAAAAAAGGGGTTTAACCGCGTCGCGGTTAAACCCCTTTTCATCAACATCGCGTAAACATCCTGCGCCTAACGCACCTGCCTCGATCTATCGCTTATCAGGATGCACGATGACGGCGTACTTCAATAATATTTGGCAAGCGCGAGATACGTCCCAGTAGCCGCCCCAACGCATCCAGCCCAGGAATCTCGACCGTGATGGACATCGAAGCGGTGTTGTCCTCTTTGTTCGAGCGGGTATTAAGCGCGAGCACATTGAGCTTTTCGTTGAGCAGCATCTGGGTTACGTCACGCAATAACCCGGCGCGATCATAAGCGCGAATGATGATATCCACCGGGTAGGTTTGCACCGGCACTGGGCCCCAGCTGACCTGAATGATCCGCTCCGGCTCTCGACCGGACAGCTGCAGCACCGAGGCACAATCCTGACGGTGAATGCTCACCCCGCGGCCCAGGGTAATGTAGCCCACAATCGGGTCGCCCGGCAGCGGCTGGCAGCAGCCTGCCATCTGCGTCAGCAGGTTACCCACGCCCTGAATCTGGATATCACCACGCTTGCCCGGCTTGAAGCCCAACGCCTTGCGCGGGATCAACTCAAGCTGTTCGTTGACCCGATCAGGCTCAACCAGTTGCTGCGCCAGGTTGATCAGTTGCGCCAGACGCAGATCGCCGGCGCCGAGCGAGGCGAACAGGTCTTCGCTGGTCTTCATGTTGGCCTTCTCGGCCAATTTTTCGAAGTCGACATGGGGCAATGCTAGGCGCTGCAGCTCGCGCTCGAGCTGGACTTTACCGGCCGCAACGTTCTGGTCGCGATCCTGCAGTTTGAACCAGTGGACGATCTTCGCCCGCGCCCGTGAGGTGGTGACGTAACCGAGGTTGGAGTTCAGCCAGTCGCGGCTTGGCGTGCCGTGCTTGCTGGTGATGATTTCCACCTGCTCACCGGTCTGCAGGCTGTAGTTGAGCGGTACGATGCGCCCGTTAATTTTCGCGCCACGGCAGTTATGGCCGATTTCGGTGTGCACCCGGTAGGCAAAATCCAACGGCGTTGCGCCTTTGGGCAGGTCGATGGCGTGACCGTCCGGGGTGAACACGTACACCCGGTCTGGTTCGATATCCACACGCAGCTGTTCGGCCAAGCCACCGATATCACCGAGCTCTTCATGCCATTCGAGCACCTGACGCAGCCAGGAAATCTTCTCCTCGTAATGGTTGGAGCCGGCCTTGACGTCGGTGCCCTTGTAGCGCCAGTGCGCGCACACCCCCAGCTCGGCTTCTTCGTGCATGGCCTGCGTGCGGATTTGCACCTCCAGCACCTTGCCCTCCGGGCCGAGCACGGCCGTGTGCAGCGAGCGATAGCCGTTCTCTTTGGGGTTGGCGATGTAGTCGTCAAACTCCTTGGGAATGTGCCGCCACAAGGTGTGCACGATACCCAGCGCGGTGTAGCAATCACGCACTGCCGGCACCAGCACCCGCACGGCGCGCACGTCATAAATTTGGTTGAACTGCAGCCCTTTGCGCTGCATTTTCCGCCAGATGGAATAGATGTGTTTCACCCGACCACTGATGTCGGCCTTGACGCCAGTGGTTTCCAGTTCGCCCCGCAACTGGCCCATCACTTCGTTGATGTAGTGCTCGCGATCCAAGCGGCGCTCGTGCAGCAGCTTGGCGATCTGCTTGTATTGCTCGGGCTCCAAGTAGCGAAATGACAGGTCTTCGAGCTCCCACTTGATATGCCCGATACCCAGCCGGTGGGCCAGCGGTGCATAAATATCGAACACCTCGCGGGCCACGCGCTGACGCTTCTCGTCATCAGCCTCCTTCACCGCACGAATCGCACAGGTGCGCTCGGCCAGCTTGATCAGCGCAACACGCACGTCATCGACCATTGCCACGAGCATCTTGCGCAGGTTTTCCACTTGGCCTTGGGAGCCCAGCACTAAGGAATCGCGCGGGTTCATCGAGGCACTGATGGCGGCCATACGCAGCACGCCCTCCACCAGTTTGGCCACCACCGGACCGAAGCGCTGGTGAACCATGGCCAACGGCACCTTGCCCTCACGCACGCAGCGGTAAATGACGGCCGCGACGAGGGAGTCTTGATCGAGTTTGAGATCGGCGAGAATTTCGGCGATTTCCAGACCGGAGCGAAAGCTCGACGCGCCCTCGGTCCATAAATTCTTCGCGGCATTGGCCTGCTGCTCAGCCGCGCGAGCGAACTCGCAGGCCTCACGCAGCGCCTCACGATCCAATGCGGGATCGACACTCATTACATGTTCGAGCCATGCCTCAAGATTGACACTGCCGTCGTCGTTGATCGGCTGATGCGCTCTGACCTGAACCATATTGCTTACCTTCCCTACGGTGCGTGATATGCACACCGAACAGTCGCCGGCCTTCTATGGGCCGGTCGGTTTAACCACTTAAGGCGCAATCCCTGTGCACCCCTGCTGCATCGAGAGTAGAGCGGCCCTAGTAAGCCAAGCAGCCTGCCACCATATCTCGATGCGTCTATCTACGGCCTAACAAACAGCGCCATCGCTTCGACGTGCGCGGTTTGCGGAAACATGTCGAGGATACCGGCCCGTTCAAGCTGATAGCCCTGCGTTACTAGCTCAGCGCTGTCGCGGGCCAGCGTCGTTGGATTACACGACACATACAGCACCCGCTTAACGCCTAACTCAGCCATTTGCTTGACCATTTGTAGGGCGCCATCGCGCGGCGGGTCCAGCAGCACGGCGGCGAAACCGCCCTGTGCCCAGTCAGCCTCAGCCAGCGGGTTGGACAGGTCGGCCTGGTAAAAGTGCGCGTTGCCCAGACCATTGGCTTCGGCATTTAGTGCAGCGCGCTCGACCATGGTCTGCACCCCTTCTACCGCGATTAATTCGCGCCCGCGCTGGGCCAGTGGCAAGGCAAAATTACCCAGGCCACAGAACAGATCCAGCACCCGCTCATCGGCTTGCGGCGCGAGCCAATCTAGGGCCTGGGCGACCATAGCGTCGTTGACCGCTTGATTGACCTGAATAAAGTCCCCTGGCCGATAGGCCAGGCTGAGGTTGAAGGCATCCAGGCGATAACTCAGCTGCTGTTCGGCAACGAACGGCTGCGGCTCAGCGCTGCCCTGCAACCACAGCTGGGCATCCTGCGCGGTGCAAAATGCCTGTAAGCGTTCGAGGTCAGCCTCACTCAGTGCAGCGGTATGCCGCACCAACACAGCACTGTCGCTGCCGCTGAACAGCTCGATATGACCAATGGCCTGGGGTTTATCCAGCTCGCGCAATACCTGAGGTAGCGCGCGCATAATTGGTTGCAAAGGCTGTACCAGTACTGGGCAATCGCTAATAGCGATGATGTCCTGGCTGGCCGCTGCGCGGAAACCAACGTCTAAACGCTTGGCTTTATGGTCCCAACGCACGGCAATCCGCGCGCGACGGCGATACGCCAGCTCAGGACCGACCAGCGGCGCGGCCCACTCACGCGGTTCAAGGTTAGCCAGACGGCTCAGCTGCTCGGCGAGCATGCGCTGTTTTAGGGCAAGCTGATCGGCCTGCGCCATGTGTTGCAGGCTGCAGCCGCCACAGACTTTGGCGTGAACGCAGGCCTCATTACGGCGCTCGGGACTGGCGGTAAGAATGCGCTCGACCCGCGCCTCGACCACTTTGCCATGGGCACCCAGCACCCGCGCCTCGATCTGCTCACCGGCCAGCGCACCGCTGACAAACCAAGTCCGCCCCTCAATAAAACCGATACCACGGCCATCGTTGGCCAGGCGCTCGATGAGCAGTTTTTGCTTTTTGCCAACCGGCACCTGCGGCGCACGGGAACCACCACTGGGTTGAAAGCGTAGACCGCCGTCTTTCTTAGCCATCAGTTACTCGGTGCGGCGTAAATGCCGCTGGACAGGTAACGGTCGCCACGGTCGCAGATAATTGCCACCATCACCGCATTCTCGACTTCCTGCGACAACCGCAGCATGGCCGCCACCGAACCGCCGGAAGACACACCACAGAAGATGCCCTCTTCGCGCGCCAGGCGGCGCATCACCTCTTCGGCTTCCTGCTGGCCCATGTCGATAATGCGATCAACCCGCTCTGACTGATAAATCGACGGCAAGTACGCCTGCGGCCAGCGGCGGATACCAGGAATCGACGCGCCTTCCATCGGCTGCAGACCGACGATCTGCACGTCAGGATTCTGCTCTTTCAAGAAGCGCGACACCCCCATGATGGTGCCTGTGGTGCCCATGGAGCTGATGAAATGGGTGACCTGCCCGCCCGTTTGCTGCCAGATTTCCGGCCCGGTACTGGTGTAGTGAGCAATCGGGTTATCGCCATTGGCGAACTGATCGAGGACCTTACCCTTACCATCAGCCTGCATCTGCAAGGCTAGGTCGCGCGCCTCCTCCATGCCACCCACTAGAATCAACTGCGCGCCATAGGCCGTCATCGCCGCCTTGCGTTCGGCGGTGGAGTTGTCCGGCATGATCAGCACCATGCGGTAGCCCTTGATCGCCGCCGCCATGGCCAGGGCAATCCCGGTATTGCCGCTGGTGGCTTCAATCAGCACATCACCAGGGCTGATATCACCGCGCAACTCGGCGCGGCTGATCATCGACAAGGCCGGGCGGTCTTTTACTGAGCCCGCCGGATTGTTCCCTTCAAGTTTCAGCAGCAAGGTATTGCGGGTGTTACCCGGCAAACGTTGCAGGCGAACCAGTGGGGTGTTGCCGACGCAATCGGCGATAGTTGGGTAATGCAGGCTCATGGCGAACAAGGTGGTCCAGAAGCAAAGAAGGCGCTCATGATACCGGCAAACCACCCTCGGCTATATAACCGACCCGCTTTGCACGACAGCATTTGCCAAGAGAGCAGGCGCAAACGCTAAACTGCTGCCATGTCGGTACAGGAGTCAGCGCGTGATAACGGATTTAGGCATCAAAGGCCGGGTGCTCATGCTCACCCTACTGCCCACTAGCCTGTTGGCACTGGTGCTCGGTGGCTATTTCACCTGGATGCAGTTGTCCAGCTTGCAGGAGCAGCTGCTGCAGCGCGGGCAGATGATCATCGAGCAACTCGCGCCCCTCGCCGCCCCTGCACTACAAAGCGGCGACGCCGAGCTGTTGCAGCGCATCGCCAGCCAGGCTCTCGAGCAGCCAGACGTACGCGCCGTGAGTTTCCTCAGCGCCGAACGTAACGCTCTGGCCCACGCTGGGCCGAGCATGCTCAATCCTTCGCCAGCGACTGGCGAACAGCAGCTTGTGCAGAGCGGCAACCAGAACGCGACGCGATTTCTCCTGCCGGTGTATCAACAGCACCTGAGCTTAACCGGTAAGGCTATCAGCGCCCCTGGCACTCAGTTGCTCGGCTGGGTCGAGCTGGAACTCTCGCATCACAGCACCCTGATCATCGGCTACCGCAGCCTGCTCGCCAGCCTGCTGTTAATTGCCGCAGGACTGATGGTCACCGCCCTGCTTGCCGTGCGCATGAGCCACACCATCAACGAACCACTGCGGCGGATCAAACACGGCGTCGCCCAGCTCAAGGACGGCCACCTGGAAACCCGCTTGCCACCACTTGGCAGCCATGAACTGGACGAGCTGGCGTCGGGCATCAACCGCATGGCCGAGTCCCTGCAGAACGCTCAGGAAGAACTGCAGCACAGTGTCGACCAGGCCACCGAGGATGTGCGGCAGAACCTGGAAACCATCGAAATTCAGAACATCGAATTGGACTTAGCGCGCAAAGAGGCCCTAGAGGCCAGCCGGATCAAATCCGAATTTCTTGCCAATATGAGCCATGAGATCCGCACACCGCTCAACGGCATCCTCGGCTTCACCAACCTGCTGCAAAAAAGCGAGCTGACCCCTCGCCAGCAGGACTATCTGGGCACCATCGAAAAATCCGCCGACAGCCTGCTGGCGATCATCAACGAGATCCTCGATTTTTCTAAAATCGAGGCCGGCAAACTGGTCTTGGAAAATATCCCGTTCAACCTGCGTGATCTGCTCCAGGAAACCCTGACCATCCTTGCCCCGGCCGCTCACGCCAAGCAGCTGGAGCTGCTCAGCCTGGTCTATCGCGACACACCGCTGTCGCTAATCGGCGACCCGCTGCGGCTCAAGCAAGTGCTTACGAACTTGGTGAGCAACGCGATCAAGTTCACCCGCGCCGGCACCGTAGTCATCCGCGCCATGCTCGAAGACGAAAGTGCTGATCGCGCGCAGCTGCGCATTAGCGTGCAGGACACCGGCATCGGCCTCTCCGATGAAGATTTGCGCGAACTGTTCCAGGCCTTCAGCCAGGCCGACAACTCACTGAGCCGCCAGGCAGGCGGCACCGGTTTGGGCTTGGTGATTTCCAAACGCCTGATCGAGCAAATGGGCGGTGAAATCGGAGTCGACAGCACCCCCGAAGAGGGCTCGGAATTCTGGATCACCCTGAGCCTGCCCAAGGCACGTGATGATGCTGAAGACCTGCCACGCCCTCCACTGCTCGGGCGCCGCGTGGCGGCTCTGGAAAGCCACGACCTAGCCCGCCAGGCCCTGCAGCACCAACTGGAAGACTGCGGCCTGCAGGTCAGTGGCTTTGACAGCCTCGACAGCTTGCTCAGCGCGGTGGCCGAAGCCCGACATAGCGCTCAACCGATTGAGCTGGCGGTGCTCGGCGTCAGTACCCAGACCCTGCCGCCAGAGCGGCTTGATCAGCGCATATGGGAACTCGAACGCTTGGCCTGTAAAACCTTGCTGCTCTGCCCCACCACTGAGCAGTCGCTCTACCACAGCTTTTTGCCGGATGCGTACAGCCAGCTGCAAGCTAAACCCGCCTGTACACGCAAGCTGCAACGAGGCCTGACCGAGCTGATTAGCCCAAGGCAGAACCGTGCCGACTACAAACATACTGCGCCCAGCCGACCACCGCTGATTCTCTGCGTCGACGACAACCCGGCCAACCTGCTGCTGGTACAAACCCTGCTGGACGATATGGGTGCCCAGGTCAACATCGCCAACAGCGGCTTTGAAGCCGTGAAAAAAGCCGCTGAGCAAACCTTCGACCTGATCTTTATGGACGTGCAAATGCCTGGTATGGACGGTCGTCAGGCCACCGAAGCGATTCGCCAAGCGGAAAACCAACACAACCAAAGCCCGGTACCGATTATCGCGCTGACCGCCCACGCCCTCGCCAACGAAAAACGCGCGCTGCTGCAAAGTGGCCTGGATGACTACCTGACCAAACCCATCAGTGAACGCCAATTGGCCCAGGTGGTGCTCAAGTGGACCGGCCTAGCCCTGCGCAGCCAGAGCAGCGAGCACACCGGTATCAGCACGACACATAACAACCTCAGCGTACTGGATGCCAACGAAGGCCTGCGCCTGGCCGCCGGTAAAGCGGATCTGGCCGCCGATATGCTGAGCATGCTGCTGGCCGGCCTGCCCGGCGACCGCCAGGCCATTCGCCAAGCCCGCGACAGCGGCGAACGCAACAGCCTGATTGAGCGCGTACACCGCCTGCACGGGGCCACTCGCTATTGCGGCGTGCCGCAACTGCGCGCCGCTTGCCAGCGCAGCGAAACCCTACTGAAACAGAACGACCCAGCCGCCCAACAAGCCTTGGATGAGCTGGATGCAGCCATCGAACGGCTGGCTCAGCACGCTCAGGTCGGCGCTTGAGTCAGGGCGATTGAAATCACGAGTCGAGGAACTTCATGCGCATCATTCTGTTCAGCAGCAAGCCCTATGACCAACAGAGCTTTGACGCCGCGGGGTTTCCTGACGACTGGAAATTGAGCTTTCAGGAAGCCCACTTGCGCGAGGACAGCGCCGGCCTAGCCGCCGGTTACGAGGTGGTATGCGCCTTTATCAATGACGACCTCAGTGCAGCGGTATTGCAGCAACTCGCGGCAGGCGGCACCCGACTGATTGCTCTGCGCTCCGCCGGCTACAACCATGTCGACCTGCACGCTGCGCAAGCCCTCGGCCTGACCGTGGTGCGGGTGCCCGCGTACTCACCGCATGCCGTCGCTGAGCATGCGGTGGCGCTGATCATGACCCTCAACCGGCGCACCCACCGCGCCTTTAACCGCACCCGCGAAGGCGACTTCTCCCTGCATGGGCTGATCGGCTTCGACCTGCATGGCAAACACGTCGGCATCATCGGCGCCGGGCAAATCGGCCTGACCTTTGCGCGGATCATGGCCGGCTTCGGCTGCCAGCTGATGATCCATGACCCGCAGCCGGTTGCTGATCTACCGGTGGGCGCGCGCCAAGTCGAACTGGATCAACTACTCGAAGGCAGCGACATCATCAGCTTGCACTGCCCGCTCAACACCGCCACTCACCACCTGATCGACGCCGCGCGCTTACAACAAATGAAGCGTGGCGCCATGTTGATCAATACTGGGCGCGGGGCCTTGATCGATACACCGGCACTGATCGGCGCGCTGAAAAGTGGGCAACTGGGCTACCTGGGCCTGGATGTCTATGAAGAAGAGGCCGAGCTGTTCTTCGAGGATTGCTCCGAACAACCGCTACAGGATGATGTGTTGGCGCGCCTGCTGAGTTTCTCCACTGTACTGATTACTGCGCACCAAGCTTTTCTCACCCATGAAGCCTTAGCCGCAATTGCCGGCACCACCCGCGACAATGTCGCCGCCTGGCTGGCCAACTCGCCGATCAATCAGCTACTTCCTGCCGCGTGATAGCATTTACGTCTATTTGGAGGATCCATGGCTGAACACGACTTTCGCTACAACCTGCTCAACCCCGAGCACACCCTGATCGAATGCCGCGCGCTGGCACCCGGCCGCTATCAGGTCACTGGCAATGGCGGCTCGATCCAGAGCGGCGACACCCTATTGGTTACCCTCAAAGGCAGCCGCGAGCTGTCCATGCGCTTGCTGGCCGACAAGGTTCGCCACCTGATCAACCCACGCGGCCAGTGGGTAGCCGTGGCCACTGGACCGGTGTTCGGCGAACTGGCCATCTTCAATTGGCAGGTCAATTGCGACAGCTGCAAGACCCAGCTGGACTTCGAGTTCGCAGTCGATGCCGCGCTCGGCAAAAAAGCCCAAGCGCCAGCCGCCGAAGCACGGATCAAGGAACTTGGTTGGCAGTCGAAAGCCGCCAAGCACCTGTGCCCTAAGTGCATTAACCAGGAGGCTCCATGAACCGCACATGGACTATCGGTTTACTGGCTGCAAGCCTTGCAGGCTGCGCCACATCCTCGCTGCAACTGCAAACCGAACAGACCTACCAAGTGGAATGGATAGGTGAACGTCCACTGATCGACAGCAGTCACCTAACCATCACCCTGGGGGATGATGGTCGCGCCTATGGTAACGCGGGCTGTAACCACTGGTTTGCCGGCTATACCCTGACAGGCGCGCAGATCAGTTTCAGTGCCGCAGGCAGCACGCGTAAAATGTGCGCACCGGCGCTGATGGAGCAGGAAGCGCGCTTTCTCGAGAACCTAAGCACAGTGCAGCGCTGGGACTTCTCCGCCACCGAGCAACTGCGTCTGTGGCCTGCAGAAGGCAAGCCGCTTCGCTTATGGCCAGAAGACAGTTAAGCCCCCACACCCCGCATAAAAAAGGGAGCCCGAAGGCTCCCTTTTTATAACAGCTGAAAATCAGTGGATTATCTGACTGAGGAACAGCTGGGTCCGCTCGTTCTGCGGGTTAGTGAAGAAGGCTTCTGGCTCATTTTCTTCAACGATCTCGCCTTTATCGAGGAAAATCACCCGGTTCGCCACGGTACGGGCAAAGCCCATCTCATGGGTTACACAGAGCATGGTCATGCCGTCTTCAGCCAGGCCAACCATGGTATCGAGTACCTCTTTGACCATTTCTGGATCGAGGGCCGAGGTTGGCTCGTCGAAGAGCATAATTTTCGGTTTCATACACAGCGCACGGGCAATCGCCACACGCTGCTGCTGGCCACCGGACAGCTGCCCGGGATACTTATGGGCTTGCTCTGGAATGCGTACGCGCTCCAAGTAGTGCATGGCCACTTCCTCGGCTTCGCGCTTGGGCATCTTGCGCACCCACATAGGCGCCAGGGTGCAGTTCTGCAGCACAGTGAGATGCGGAAACAGATTGAAGTGCTGGAACACCATACCCACTTCGCGACGCACGGCCTCGATATGCTTAAGGTCGTGGGTCAACTCGGTACCGTCGATAATGATGCGGCCCTGCTGATGCTCTTCCAAACGGTTAAGGCAGCGAATCGCGGTGGACTTGCCGGAACCGGATGGGCCACAGAGCACGATACGCTCGCCCTGCTGCACACTCAGGTTGATGTCCTTGAGTACGTGGAATTGGCCGTACCACTTGTGCACACCT
>TARA_R110000868_G_scaffold238772_1_pt1 | contig 14173 bp, 13 predicted proteins | sample TARA_R110000868 | Tara Oceans TARA_R110000868 (sample SAMEA4397489) | marine metagenome | biome: Polar Biome; feature: [SRF] surface water layer (ENVO:00010504); material: water (ENVO:00002006), including particulate matter (ENVO:01000060) such as... | depth 5 m | reverse complement strand
TAAAGATCTAACACTCTAAATGTGTTTCCCTTTCTCCCAACCATGCTTTCCTAAATATTGGTTGCCACTTTCAACGGCTCCTTCTTCAATGGATGTTCCCATACTATCATTCCATCTATTCAAATATCCAAAAAGTGAAATAACCCCCAACATTTCAACAATCTCGCCTTCATTCCAATACTCATACAAACGTTTTTTAATGGTTTCATCAACTCCATTTGGCACTTGAGAAGCTGCCAGACTAAAATCCAATGCTGCACGTTCCGCTTCATTAAAAGCAGGATGTGTTCTATATTCCCAAATATTATCCAGTTGTTCTTGTTCAGCACCATAACGTTCCGCAGCACGTATGGCATGGGCTTGACAATAGCGGCAACCAGTGGCATTACTGCTTACCCAGGCAATCATTCGTTTTAAGGCTGAAGTTACGCGTCCTTCATTAGCCATTACAGCCATATTTAAATTAATAAAAGCTTTACTTATGGAAGGACGACGTTGCATGGTTAAAACTGAATTCGGGCAAAACCCCAGGGTTTCATTAAAGAACTCAGCAAGTTTTTTTGTTTCTAAATCGTGGTCTGCAGATAGTGGTGTAACTAATGGCATAGGATGCTTTTTTTAGTGATTTTATATGTATTTTTGATATGCACAAGTAACAAAAATTTTACAGAAATGACGAATCATATTACAACAACTTGGTTGGGAAACATGAAGTTTGAAAGCACAAATCCTTCAGGACAAAATCTTTTTATTGACGCCGGACCAGAAAATGATGGTCATGGAGAAGGATACCGGCCAAAAGCCTTAATGCTTTCTGCCCTTGCCGGATGTTCCGGGTTAGATGTGGCATCACTTATTAAAAAAATGAAGTTAAAAGTTGATGATTTTAAAATTGAAATTGAGGCTAACCTTACCGAAGAGCATCCAAAATATTATGATAAAGTGACGATGGAATTTCACTTTTTTGGTTCGGATTTAAACGAAAAAAAACTTCAAAAAACAGTAGATTTATCAGTTGAAAAATACTGTGGGGTTATGGAAATGTTCAGGCACTTTGCAGAATTAAAAATAGAAACTAAATTTCATAATCAATAATTTATAGTTGTTATAATGCGCTGGACAATCAAACCGAAACCAGATTCATCTAAAATAGAAACTTTGCAACATGAGCTTCAAGTAGATCCTATTGTTGCAACATTGCTTTTAGAAAGAGGCATTGAAACGTTTGAAGACGCCAAAAAATTTTTCAGACCCAGTTTAAATGATTTACATGATCCGTTCTTAATGAAAGACATGGATAAAGCCGTTGCTAGAATTGAAAAAGCTATTGAAAATCAGGAAAATATTTTGGTATATGGTGATTATGATGTGGATGGAACCACATCGGTTGCATTAATGGCGTCGTATTTAAAAACAAAGTATGAGCTTGTATTAACCTATATACCAAACCGGTATGATGAAGGATATGGTATTTCTTATAAAGGAATTAATTTTGCTCTGGAAAATGATTTTACACTAATTATTGCTTTAGACTGTGGAGTAAAAGCGGTTGATAAAGTGGCGTATGCTAAAGAATTAGGTATTGATTTTATTATTTGCGATCATCACAGACCAGGAAACCAATTACCTGATGCGGTAGCTGTTTTAGACCCAAAACGGGAAGATTGCAACTATCCGTATAAAGAATTATGTGGTTGTGGAGTTGGGTTTAAACTCATGCAAGCCTTAGCATTCAAAGAAGGAAAAACCGTTGAAGATTTAGTTGAATATTTGGATTTAGTTGCAACAGCCATTGGAGCGGATATTGTCCCAATTACCGGAGAAAACAGAGTGTTGGCTTATTTTGGTTTACAAGTTATAAATAGCAGTCCAAGGCCTGGAATAAAAGCAATTCTTGATCAGGTAAATAAAACGGAACTCACTATTACAGATGTTGTTTTTATTGTAGCGCCACGAATTAATGCGGCAGGCAGAATGAAGCACGGAAATTACGCAGTAACCTTATTGATGGAAACAGAAGAAGATAAAGCACATCAGTATGCCATGGAGATTGACAAGTATAACGCAGATAGGCGTGAAGAAGATAAACGTATTACCGAAGAAGCGCTTATTCAAATAGAACACAATGGAGAACAAAAAAATATCACAACCGTTGTTTATCAAGCAGATTGGCATAAAGGAGTCATTGGTATTGTAGCTTCCAGATTAACTGAGACGTATTATAGACCAACGCTTGTATTTACCAAAAGCGGGGATAAATTAGCAGCATCAGCGCGTTCTGTAAGAGATTTTGATATCTATAATGTCATAGAAGCTTGTAGCGAATATGTTGAACAATTTGGAGGGCATAAATACGCCGCTGGTTTAACTTTGAAAGAAGAAAACTATGAAGCTTTTAAACAAGCTTTTGAAGATGAGGTTTCTAAAACAATAGACAGGTCATTGTTAATTCCAGAAATTAAAATTGATGATAAAATCGATTTAAAAGACATTACACCAAAGTTTTATAGAATTATAAAACAATTCGCGCCTTTTGGACCAGAAAACATGACTCCCGTTTTTATGACAGAAAATTTAAATGATACCGGTTATGGTAAATGTGTTGGGGAAGACAAAACACACTTGAGAATTACAGTAACTCAACCTAAAGCTAATAATATAGTAGCCATAGGGTTTGGTATGGGAGAAAAAGTGGATATAATTTCAAACAAAAAAAAGTTCAAAGCAGTCTATTCCATTGATGAAAATGAATGGCAGGGAAATATATCTTTACAACTTAAATTAAGGGATATTAAAGCATAGTTAAGAAATAAATGGCAAAAAATGATCCGTATGCTGCATTAAGAATTAAAGAATTCAATATTTTTTTATTATTGCGATTTGTTTTGGTTTTTGGATGGTCCATGCAATTTATAGTTATTGAATGGCAGGTATATAGCCTTACCAAAGACCCTTTATCACTGGGGATTATAGGTTTAATGGAAATTATCCCTGCATTTACCATGGCCTTATTTGCAGGACATATTGTTGATCAAAAGGAAAAAAGAAACCTTTTAGCAACATGTATTGCCGCGTTTTCTCTAATAAGCTTTGGATTATTTTTATTAACGTGGCCAAAAATAGTTTCAGACTGGAATACCAAATCCATATTATATTCAATATATGCATTGGTCTTTTTTGGAGGGTTTTTGCGTTCGTTTTTTGGGCCTACCATTTTTTCACTTATTGCACTCATTGTGCCAAAAAAAGTGTATGCCAATGCAGCAACCTGGAGTAGTTCAACATGGCAAATGGCATCTGTTTTAGGACCGGCATTTGCAGGGTTTTCAATAAGTTGGATTGGAGTTCATTGGTCGCTTTGTATCATTTTCGGATTAGTTGTATTGTCCTTTCTGATTTTATTACAGATCAAAAGAAAGCCTATCTTAAATCCAAAAATAGGAGAACCTGTTATTGAAAGTTTAAAAGAAGGGGTTCGGTTTGTATTTAAAACCAAGGCTATTTTAGGCGCTATGACATTGGATATGGTTGCCGTGTTATTTGGTGGAGCGGTAGCATTACTACCTATTTTTGCACAAGATATTTTAAAGGTTGGATCAGAAGGGTTTGGTGTTTTAAGGGCAGCTCCGGCTGTTGGAGCATTTCTAACCATGTTAATTACTGCTTATTTGCCAATAAGTAAAAAAGCAGGCTTGAAACTTTTAGTGTCCATTTTTGGTTTTGGGGTTTGCATCATCATTTTTGGGTTATCTTCCATTTTTTGGATTTCGGTACTGGCCTTGTTTTTTAGTGGTGTCACAGATGGCGTTTCTATGGTAATCAGGCAAACCATACTACAAATTAAAACCCCCGATCATATGCGCGGCCGTGTAGCGTCGGTAAACTCTATGTTTGTAGGGTCTTCAAATGAACTTGGGGCGTTTGAAAGTGGTTTAACAGCCAAATTAATGGGAACTGTAACGGCTGTTGTTTTTGGAGGGACCATGACATTAATTACGGTCGTTACTACAGGATTAGTTTCGCCTTCCTTCAGAAAATTAGATCTTACCAAAGATATTGAGGAACATGAAAAGGAGAATTAACGGAGCATTTTTTAGCCATTAAATATCGTCCATATCAAAAGTAATTGCTTTCGATTTTTTTGTATTAGTTTTATTTTGTTCGAAATCTATATAAGAATCTCTTCCTTTTTTTAATGAAAGGGCTCTGGAAACTATAAACCATGTTAAAGGAATAACACCACCAAATAGAAATATGCTGGCGCCAATACCCCGAAGCCATGTTAAGGTTTCAAAAGTGGTTCCTTTTATGAAATCGTTAGATCTTGCGTACCACAAACCATGATCTAGTACGGATTTAAACTGAATAGTCCCAGCCGGAAATAAATCAAGGATAACCATTAACATAAGTCCTACATTAATAGACCAAAATGATGTTTGAACAATTCTTCTATTCCACTTATTTGGTGTAAATAAGATTTTTGATGCGAATAGTACGGCCGCTAAAGAAATATTTCCATAAACTCCCATAAGAGCTGCATGCGCATGATTTACAGTAAGATAGGTGCCGTGTTCAAAAAAGTTCATGATAGGCAGGTTTATGATAATACCTAAAACACCAGCTCCAAAAAAATTCCAAAAATTCATAGCAACCAAAAATAAAAAGACTTCAGGAAATGCAAAATCTGCGATATTCTGTTCTTTTCCGTTTTTATCTTTTATCCCACTTAAAGATAATCGAGGCATATTTTTAAATCTCCAGGCTTCAACAGTTAGTAAAATTAAAGGAACAAACTGTAGCGTTGAAAATACGCTTCCCATAGCCATGGTCGCCACTGGTTTTGCGTTCCAGTAAAAGTTATGTGAGATTCCCAAAAGTCCTGTTCCAAGAAACAATAATGTTGCAATATAGATTACACGTATCGCCGCCTGACTACTTACCAATCCCATTAAAACCATTAAATAGCTAACAATAACCGTAACGAAAACTTCAAAAAATGCTTCTACCCACATATGTATTACCATCCACCTCCAGAAATCAGCAATCACAAAATTAGTTTCTGGCTGTGCGACGAAACCCGACAAAAACAGAATGGGAATTCCAACTACTGAATAGAAAAACCAATTAGGCAGATTCCAAGGTTGTTTTTTAATAAAAACAGGTCGTACTCCTCGGTAAACTACAATTGCCCAAAGAACAAAAATCACCATTAATAAACCTTGATATAATTTACCTAAATCAACAAACTCCCAACCTTGATGCCCAATTAAGTACCACCAATCACCTAATAACCCCAATGGGCCCAATACCATTCCAGACAAGGAGCCAACCACTAAAATGAAGAGTAGAACAAATAATATGTTAATTAATGGTAGCTGACCTTTCTTTTCATTTTTTGTTAATATTGGAATTATAAAAATAGAAGACGCTATCCAGCAGGTTGAAATCCAATAAAGGGATAGCATTAAGTGCCAGCTACGGGGAATAGTAACGGGTATTTTTTTAGAAATATTGATTCCTGCATAACTCAGAAAATCGACAAACTCATTTAAAGTAACTACACCACTGAGAACCTGTGTTAGAAAAAGAACAATTGCTACCAAAAAGAATTTAAATGAAGCCTTTTGAGTTTTTGTGGGTGTAAAATTATTAATCTGTTCAAATGTTAAAAAACCAGAGGTCCCTTGCTTAAAGAATTTATTGGGTAATTGATTATACTGCCCAATAAAATATAACACAATTCCACAAGACAGAACGAATGCAAGAAGTCCTAGAACGCTCCATAAAATTACAGGTGAAGTTGGATTGTTTCCAGCTTCAGGGTCATAGGGCCAATTATGCGTATAGCTAAATTCCTCCCCTGGCCTTTTTACACCACAAACCCATGCACCCCAAAAGAAAAAATCGCTCAAGTCTTTAACCTCTTCCCTATTTGAAATATAACCATGATGAGGAAATGAATCTTCTGAATTTGAATCAATAAAAACGTTGGTATAATATTCCCTTAATTTCTGAATAGCATAAGTTTGGGCATCGGTTAATACGACAATATTGCTTTTTTCGTCATATTTATTTTCCTTGATCTCATCTTTCACGTTTTCTTTTATAATTTTCAACTCCATGTCTGAGGCTAGGCGAGCATTATTATTTTCAAATTCTTTCACTCTGAACTCAATCATAAATAGCAAGACTTTATGCAATGCCTCAGCCGTAAAATCTGGTCCTCTTTGTGCACCATCTCCAAAAAAGGATCCATACTCCATTAAGGCATATTTATGAAAAACTATTTGCCCCTTTTCAATAGTAGTCTGCGTAATTAGGTTATCGCCTGAACTTGCTTTAAAACCTGTCATTGGAGGTGCGTCATTATAAGTTTGAAACCCAATCATTCCAACTCCAGCAACACTGATGATTAGAATAAATAATAAAGGAAACCACCAGTTTTTGGTCTGCAAAAAATAATTTAGACTTTTTTTGGTATTATTTTGAGGTAGATTTTCTTTCTTCATAGGGCTGATTATGGTATATTAGACATGACCACAAAGAAAGAAATAGGTCATGTGTCATCTAATGTTTTATAACATATCGTGATATGTTATAAAACATTACATAGAACAAAACACAAATAAATGGAGGTGGCTTATAAAACGAAATCTAAAAAATGCGGGGTACACATAGATAACCGGAATGAGGATGTTAAAGTATCTTCAATTTAAAATAAATTTTACGGCTAATTTGAATTCAACTAAATTCACCTACCTATAACACTGATATGTTTTAGTGCATTTAAGTTTTTTACTTTAATGTCCCGTTGATCTATTTCTATAATGTTTTCTCGTGCAAAGCCAGATAGAACCCTTATCGTATTAGCTGTTGTCATATTAGAAATGGCTGCTAGATCAGATCTTTTCAATGGAACATTTAAAGTCTCTTTATCTGGCATCGTACCATAAATATCATTTACCAAAAGGAGTGCATCCGCCAAACGAGCACGAATGTGTTTGTGGGCTAAATTAACCAATCTATTATCTGTTTCGTTAAGTTCATGCGCCATTAAGCGGATTACCTTAAGGGCTAATTGCTTATTGTTCTCAATAACCTTAAAAAAGTCATCTTTATTAATGATGCAAACTGAAACATCTTCTAGTGCAATTGCAGAGGCGGAACAAACACTTTCCTGCAATAAAGCTCTAAAACCAATAAAATCTACGGGCTTTCTTAATGACACAATTTGTTCCGTGCCAATCATACTTCTTTTACTTATTTTTACTTTTCCTTTTTTTAAGCAAATTAAGCCCAAAGGCTTAGCGCCTTCTTTACAAATATGTTCGCCAGCCTTATAAGAAACCATATATCTGTTCTTATTTAATGATTCCAATTCTTCATAATTCAATTCGTCTAATAAGGAATGTTCTCGTATACTACAATTCATACAAGAATCTTGTCCGTTATTAGGCGAAATACACGATTTTTTTTTAGATGACATAATCAACTTGAAATAGTTAAAGCGAATATACAAAATGATGTATAACAATTTTAGGTACCGTTTACATAATTATCCATTTTTAAGAGGCCGAGGTTGCGTTGGGTTTTACTTTGATTTTAATTACCATAAGTTACCAAAGGAATTGTGTCCTCATCTTTTAGAAAAATAGATCTCACTAAAGATATTGAGAAACATAGAAGAGAAGACTAATACGATTTCATCTCAAAATTTTCACCATCAAAAGTACCATAAGTGTAATAAGTAATCCAATCACCAAGGTTGATGTATTTTGAATTATTTTGAAGCTCAATTTCCAAAGGTAAATGGCGGTGGCCAAAAATAAAATAATCTCGGTGTTTTTCCTTGAGTTTTTCTTTTGAATATTGCACCAGCCATTCATTATCTTCACCTAAAAAAGTGGCATCGTCATCACCAGAAATCAATTTATTTTTAACTGATAGATGTTGTGCAATGCGCATGCCAATATCCGGGTGTAGCCATCTAAAAAGCCATTTAAAAAAAGGGTTTGTAAACATCTTTTTCATGCGTTTGTAACCTTTGTCTTCAGGTCCTAATCCGTCTCCGTGACCAATAAAAAAGGTCTTTTTATTAAAGATAAATTCTTTAGGTTCATGATAAACGGGAATGTTTAACTCTTCTTTAAAATAGCCGTTCATCCATAAATCATGATTGCCAACAAAGAAATAAATAGGAATACCGGAATCACTTATTTCGGCAAGTTTCCCTAAGGTCCTGGTAAACCCTTTAGGAACAACCATTTTATATTCAAACCAAAAATCAAACAAATCACCTAATAAAAAAATAGCTGCTGCGTCCTTCTTTATAGAGTCTAACCAAGCAACAAACTTTTTTTCACGAGGAAGAGAGGCTTCTGTTGTTGGTGCCCCAAGGTGATTATCTGAAGCGAAATATATTTTTTTGCCTTGCGGAATAGATATGTGGTTGGGATTATTCATTATCGTATGCAAACCACTCAGCAAAAGAGGTGTCTGTTTCTTGAAGTTTTAATGAATGAAGTATGATGTGATTTGGTAAACGATTCTTTATTTTTTTTGAAAAATCAATAACCATCATCTCACTGGTTGGCTGGTAATCAACTAACAATACGTTATGCCCTCTATCTTTCAATTCTTTAGCAAGTTCTACATGAGGCGTGTTTTTATTAAAAACAGTGGCATGGTCAAAGACATTTACAATTTCTTCTTTCACAATACGTTTTAAATCACCAAAATCAATGACCATCCCAAATTTCACATTAGTTGTATCGGTTATGGGTTTTCCTATGACTGTAACTGAAAGCTTATAACTATGTCCATGGACATTTTTACATTTCCCATCATAGCCATAAAGGGCATGACCTGTTTCAAAAGAAAATTGTTTAGTAATGCGAATATTGCTCATTAATCATGTTATTTACCATGCAAAGATACTATCTTCTTTTTCTTCTGTTTATAAAATAAATTATTATTAATGCTATTCCCAATATTAGGAACAAACCATTTCCGCTTAAAAATCTTAAAAAATCCATCAGTTTTTATTTATTTTGTTTTTATTATATCGGAATAATATATAGGCTATTATTACTAAAATAACAAATGGTAACATAGAGCCAATGAAAACACCTATTTCATAATTAGAATCAGGCGCATTTTTAATTTTATCTTCAATATTAATATCTTGGATAAGATTGATTAATAACATGTTAAATTAAAATTAGTTTCAAAGTTAGCGGTTTTAAACAAGAGGCAAAAACAGACGTCTAAATTTTATTATTAAAGGAATCCCTCTTGCAATAATCCAAACAGTTAACGCTGTAAAAATAGCGTAAAGTTTATAATCGAGGGAATCTAACCAAAACAATAGCGGCACAAACACAATAAATGTTGAAAACAGCAAAACGTTTCTGAGAAATTTCATTTTACCTAAGCCCTTAAACATACCATCAAAAATAAAAGCCAAAGCACAAAAAGGCTGCATGAGCAAGACCATCCAAAAAATATCATAAAAAGCAATTAGAACTTTTGGGTCTGAAGTAAAAACATGTCCAATAGGAACATAAAAAACAGCACCTATTATAGCCGTAATAATGCCAACTATGATTCCGTATTTAATGAGTTGATTGCTTAGTTGAATTAATAAATTGTACGCTTTAGCCCCAAAGAATTTTCCAGATAAAATATTGCCTGCACTCGCATAACCATCAATAATGAAAGCGCCTAAAAACCAAAGATTAATGGCAATGGTATAGGCTGCTATATATTCCGCCCCATAACTTGTAGCAAATGAACTTGCAAAATACAAGGTAACATTTAACGCAATGGTTCTTACAAAAAGATTCAAAATCATAAAAATAAAACGCTTAATTTCTTTATTAAAAGGAAAGCTTATTTTTAAAGGTATTGCTGTTTTTTTAAGTAAAAAGTATGCAGAACACAACGCCATGATAAATTGAGAAAACACACTGGCGTAAGCAGCGCCTGCGATATTCATGGGTTCTATAAAACCATCAATACCATATACCAGAATAACATCTAAAACAATATTTATTAAAGCACCTAAAATAGCGATTATCATTGGGTAATACGTGTTTTGTAATCCTCTAAAAGCACCAAAAACAGCCATTGTAAAAAGTGTAAAAGGAAATCCAAAAACGCGTATTTTATAATATAAAACACTGTAATCTAAAATTACATTTGAAGCATTGTAGAGTTTGAAAATAGAACTGGCAAAAGGATAGGTAAACAAAATGATAAAAATGCTAATAGAGGTAATAATAAAAATAGCCTGAGCTGGAAGGTTTTTAATTTTATCTAATTGGTCAGCTCCTAAATATTGTGAAACAATGGATGAAATAGCACTTCTAGTTTGCCCTAATACCCAAATAAGCATAGACAAAAAAGTACTAACTATACCAACAGCCGCTAAAGCTTCAGTGGCATTAACAGTTATGTTACCAACTATGGCCGCATCAGTTAATGATAGGATAGGTTCAGATATTCCTGAAATTAAAGCAGGAATGGCCAATTTGTTTATATGTTTAAAGCTAATGTCTGAAATCAAAAGACTAGCGCATAACAATGAAATGGATGTTCATTTTGTTTTGAATACATAATTCTCCCAAGTTTTTTTATAGCCTCTAAGTTCGTAAAACTATTTATTCTTTTTATTTTTGAATTTAGTTTTTTAGAATACAAATTACTTTATTCAAGTGTTTAACAGGATATATTAAGAATCAATTATAATGATTACTTTTGCATAAGATTTTTATTGTAAATTTAATTTTTTAAAATTTTTCAACATGAAAAATATCTTAGTCCCTGTTGGAACTTCTCAAAACACCGTTAGTCATTTACAGTACGCGGTGGACTTTGCAGAAGCATTTGGAGCAAAGCTTTATATTGTTCACATTTATAAGGTTTTTACAAAGGCTGGAACCATGATTAATTTAGACCATATTTTGGAGCAAGAGAGTAAAGATTTCTTAAATAACCTTGTTTCAAAAATAGACACTAAAAAGGTTGAAGTTATAGTAAAAGCGTTAAAAGGAGATTTGATTGACACCTTAGAAATGGTTTGTAAAGCGGCTAAAATTGATTTGATTTTGATACAACCCAGAACAAACTCTATTAGGGAAGAAGTTTTTTTAGGAAAAACCTCTGGTAAAATTATTAAGCAAATGAAAGGGCCGGCGTCACTAATAGTTCCTGAAGGATATATATATAAACCCATCCACAACATTTTAATAGCTTTAAAATCTGCTATTGTTAAAAAGGATAACGTATTGGAACCGCTGAAGGATTTCAGGGACTTTTATAAACCAAAGGTTGATTTATTATTAGTAAAAACACCTTTTCATAATGAAGGTGATTTTGATGTTAATGAAACGTTATCAAGTTTAGTAGATAATATTTCAACAACGGAAAACGCTACAACGTTTCAAGGGGTATTAAGGCATTATGAATCTCATAATCCAGACCTGCTTTGTGTAGTACGGAGAAAGAGAGGGTTTTTTACCAAAAAATGGGAAAAGAATGTTATTTTGAAAAAAGATTTTTCAAGTGACATCCCCGTTTTGGTCTTAAGCGGATTAAAATAAGTATTGGGGATGTAGCTCAGTTGGCTAGAGCGCTTGGCTGGCAGCCAAGAGGTCGTGGGTTCGAGCCCCATCTTCTCCACAGTGATAGCTAGGCTTTTCAAGGTTTCACCTTTTAAAGTCTTTTTAATTTGCACGTAATTTGCACGCAAAATTCGTATTTAATTGAGTTTGTATTAATTTGATGCCAATTGGTTTAATTTGGTATCATTGCTTTTTAAATAGTCACTTATTAATAATTTTTTACGATGTAATATTTTGTAAATAAATATGTTATAATTATTAGAATCTGCGTTTTAAAACCCCACCATTTACCAAAATCCTTGATTTCCATTGTTAATAACTCAAAAACTGCCCTAAAACGGTCATTTTCTGTCCGTTAAATTTGTTGCCATTTGTATTCATATGACATCAAAAAAAAATTACACGCCAAAAATACCATTAAATTTGTTGCCGTTTAGTTTAATTTGTTGTTTGTCAAATAGTTGTGGACAACTAATTGATTTTATTTTTTCTTTCACCAGCTATATTTTATACTTTTATTTCCATAATCCCCTAAGGGAAAGCAAAGGCGCTTTTGTTCATTTTATTAACCTAAAAAACAATAAAAATGGACACTATTTTAATTCTTGAACGACTGGATCGTCTAGAAAAATTACTTAGGGTAAGTAAAGAGGTCTTGACCTTTGACGAAGCTAGTGACTACACAGGCATATCCAGAAGCTACCTTTATAAACTGACTGGATAGGGCGGACTAAGTGAGCCACTTGCGGCGGATGAAAGTGAGCATAGCAAAGTCAGATATAGCTCTTTCAATTCAGTTTTCATTCAGTCGGTTTAGTTCTTAATTATTTTACAAAGTAAAAACCAACAATAAATTTAGTGTATCCAAAATAATTAGAAGTAAGCTTTTACCTTATAAATAGTAAGGTTAAACCTTATAATTTGGACTAATGTTTCTCGGTTTCCGTTAGAGTTGGTAAAATGCTCTTATGTTTTTTTCAGCGTTGGCTTAAAGCGTTGGAAATAAACAAATGTGCCTTTCTAGCTTTGGCTTCGCCTTGTTGCTAACTGGTTGCCAAGTATTATGAAAAATCAACCGACATCGAAGATTTTGTAACGGCATCCGATGTAATGGTCTTATTATCTTGTTTAAATGTAAGATTGAGCCAAGTAAATATAGGCAAAGATTTTTCGGGTTTTAACTTTCAACGCGTGAAGCATTCCAAGAGACAGGTGTATGGTTATTTAGCAAAATCAACTTTTAAAAGCAGTCCATGGGAAGTGGAATTACCTATAAACAGGTAAAACAACCTACCTAATTACCTAAAGGGTTTCAATGTCTTATGGATACAGGGAATTTCTTAGGTGAGATTAAGAAATACTAGGTTACCTATTCCCCTTCCAACTTACCTAATTGGTAAGATAGGTAAGGTGAATTTCGAACTAACCTAAGACCTTAACCCTTATGAATAAAGGCTTAGGTAACTAGGTAGGTGAAAATAGAAAAAAGAAATTATTTAGCTGATGAAAAGAAAAAAAATAAATTGTGAAACAGCCCGAGATTTTTCAGTGATAAAAACACTGGAAAAATTAGGGCACTTTCCCAAAAGGACAGCGGAAAAAGAAGCTTGGTTTCTAAGTCCTTTCAGGTCAGAAACCCAAGCCTCTTTTAAAGTTTCTAAAACCAAAAACCGATGGTACGACCATGGCGAAGGTGTTGGAGGCAATGTGATCGATTTGGTATGCAGGATTTTAAAATGTTCCATAAAGGAAGCTTTGGAATTTTTGGGTGATGGAATAAAAGGTTTTTCATTTCAGCAGCAACAGGTTTTTAATATAAATGAAATCAAGATTGAAGTAACGAAAATTCAAGAGCTAACACATCCTGCTTTAATACAATATCTAAGTTCAAGGGGAATTTCAAAAACCATTGCCAAGACCTATTGCAAAGAAGTTTGGTACAGGTATAAAGACGCTCAATTTTTCGCCATCGGATTAAATAACCACAAAAATGGCTGGGAATTGCGGAACAAGATTTATAAAAACAGCAGCAGCCCAAAATCCTATACATACATCCAAAACGACAACAAACAATTGATCATTTTGGAAGGCCTGTTCGACCTGTTGACATTGGTCACCCTGGATGAAGGATTATTAAAATCTTCGGACAGTATTGTTTTGAACTCCATTGCATTTATAAAAGACGTGGAATCCTTCATAAATAATTACGAGATAGTTCTACTGTATTTAGATAATGATACGGCTGGAATGCATGCTACCAAGTACCTGTTGGACAAGTATACTAATGCAATTGATAAAAGTGCAATCTATAAAATCTATAAAGATCTAAACGAATTTATTTGTAATGAAAAGGGGAAAATTAGTTGAGATTAAAAATCAACTAGAACATAAACAAAAGGAACAGATCCTAATCCTTCCGATCGATGAAATATTAAATTCGGATATCATTGAATTGGCTTTTGAAACTAATAAACCGGAAACGGAAATGGTCTTGGGAAGGAATGCGAGATGTGTGTCTGTGGACACATTCTCGTTTGCTCCCCTTGGTC
>TARA_R110000868_G_scaffold33039_3_pt1 | contig 14178 bp, 10 predicted proteins | sample TARA_R110000868 | Tara Oceans TARA_R110000868 (sample SAMEA4397489) | marine metagenome | biome: Polar Biome; feature: [SRF] surface water layer (ENVO:00010504); material: water (ENVO:00002006), including particulate matter (ENVO:01000060) such as... | depth 5 m | reverse complement strand
CGCTTCGCGGTCCCCCTCCCCCAAGGAGGGGGAGGAAGGCACGACCTACTCCGGCACGGGGATCTGCGTGTCCATCAGCCGCCGCGTCAGATAGGTGTATTCCAGCGCGATGCGCCGGGCCGTCTCGCGCAGATTGGCGCCGGCCGCGTGGCCGCCGTCGGTATTCTCGTAGAACAGCACCGGATAGCCCAGTTCCTCAAGCCGCGCCGTCGCCTTGCGGGCGTGGCCCGGATGGACCCGGTCATCCTTGGTCGAGGTATGGATGAAGACCTCGGGATAGGGCTGTCCGGCGCGCAGGTTCTGATAGGGGGAATAGGCCTGGATCCAGGCCCGCTCGGCCGGGATGTCCGGATTGCCGTATTCGCCCTGCCACGAGGCCCCGGCCAGCAGCTTGTTGAAGCGCAGCATGTCGAACAGCGGCACCTGGATGACGGCGGCGTTGATCAGGTCCGGCCGCTGGGTCAGCATCGTGCCCATGAACAGCCCGCCCTGGGACCCGCCGATGATGCCCAGTCGCGGCTGGCTGGTGATGTCGCGGGCGATCAGGTCCAGGGCCACGGCCTGGAAGTCCTCATGGGCGCGCTGGCGGTTCTCCTGCAGGGCCGTGTCGTGCCAGTTGGGGCCGAACTCGCCGCCGCCGCGGGTATTGGCCACGACATAGACGCCGCCGCGCTCCAGCCACAGCTTGCCGACCGTGGCCGAATAGCCGGGCAGCAGGGAGTTCTGGAAACCGCCGTAGCCGTACAGCAGGGTCGGGTTCGCGCCGTCGCTGGCCATGGCGTCGCGATGGACGACGAAATAGGGGATCATCGTGCCGTCGGCCGAGCGGGCCTCGAACTGGTCCACGGTCATGCCGTCGGCATTGAATTTGGCCGGCAGCGCCTTGACCTGTTCGACCGCGCCGGTGGCCGCATCGGCCAGCCACAGGCTGGACGGGTTCAGATAGCCGGCGACGCTGACGAACACCTGGTCGTCGCGGTCCGAGGTCGACCCGACCCCGACGGTGACGTTCTGCGGCAGGTCCAGACGGATCCGGGCCCAGTCGCCGTCCGCGTTCGGCGCATAGACATGGACCGCGCCGCGGACGTTCTCGAACAGGGCCACGACCAGGCGGTTGCGGGTGGCCCGGATGCCCTCGATGGCCTCGCGCGGCCCGGGGCGGATGATCAGCCGCGCCGGTGTCGCCGGATCGGCCAGCCAGGCGTCGAGCGGCCAGGCCAGCACGTCGCCGGTCCGGAACGCCTGTCCCGAGGGGGCGGTCCAGTCCTGTTTGGTGGTGATGACCAGCTGACCCTGGACCAGGGCCTCGATGTCCGCCTTGGCCGGAAGCGCCAGCTGTGTCGTTGAGCCGTCGGCGTGCAGACGCCAGGTCTCGCTCTCATAGAAGCTGACGCCGCGGTTGAGCAGGGTGGCCCGCACCGTCCCGTCGGCGTCGCGCAGGGCATAGCCGGACACCGAGACGTCCTCCGGCTGGCCGGTGAAGACGGTCTCGGCCTGGTCGATCGTCTGACCGCGCCGCAGCCGTTTGACGATCATCGGATAGCCCGAACGGGTCATCGACCCCTCGCCGAAATCGCGGGCGATCAGCAGGGTGTCGGCGTCGATCCAGGCGGCGTCGCCCTTGGACTCCGGCAGGACGAAGCCGTCGGCGACGAAGGTCTTCGTGGTGCGGTCGAATTCGCGGATGGTGACCGCGTCCTTGCCGCCGTCGGACAGGGACACGAGGCAGCGGGTCTCGGCGGGCGGCAGGCAGGTCGCGCCCTTCCACACCCAGTTGTGCCCCTCGGCCGCCGACAGGGCGTCGATGTCGAGCAGGGTCTCCCATTCCGGTTCGGCGCGGCGATAGCTGTCCAGGCCGGTCGTGCGCCAGACGCCGCGCACATGCTCGGCGTCCTGCCAGAAATTGTCGAGCGTGCCGTCAGCGTTGAAGCCGGGATAGGGTATGCGGTCGCGCGACTGCACGATCTCCAGCGCCTGCCGGTGCAGGGCCTCATAGCGGGGATCCCCCTGCAGGACGCCCAGCGACCGGGCGTTGTGGGCATTGACCCAGGCCATGGCCCGCTCGCCCTCGATCTCTTCCAGCCACAGATACGGGTCGGTGGCGTCCGAGGTGGCGAAGGCCCCCTCGGCGAGCGGCGGATTGGGCGGGGAAGCGGGGGATTGGGCCATGACGCCTGTCGCGAGAGCGGTGGATGCCAGAAGGACGGCGAGCGTGGCGGCGGGACGGATCATGCGGGCGGTTCCGGTATGCGGGGGCCCGCACCTTAACCGCCGGCCGCCGCCGGACAAGGCGATGCGCGGTCCCTTACGGTTTTGTCATCGCAATTCAGCGGCCGGGATCGGGAATGCAGAGGGTCTCGCCGCACGCCTTGCAGTGGACGGCGTCGGGATCGTGGCGCTGCAGGCCGCAGGTCGGGCAGGGATAGACGACCTTGTGCGGCATCAGCAGGGTCTGCCCCAGGCGCACGAACAGGGTCACCCCGACCAGCATGATCACGATCGACACCAGCCGCCCCCAGTTGCCCGGCAGCAGAATGTCGCCATAGCCGGTCGTGGTCAGGCTGGTGACGGTGAAATACAGGGCGTCGATATAGCCGGTGATGCCTTCATAGCGGCCCATGAAGCTGGTGTAGACGAAGCCGGTGGCCACGAAGACGAAGGTCACCAGGGCCACGATCGCCTTGGTCGTGTCCTCGACCCGGGTCTGGTCATAGCGCCGGCCGATCGTGCGCCAGAAGAATTCCGAATTGATCAGGGTCCACAGCCGCAGCACCCGCAGGAAGCCGAGATTGAACAGCCAGGCCGGGAACAGCAGCGTCGCCAGGATGAACAGATCGACCCAGACGATCGGCTTCTTCAGCCAGGCCCTTACGTCGGAAAAGGCCCAGGCCCGCGCCGCAAGGTCGAGCGCCAGCAGGAAGGCGATCACATAGTCGATGACATAGAAGACCCAGGCCTCGCTCCGCAGCAGCGGGGCCGCCACGAAGAAGCCGACAATCAGCAGGTCAATGACCAGCACCGCCAGCCGGAACCGGACCGCGGTCTCGGATGAGCCGTGATACAGGGCCCGGACCCGCGCGCGCAGACGCAGGCCTTCGGGTTTTTCGACATCGTCAGCGCGGCTCATGCGCCAGCGATACCGCGCTTCGCCGCCGGCGGAAACAGCGCCCTTCGCCACAGGACGTTCCCGGTCTATAGGCTCGGGGTCCATGCAACGCCCCTTCGTCAAGATGAACGGCGCCGGCAATGACTTCGTCATCGTCAATGCGCTCGAAACCCCCTTCGCCCCGACGGGGACACAGGTGCGCGCCATCGCCGACCGCGACACCGGCCCGGGCTGCGACCAGCTGATCGCCATCGAGCCGTCCGACCGCGCCGACGCCTTCATGCGGGTGTGGAACGCCGACGGCGGCGCGGTCGAGACCTGCGGCAATGCCCTGCGCTGCGTCGGCTGGCTGCTGATGCAGTCGACCGGCAAGGACCAGGTCACCCTCGACACCCTCGGCGGCCCGACCACGGCCTGGCGCGTTCCGGGCCGCGTCGGATCGGGACCCGACGGGCGGCGCGAAGCGTCAGATCCGCCCGACCCGATCGGGGGGTCGACGAGCGCGGCCCGGATTAAGGTCGACATGGGCGCGCCGCGGCTGGACTGGACCGAGATCCCGCTGGAGGAGGCGATGGACACCACGGGCATCGAGCTGCAGGTCGGGCCGATCGACGCCCCGCTGCTGCACACGCCCGGAGCCGTCTCGATGGGCAATCCCCATGTGGTCTTCTTCACCGACCGGCAGGACGACGCCTTCGTCACCGGCTCCGGCTCGCTGATCGAGCACCACCCGCTGTTTCCCGAGGGGGTCAATGTCGGCTTCGCCCACGTCCTGGCCCCGGACCGCATCCGCCTGCGGGTGTGGGAGCGCGGGGCCGGCCTGACCCGCGCCTGCGGCACCGGGGCCTGCGCCGCCCTGGTCGCGGCCAGCCGCCGGGGTCTGACCGGCCGCTCGGCCACGGTCGAGGTCGACGGCGGCACCCTGACGATCGCCTGGGACGAGGCCACCGGCCACGTCTTCATGACCGGCCCGGTCGAGATCGAACGCACCGGCATCCTGACCCTCAAACCTGACCCCGGGTAAGGAATACGACGGGGGCCGGTTGTCGCCCCCCGTCGCCCGCTCTAGGAACAGATGACGCCCCCCGAGCCCCCGGAAAGACGCTGATGCCCGACCTGACCGAAAAACAGACCTTCTCCGACGAGGACGCGCTGGAGTTCCACCGCAATCCGACGCCGGGCAAGATCTCCATGGCCCCGACCAAGCCGATGGCGACCCAGCGCGACCTGTCGCTGGCCTATTCGCCGGGGGTGGCGATCCCCGTGCTGGCCATCGCCGCGGATGTCGACAAGGCCTATGACTATACCTCCAAGGGCAATCTGGTCGCCGTCATCTCCAACGGCACCGCCATCCTCGGCCTGGGCAACCTCGGGCACATGGCCTCCAAGCCGGTGATGGAGGGCAAGGCGGTGCTGTTCAAACGCTTCGCCGACGTCGACAGCTTCGATGTCGAGGTCAAGGCCACGGACCCGGACGAATTCATCACCGTGGTCAAGAACATCGGTGACACCTGGGGCGGCATCAATCTGGAGGACATCAAGTCCCCCGAATGTTTCGTCATCGAGAGCGAGCTGCAGGACCTGCTCGACATCCCGGTCTTCCATGACGACCAGCACGGCACCGCCATCATCTCGACGGCCGGCCTGATCAACGCCTGCCACATCACCGGCAAGAAGCTCGAGGACATCAAGGTCGTCCTGGCCGGGGCCGGGGCCGCGGGCCTGAGCTCGATCGGCCTGATGAAGGCCGTCGGGGTCCGGGCCGAGAACACCGTCATCGTCGACCGCGACGGGGTCGTCTACAAGGGCCGCGACAACGTCGACCAGTGGAAGGCGGCCCACGCCACCGACACCCCGCACCGCACCCTGGCCGAGGCCATGGTCGGGGCCGATGTGGTGCTGGGCCTGTCGGCCAAGGGCGCGATCACCAAGGAGATGGTGGCCTCGATGGCCCCCAATCCGATCATCTTCGCCATGGCCAATCCGGATCCGGAGATCACGCCGGAGGACGTCGCCTCGGTCCGCTCCGACGCCATCATGGCCACCGGCCGCTCCGACTATGTCAACCAGGTCAACAACGTCCTCGGCTTCCCCTACATCTTCCGCGGCGCGCTCGATGTGCGGGCCCGTCGGGTCAATCACGAGATGAAGGTCGCCTGCGCCCAGGCCCTGGCCCTGCTGGCGCGCGAGGATGTGCCCGACGAGGTCGCTGTCGCCTATCGCGGCCGCAAGCTGAAATTCGGTCCGGACTACATCATCCCGTCGCCGTTCGACCCGCGCCTGATCTGGTACATCCCGCCCTTCGTCGCCCAGGCGGCGATGGACAGCGGCGTGGCCCGCAAGCCGATCGAGGACATGGATGCCTACCGCATCCAGCTGCGCCAGCGCGTCGACCCCTCGGCCGCCCTGATGCAGAAGATCGCCTCGGCCGTGCGCGCCGCCCCGAACAAGCGGATCGTCTTCGCCGAGGGCGAGGAGACCACGGTCATCCGCGCCGCCTGGGCCTTCAAACAGGCCGAGCTGGGCACGCCCATCCTGGTCGGGCGTGAGGATCTGATCCGCCAGAACGCCACCGAGGCCGGGCTGAATTTCGACGAGCTGGGCATCGAGATCGTCAATGCCCGCGTGTCCGAGAAGAACGATCAGTACACGGACTTCCTCTATGGCAAGCTGCAACGGCGCGGTTATCTGCGCCGTGACGTGCAGCGGATGATCAACCAGGACCGCAACTATTTCGCCGCGACCATGCTGGCCCAGGGCGACGCCGATGCGGTGGTCACGGGCACGACCCGCAATTTCAACATGGTGCTGAAGGAGGTCCGGCGCGTCCTCGACGTCACCTCGCGCCTGGTCGGCCTGTCGATCGTGCTGGCCAGGGGGCGCACCCTGTTCGTGGCCGACACCTCGATCCACGAACTGCCCGACGCCGTCGAACTGGCCGAGATCGCCATCCAGGCCGCTGCCACCGTGCGGCGCATGGGGCGCAATCCGCGCGTGGCCTTCCTGTCCTATTCGACCTTCGGTGACCCCCCGGGCGACCGCGGCGAGATGGTGCGCGAGGCCATCCGCATCCTCGACCAGAAGGGCGTCGACTTCGAATACGAGGGCGAGATGCCGGCCGAACTGGCGCTCGATCCCGAGGCCCGCTCGGCCTATCCGTTCATGCGCCTGTCCAAGGACGCCAATGTCCTGGTCATGCCCGGCATCCATTCAGCCTCGATCTCGACGCGTCTGGTCCAGGCGCTCGGCGGGGCGACGGTGATCGGCCCGCTGCTGGTCGGGCTCGAGAAGTCGGTGCAGATCGTCTCGCTCGGGGCCTCGGTCAGCGAAATGATCACCGCCGCCACCTTCGCCGCCTATGAGGAAGGCCTCCTGCACGACAACTAGGCCGTCGGGCCGCCGGCCGGGTCGCACCGGCCGGCGATCCCGCGGCTCAGCCGGCCGCCGCGCCCGTCTTGCGCCGCCCGGCCGTCAGGCGGATCCACTCCAGAATGCAGAAGATCACGGTCACCCCGCCCAGGGCGGCCGCGAAGACGAACACCCAGGCGAAGCCGTGCACCTCGATCATCTCGCCCAGCGCACCCCGCCCGAGCGTGCCGATCAGCAGGGCCAGTGAGGTGAAGACCGCGAACTGCACCGCGCCGAACATCTTGCTCGACAGGGCCGACAGATAGGCCACGAACGCGGCCCCGGCGAAGCCCCCGGCGATGTTCTCGCCGGCGATGGCCAGCATCAGTCGCGCCATGGGCTCGCCGATGCCGAAACCGCCGAACAGCCCATAGAGGCCGGTCGAGGCCATGAAGCCGCCGATCACCGGGGCCCCCATGGCCAGGTCGGCGAACAGCAGATTGGTCGCCGCGGCCAGCACCGCCCCGATCACCAGCGACGCCATCCGGCCGATGACCAGCAGGGCCCAGCCGCCGAGGCCGATGCCGAGAATGGTCATGACCACGCCGAAGGTCTTGGAGGCCAGGGCCACCTCGGTCTTGGTGTGCCCGAGGGCGCCGCCGACATCGCCCATGTAGAAGGGATAGGCGAACGGGCCCCAGACGCCGTCGGTGATCCGGTAGGTCAGGATCAGGCCCAGCACGATCAGCGCGCCCCAGCCCAGACGCCCCATCAGCTCGACCAGCGGGGCCAGGATGGCGTCGTACAGGGTGGTCACCAGCGGGCGGGTGTCGGTCGCGGGCGTGGGCTGGCGACCGCGCCAGACCACGAAGCCGGCCAGGCCGCACGGCAGCAGGACGGCGGCGGCGATGATCCACGGCCCCCAGCTGGCGGTGAATTCGGTCGCGCTCGGGGCCGGCGAGGTGTTCAGGGCCGTGACCATGAAATTGACCAGCATGAAGGCGGCCCAGCCCCAGGCGGCGAGGGTGGCGATCAGGGCGAACAGCCGCAGTTTCGGCGACCCCAGCCGCTCCTTGGCGATGGCCTGGGGCGGGGCTGGTTCCGGCTCGGGGGCGATGATCGTGCCCAGCAGGCCGAGGCCCATCAGCAGGCCGGCGATGGTGAAGGTGGCCGGCCAGCCGGCGACATCGGCCAGCAGCAGGGCCCCGGCCCCGCCGACCAGGGCCGCGGTGCGGAAACCGAACTGGTAGATGGTCGACAGCAGGTCGATCGGTGCGCCCGGCCCGGCGACCTCGATGCGCCAGGTGTCGATGACGATGTCCTGGGTGGCGGAGGCGAAGGCCCCCAGGGCCGCGGCCCCGGCCAGCAGGCCCAGGGTGCCGCCCTCGGGACTGGAGACCGCGATCACCAGCAGGGCCCCGCCGATGATCAGCTGGCACCCCAGCAGCCACGAGCGCCGTCGCCCCACCCGCCGGCCGATCACCGGCGGGAACAGGTTGACCAGCGGCGACCACAGGAATTTGAAGGCGGCGAACAGGCCGATCCACGACAATATGCCGATCGTGGCGATCGACACGCCGGCCTCGCCCAGCCAGGCGTTGAGGGTGCCGATCAGCATGGTGAAGGGCAGGCCCGCCGAGAAGCCCAGCAACAGCATGGCCAGGGTGCGGCGATCGCGGAAGGCCGCCTTCAGCACCGCCAGTCCCTTGGGAGCGATATCCTCATCGGCCGTCGGGACGGCGGGTGTCTCGGTCATCGAAGCGTCTCTCCTGGACGCCCCGCGCCCTCTATTCGCCGACGACCTTGGCGCGGGTTTGCCGGTTCGTCCAGCGGGCGAGTGTCCGGCGCAGGCTCTCGGGGGCCAGCGGCTTGACCAGATGGTCGTCCATCCCGGCCTCGAGACAGGCGCGGCGGTCCTCGGCGAAGGCGTTGGCGGTCAGGGCCACGATCGGGGTTGCGTCGCCGCGGGCCCGGATCGCCCGGGTCGCGGTCGGACCGTCCATGCCCGGCATGCGCATGTCCATGAACACCAGGTCGTAGCGGGCCCGGGTCAGGGCGGCGACGGCCTCGTGGCCGTTGGCGGCGGTCTCGACGGCGCAGCCCTCGCGCCGCAGCAGGGTCGCGGCCAGCAGCGCCCCGACCGGATTGTCCTCGACCAGCAGCACCCGGGTGCCGGCGAAGCGGACGGTGGCCACCCGGTCGTCATCGGCCGACGGCGGCGGCGGCTGGCCGGGGGTGTGACCGGCCGAGGGGCTGGTCACGGCCAGCACCCGCTCGGCCAGGGAGGCGCGGCGCAGCGGCTTGATCAGATAGCCCTGGAAGCCGGCGGTGCGGTAGCGGGCGATCAGGTCCCGTTCCGACGGGCGCAGCAGCACGATGGCCCGGCCCGTTTCGGGCCGCGGGGCCAGGGACTCCCCGGCGACGGCGGCCAGGGCGTGGTCGACCAGCACGACCGGGGCCGCCGGGTGGACCTTGCCGCCCGAGGCCTCGATCTGGTCGATCGCGGCCTGGCGCACCATGTCGTCGGGCGACAGCACGGCGACGCGCCGGCCCTCCAGCGGCCGGCCGCGCTCGGGCCGGTCGGCGGCGGCGGTGAAGCTGGCCTCGAACCGGAAGCGCGAACCCGGGCTCTTGCCGCGGTGACCGACCGAGACCTTGCCGCCCATGGCGTCGGCCAGGCGTTTGACCACCGCCAGGCCCAGGCCGGCCCCGCCGAAGCGGGTGGCGTCCGAGGCGTCGACATGGCCGAACTCCTCGAAGATGCGGGCGCGCGCCTCGGCCGGAATACCCGGCCCGGTGTCGTCGACGATGAAGGCCAGCCGCGGGCGGTTGCCGGCCCGGGGCACGCGTTCGACGGTGATGTGGACCCCGCCGGTCTCGGTGAATTTGACGGCATTGCCGGCCAGGTTGAACAGCACCTGGCGCAGGCGGCCCTCGTCGGCCATCACATCGACGGCGTCGGGGGCGACCGACCAGACCAGCTCCAGCCCCTTCTCGTGGGCCCGCGGGCTCAGCAGTTCGGCGACACTGCGCACCAGGGTCTCGACATCGACCGGGGCGGAGTCGAACTCCAGCTTGCCGGCCTCCAGCCGGGCATAGTCCAGCAGGTCGTTGACCAGGCCCAGCAGGTGCTCGGCCGACTCGCGCGCCGCCTCGGCATAGGCGCGCTGCGCCCCGTCCAGCCGGGTCCGGGTCAGCAGGCCCAGCATGCCGATGACCCCGTTCAGCGGGGTGCGCATCTCGTGACTCATCAGGCGCAGGAACTGCTGCTCGGCCCCGTCGGGCGGCGCCACCGTCGCTGCGATGGCCTTTGCGATATTCTTCGCCGGTCGTGTCATGTCGATCTCCGACCGCCACCATGGCGCACAACCGTTAAGGGCGGCTCAAGGCGGGACCTGCGCGATCGAGTCCGTCGCCACCCCGGATCCCGACCACGGCAGGGCGTCGCCGGTCCCCGGCCCCACCGGGGTGCGCCGGTGCACCAGGGCCTCGGCGATATGGCGGCGCACCACCCCGCTCGCCCCTTCCAGATCGGCGATGGTCCGGGCCAGCCGCAGCGTCCGCACCCAGCCCCGCGCCGTCAGACCCCCGGCCTCACCCGCCCGCATCAGCAGGGCCCGGCCCGGTGCATCGGGGGCCGCGAACCGCTCCAGGGTCTCGCCCGAGGCGCGGGCATTCAACGCCTGATCGGGGGCCAGCCCCGCCGCCCGCGCCCGCTCGGCCTGCAGGCCCCGGGCCACGGCGACCCGGGCGGCGGCCTCGGCCGTGCCCTCGGCCGGCGGCGGCAGGGCCATGTCGGCGGCGGTGACCGGCGGCGTCTCGACCGTCAGGTCGATGCGGTCGAACACCGGGCCGGAGATCCGGTTCTGGTAGTCGCGCTGGCAGCGCGGGGCCTTGCCGCAGGCCCCGCGCCCGCCGCCGCCGATGCCGCAGCGGCACGGGTTCATCGCCGCGATCAGCTGGAACCGGGCCGGATAGCGGATATGGGCATTGGCCCGGGCCACCACGATCTCGCCGGTCTCCAGCGGGGCGCGCAGACTGTCCAGCGCCTGGGCGCTGTATTCCGGCAGTTCATCGAGGAACAGCACGCCATTGTGGGCCAGCGAGGCCTCGCCCGGCCGCGCCTTCAGCCCGCCGCCGGTCAGGGCCGCCATACTGGCTGAGTGGTGCGGACTGCGGAACGGCCGGTCCCGGGTCAGGGCCCCGCGCTCGATCAGCCCGGCCACGGACCAGACCATCGAGGTCTCCAGCAGTTCGGCCGGGGTCAGGGGCGGCAACAGGCCCGGCAGCCGTTGCGCCAGCATCGACTTGCCCGAGCCTGGCGGGCCGACGAACAGCAGGTTGTGGCCCCCAGCGGCGGCGATCTCGAGCGAGCGTTTGGCGCTCTCCTGACCCTTGACCTCGCGCAGGTCGGGCACGGCCCCGCCGGCCCGCACCGGTCCCGGCTCGGGCGGGCGCAGCACCTGGCTGCCCTTGAAATGGTTGATCAGCCCGATCAGCGAACGCGGGGCGAGGATGGCGACCTCCCCGGCCCAGGCGGCCTCGGGCCCGTTGGCCTCGGGGCAGATCAGGCCCAGCCCCATGGCCGAGGCCGCCACCGCCGCCGGCAGGGCCCCGCCGACCGGGGCGATCCGGCCGTCCAGCCCCAGTTCGCCGATCGCGGCCCAGCCGTCCAGCGCATCGGGCGTGATCACCCCCAGGGCCGCCATCAGCACCAGGCCGATGGCCAGGTCGAAATGACTGCCCTCCTTGGGCAGGTCGGCCGGGGCCAGGTTGGCGATGATCCGTTTCGGCGGCAGGCCCAGGCCGATGCCGGCAAAGGCCCCGCGCACCCGCTCACGGCTCTCGGCCACCGCCTTGTCCGGCAGGCCGACGATGGTGAAACTGGGCTGGGCCGCCCCGACCAGCTGCACCTGCACATCGACCCGGCGCGCCTCGACCCCGTCGAACGCCACCGTCACCACGCGAGCGACCATCGCCCCCTCCCGTTATACGGGAAAGAACAAATCACGAACTGTTTTGAAGATCAAGGGATGCCGGACCGGCGATCAGCAGAATACGGAACCCCGGGGGAGCGGATCGGCGTCAGCCCGTCGGCGCGCCGCCTGGGTCGCTCAAGCGCATCTCAGCTCGCCTGTAGACACTCAGTTCACTGCGTTTCACCAAAGCCCCCAATAGAAAGAGTCCCAACAGGAATCCAAAATCCATCAGTATTATTGAGTTGTAGTTGGCGATATCAAATCGAGCAGTCAATAGTTTCATGACCCATGGAAGGGTTATTGCCATCAGCAAGAACAAGGTCATCGGCCACTGAACGACCCTCATCCTTGATAAAATTTGTTTCTCGGAATCCAGGAGCAACGGCTTCAGCTTTTCGACCCGTTTCCCGGTCCCAGTTCCAATCGCGGTATATACCAAGCCCACGGATACTGCGACGAGGCCATAGGCGGCAACGCGGGGTATGACTGGTGGATCATACATCTGGGAAAAATAGGCCCCCAACCCGGCAATCGCAGCCATCAGCCTGTAGGTCGCGGAACTATTCCAAACGTCCGATTTTTGAGCCAACGACTTCGACATCTGGACCCACCCCTGTAACGCGCGAATTGAGCGATCCAACCGTACAGCCGTCGAGCGTGCTAACGCGAAGACCGCTTGACGTAGTCCCCTCAACAATCCCCGGAATCTACCGCATCATTGCTCTGCATGACGCCGGATAATCTCCCGAACCTGCAAGACGTCCGTCACCGCCAACAGCACCAGGGCGCAGAAAACCGTTATCGGAATCAGCAGCGACACCCCCGAGAAGACCGGCACAACCGCAGACAGCACAAGCCCGCCCACGGACACGACTACCCTGCGCCTGTTCCAGATATCGAAATCTTCCAATACCCGGGTCATCCGGGCACCATAAAACATGGAGGCTCTCCAGATATTCTGGTCTGGGAGGAAAAAGAATACGGCGTAAATCGCAGCAACAAGGGCGAGGTATTTGAGCCAGTCCACGGATCACCCTTCAGTCCAACCCCGGCCCTGCGCCGCCGCGCTTGTCACCCAGCCCGCTTCACCTCAATCGCGTCCCACATCAGGGCGGCGGCGTCGATGCCGGAAAATGCCTTCAGCTGCTGGGCCCCGGTCGGGGAGGTGACGTTGATCTCGGTCATCCAGTCGCCGATCACATCGATGCCGACGAAGATCAGGCCGCGCGCCTTCAGCGTCGGGCCGATGGCGGCGCAGATCTCGCGGTCGCGGGCGGTCAGTTCGACCGGGGCCGCGGTGCCGCCGACGTGCAGGTTCGAGCGCACCTGACCGGCCGCCGGAATGCGGTTGATGGCCCCCGCCGGTTCGCCGTCGACCAGCAGGATGCGCTTGTCGCCCTTCGACACCGCCGGCAGGAATTTCTGGATCACCAGCGGGTCGCGACTGCCGACGGCGTGGATCTCGATCAGGGCGTCCAGATTGGGATCGTCCGCCTTCAGACGGATCACCCCCGAGCCCCCGGCCCCGTGCAGGGGTTTCAGCACCACATCGCCGTGCTTCCTGTGAAAGGCGGTCAGGGCCACCGGATCCCAGCTGATCAGGGTCGGCGGCGTCAGGCCGGGGAATTGCGTGACCAGCAGCTTCTCGGGGGCCGAGCGCACCTCGGCCGGGTCATTGACCACCAAAGTCTTCGGATGGACCGTCTCCAGCAGATAGGTGGCGGTGACATAGGCCATGTCGAACGGCGGGTCCTGACGCATCAGGATGACGTCGACGTCCTCGCCCAGGTCCAGCCGCACCGCGTCGCCGAAGGTCACATGGTCCCCGGCCACGGCCCGCACCGTCATCGGCCGGGCCCGGCAGAACAGCCGGCCCTCCTCCAGCGCCAGGGTGCGGAAATCATAGACCCACAGCGGATAGCCCCGGTCCTGGGCCGTCATCGCCATCATGAAGGTGGTGTCCGCCAGGATGTCGACCGCCTCCATGGGGTCCATCTGGATCGCGACCTTGAGCATGCGGAATTCCTTTGTCGGCGTCGGGTGGAGGCGTCAGGCAGCCCGGGCGACGGACCGGTCCCTATGTGACCAGCCGCGGGCCCGGTCTCAAGGGGGCGGGGCCAACGCCGGACCGGATTCCCTCAATTCAGCTGCAGCCGGACCCGGTCGAGACTGGTCTGGCGCCGGACCAGGGCCGGGCCGTCCAGGTCCTCGGCCCGGGCCAAAGCCTCCATCGCCCCGGTCAGGGCCCCGCAGCGTTCGCGCGCCGCCGCCACGTCCAGCCACGGCCGGTGATCGTCCGGGTCCAGCAGGGCCCGGCGCAGGGCCGAACGCTCGGCCGCCTTGCAGTCACCGGCGGCGATGGCCCGGCTGAACTGCATGGCCTGCAGCCGGATCAGGGCCTGGCGCGCCGTCACCGGGGCCATCAGCAGGTCCAGCCGGTCGGCGACATGCGGGGTCAGGCCGGCGCACAGGGCCCGGCGCGTCAGCTCCGACGGCAGCACCAGCTGGCCCTGGCTGAACGGGTCCAGCGCCACCGGCCCGTCGGCCGTCTCGACGCGGATCAGGAAATGGCCGGGAAAGTCGACCCCCGTGGCCGGTATGCCCGCCTGCCGGGCCGCGTCCAGATAGAAGACCGCCAGGGCCACCGACAGGCCACGCCGCCGCTCGGCCACGGCGATGATGTCGGTATTGGCCGGGTCGCCGCCGTGGATCAGATCCCCGGTCAGCCGCAGCTCCGCCGACAGG
>TARA_R110000868_G_scaffold140537_1_pt1 | contig 14184 bp, 28 predicted proteins | sample TARA_R110000868 | Tara Oceans TARA_R110000868 (sample SAMEA4397489) | marine metagenome | biome: Polar Biome; feature: [SRF] surface water layer (ENVO:00010504); material: water (ENVO:00002006), including particulate matter (ENVO:01000060) such as... | depth 5 m | reverse complement strand
CTTGTGCCTGGTATTATTTATATTGAACTTTGTATCCAGCAGCTTCAATAAGGTCCAATAATGTTTCTAGATCATTAGCCAGGAGTTCCTCTTGATCATTATAAACTTCAAATTTTATATCCATAATTATTTTCCTTTGTCCAGGTTAATATTCCCTCTATATAGAGGGAATAACTGAAAGTTTAGGATCGGTAGTAAAAAGAACTCCACTTCCGTTTCCTTCATCATCTTGGGAAGCCGTGATCCAATGTCCATTATCAAATACTATTTTGATATTAGTTCTCTCGTCCATCCATCCAAAGATCTCTTTATTTTCTTTTTCCGAGTGGTAGTAAACATCAACTATTTTTCTACCAACTAGAAAATCTTTTGCTCTTTTGCCCCACTCAAGTTTTAATTCTTGAGTGGACATTTTATCTAAAGGCTTACTCATATGAAAGATCCATCTTCTATTAACACTTCTTCTTCATTGCCGTCTTCATGCTCACAGTTCCAATCAATACTAATATCTTTTAGAATTGTTTCTTTCATGTGAAGCAATGCTTTGGCAATCTCTCTTGGACAATCCCATGCTGTTTGAAAAGTATAGTTTAAAACATTTTCATTTAACTCTACTTCAGTATCGCATGAGTTCCACTTTGTACCCCAATTATTAATACTCCAATCATACCAATTATCAAAACCATAACGACCCTTTAAGTCTTCTGATCTATCCTTTTGCCATTGTGGTTTTGAATTCTCTGATCCTTTTACTGTTTCAGTTAATTCTTTCGGTATTGGAATTATATTATTAAAATCAAAGTCATTATCTTTTGATTTCAATAACTCTTTTAGTTGTTTAACATTGTCTTCAGTTTTACCAACAAACTGTACATTGTTATAAGTCCAATTAGGCATAATCACTCCTTATGTTTAATTATATTGTTGACACTACATGGGAATTCTTATATAGTCAACTATTAATTAACAAGGAGTGAATATGGAAAAAACTGATAATGTATATGGCACTAGCTTACAAGGTTATATCAAAGCTAGTTATGAACAATTATTAAATACATTTGGTTCACCTCATGAGGGTATGAGTGACAATCATAAAACAGATGTTGAATGGGCTTTTGAATTTGCTGATGGTACTATTGCCACTCTTTACAATTGGAAGAATGGAAAAAATTATTGTGGTGATAAAGGTTTAGCACTCAATGATATTTATGAATGGAATGTTGGTGGTAAGAATGAAAAGGCTGTTAGTAAACTATTAGAAAAATTAAGAGCATAACAAAAAAATAAAGGGGTGCAATCATACACCCCTTATTCTTAAAGCCCTTGTGTGTTCAGCTGAGGGCTTTTTTTTCTTGAGACTTTAGAAATTATTAAGACCTCCCATCTTATCAGGTCCTTTTACCAGGTTATGCCTATTCCTGGCACATACTCCTATTACTCCTATGTTTTGATGACTCATCATATAAAGCCAAACATAATTAATTTTTTCTTGAGTCTTGTGCCTGGTGAAAATACCTGGCAAAATAATTTTTAATATTAATTTAATCATTCCTTGATCCTTCCCAATTAAAATAGATGAGCCATTTGTACTAATACAAATGACCCAATAATAAATATGAATGCTACTCTAATCATATCCAATGTGGGATATATAGCATAATTAAACAAACAAATAAATATAATATAATCCAATGTGATTTAATCATTGATCCCCCTTATTTAATAATTAGGTATCTGTAATACCATTTGTGAGATAACTCTTTTAATAAAAGTTCAGCATTTTTTTTAGTTGTAGCCCAACCTCTATTAACTTTTGTTTTTGTATCATAAATAAAATACATAATTCACTCCTAATTAGAATTAAAAGCCCCTCATTATGAGGGGCTTTGTTTTGTTTAGTTAATATTCACTTGCTCTTAATACTGTTAAAACTTTAATTGTTTTTTCAGCATTAAGCTTATCCTCACTATGAAATTTTAAATCATTATCATAGTAATCAATCTTCCAAAAATAAGAAATATCTTTGAAATTAAATGAACCAAAGTCATGTTCTCCATAAGGGTCATCATCTTTAGTAAAGGTTTTAAAATCTCTTACAAGTTTTAAAACCTCTAGTTTATCTATTGGATTTAATTGTGATACATCATGACTTAAAACTAATTTATTTTTCCCCATGTGTTTTATATCAAAAATACTTTGTCTTAATTTATCATTATCACTTGCGATTAAATCAATATTAGCATCCTCCTTTTCTAAAACTAGTTTGTAGGCTTGTTCATCAACTCTATTCATAATCACTCTCCTAATTAAGAATTAAAAGCCCCTAATAATTAGGGGCTTTGTTTTGTTTAATTAATGATTGTCAGCAAATGGTTCTTCCCAACTATCTGCATGGTCTATGGCTTGTTCAAGATTAAAATCACTTTCCATTTGTTCAAAATGTTCTGTTGCCACTCTTTCAGCATCATTAATATTTTCAACTGTATCATCAGTAAAAGTTTCTATTTCTGTTTTACCACTAAATACAGTGAAAGTTTTATTAACACCCCATTCAATTCTTGTTTCAATTTCACTAAATTCCATAACAAAATAAAAAGCTACTTTATCCATTCAACACCCCCTATTTTAAGACTTGTTAAAGTCGTTAGATTGATAGACCTCCAAGCTTTTCTTGGATTGTCTTTATTTTTTTTTAAAAGATTAACATCAATAACCTCAAGTAGATGTTCTCTATTGCCTTTTAATTCTCCACCATTGAAGAATTTATCAGCTGATGGTAACTTACAAAGCATAGTTCTATTTGTTTTATCTGCTTTCACAAATGAAACAGAAAACATTTTAGCACCTATACTTTGTTTAACATTCTTTTTTATAAACATATTCAAACCCTTTTGTTTTAATGTTTATATTAATATAAGAATTAATGGGATTAAATCAATAGCTAAATACATTTTTTTCTGCATATTTGCAGTTTTTTTTTACCCTTACTTATCAACTAGGGTAGGGGTCTCTTGCTCCTCGTTTTGAGATTTGAAAAAATAAAAAAGGGGGATACCCCTAAATAAGACCGTAGGACTACTATACTTAGTATATATATATTGTTTTACTCATATAGACTTTATGGTATAAACATCGGATGGCTGACCTTAATACCTTTAAGAGGCTAACTAATTTTGATAATTTAAGTCCGAGTGAATTAGACATATTACAAAAAAAGTTATTACTTCGTAAAAAAACATTTGATTTAAAAACATTAGCTAAAGAAAATTATTTAAAATTTGTAAAACAAGTTTGGCCAGACTTTGTAGAGGGACCCCACCACATACAAATCGCAGAAAAGTTTCAAGCATTGGCGGAGGGGAAGATAAAACGATTAATTGTAAACATGCCACCCAGACATACAAAATCAGAATTTGCTTCTTTCCTATTTCCCGCATGGATGATGGGCCGTAATCCAAAACTCAAGATTATACAAACAACACACACAGCAGAACTCTCTTATCGTTTCGGTCGTAAGGTTCGTAACTTAATGGAGGAGCCTTCTTTCCAAGATATCTTTGATGACATTAAATTATCCCAAGATTCTAAAGCTGCAGGAAGATGGGAAACAAACAAGGGGGGAGAGTATTTCGCCGCAGGAGTTGGTGGAGCCATCACAGGTAGGGGTGCCGATTTATTAATTATTGATGATCCTCATTCCGAGCAAGATGCATTAAGTGAAACAGCAATGGAGAATGCTTATGAGTGGTATACATCAGGACCACGGCAGCGTCTTCAACCAGGAGGCAGGATTGTTATTGTCATGACAAGGTGGTCAACAAAAGATTTGACAGGACAATTGATGAAAGCCCAATCAGATGTAAAAGCTGATCAGTGGGACGTGATTGAGTTTCCTGCAATCATGCCGAATGAAAAACCTGTTTGGCCACAGTATTGGAAACTAGAAGAATTAGAATCAGTGAAAGCCTCGTTGTCCGTGGCTAAATGGAATGCACAGTGGCAACAGAATCCTACATCGGAAGAGGGTTCCATTATCAAACGAGAGTACTGGAAGATTTGGGATAAGCCTAAGCTGCCTAAATTACAACATGTCATTCAATCGTATGACACGGCTTTTAGTAAAAAAGAAACCGCAGACTTCTCAGCTATTACAACATGGGGTGTATTCCTTCATGATGAGATAACCCCTAATATAATTTTGCTAGATGTGGAGAAAGGCAGATGGGACTTCCCAGAGTTAAAAACAAAAGCAATAGAACAATGGCAATACTGGGAACCTGAAACAATAATCATTGAGGCAAAAGCAAGTGGAACACCCCTGACCCAAGAACTACGACGCTTTGGTCTTCCTGTTGTAAACTTCACACCTAGTCGTGGTAATGATAAACATGTGAGAGTAAATTCTATATCAACATTATTTGAAGCAGGGCAGGTATGGCGTACGGAAGATAAGTGGGCAGAAGAATTAGTTGAAGAATGTGCTGCTTTCCCTTATGGTGATAACGACGATTTAGTTGATAGCACAACACAGGCATTAATGCGTTATCGACAAGTTGGATTGGCCGTGCATCCAGAGGATTATGAGGATCCTCCACGTATACCTAGTCCAGGAGTATTGGAGTATTACTAATGAAGTATAAAAGAGGTTTCTCGGTTCAAGGACCTAAAAGAAAAAAAACAAAGACAGAAAAGAAAGCTGCCTCTTTCCAAAACCCAAAAAAAGAGTATTATAAGTTTGCAAAACCTAAAAGTTGGTTAGCATCATTAAAAAAGAAACAAAAGAAAAATAGGTTAGTATGAACAAAAAAACACCAAGTAGAGTAAAACAGTTACGAGATTTATTAGATGATGCTATATCTATTGGTGATGATGACCAAATACAGATTCTTAGGGCAGAGTTAGAATCAATTAATTCAAATTATAAAGATGGTGGAAATGTAAAAAGTTCTGCTCAAACTTCTGTTATTAAAGGAGCTCAAGCTAAGAGTAGTGCTCAAGGGTCCACGATTCCCGGTGCACCAGCCAAGGGTTCAGCAGAAGGTTCCGTTATTAAAATGAAATCAGGTGGTCTCGCTAAACGTGGCTATGGAAAGGCGAGGAGATAATGGCAGTAGAAAGACCAGCAGGTTATGATCCTATAGCGTCGGATCCAATGAGTGCTGCCCCAGAAGTGGAGGAGCAAATAGAAATATCTGAAGAAATGATTGAAAACCCTGATGGGTCAGTAACATTTGGTGAGGAAGAAATGGCCGAGGAGCAAGTTCCTTTTGGTGCTAACCTTGCTGATATTTTAGATGACGAAATACTACAAAATATTTCAAGTGAGTTACGTCAACAGTTTGAAGATGATAAATCGTCAAGGGATGATTGGTATCATACTTATATTCAAGGTTTAGATTTATTAGGATTTAAACACCAAGAGAGATCACAGCCATTTCAAGGAGCAAGTTCCGTGACGCATCCTTTACTGGCCGAAGCTGTTACACAATTTCAAGCACAATCTTATAAAGAATTATTACCGAGTGGGGGACCTGTAAAATGTAACGTTGTAGGAAAAATGGATGTGCAGGTAGAAGAACAATCACAACGTGTTAAAGAATATATGAACTATCTGATCATGGATGAGATGGAAGAATATGATGCAGACACAGACCAATTACTTTTTTATTTACCTTTGGCAGGATCTGCTTTTAAAAAAATTTATTATGATGCAGCTCTAGGAAGACCTGTATCAAAATTTATTCCAAGTGAAGATTTAATTGTTCCTTATTTAGCAACAGATCTAAACTCAGCAGAACGTGTAACACATGTTATTAAAATGACACCAAACGAAGTACGTAAAGGTCAAGTTGCAGGATTATATAGGGATGTAGAATTACATGACCCAGAAATAACTCAAAACCGTGTTCAAGAAAAATATAATCAACTCGAAGGTGTATCCCGAGTAAGTTATGATGAGCTTTATGAAATATTAGAAATACATTGTGATTTAGACATAGAAGGTTTCGAAGATAAAGATGAGGAATTAGGAGAAGAAACAGGTATTAAAATTCCTTATGTTGTTACTATTGACGAATCATCAGGAAAAATTTTATCTATCTACCGAAACTACAGAGAAAACGATCCTCTTAAAAAGAAAATACCCTACTTTGTTCATTATAAATTTTTACCAGGTCTTGGTTTTTATGGCTTTGGGCTTATTCATATGTTGGGGGGTTTGTCCAGGGCTGCTACGTCAGCACTCCGTCAACTCATTGATGCGGGGACATTATCTAACTTACCAGCAGGATTTAAAGCTAGAGGAATTAGAATCGCTGATGATGATACTCCATTACAACCAGGAGAATTTAGAGACATAGACGCACCAAGTGGAGATCTTCGTCAAGGTCTGATGCCACTTCCGTATAAAGGACCCGATCAAACTTTATTTGCATTACTAGGATATGTAGTAGATGCAGGAAAAAGATTTGCAGCAGTTGCTGATCAAAAAATGGGTGAAGGTTCTCAAGCAAATCCTGTAGGCACTACAATGGCAATTATTGAACAAGGTTCAAAAATTATGAGTGCCATTCATAAAAGACTACACTATGCACAGAAAAAAGAATTTAAAATTTTAGCAAGAATTATTACTGATTACTTACCACCTGAATATCCATATCAAGTTGTAGGTGGAAATCAAATGATTAAACAAACAGATTTTGATGGTCGTGTTGATATTATTCCAATATCGGATCCTAATATCTTTTCTATGTCACAGCGTATTACATTAGCGCAGACTCAGTTACAATTAGCACAAGCAAATCCTCAGATTCATAACCAATATGAAGCTTATCGACGTATGTATCAAGCAATGGGTGTGCAAAATATTGAAGCATTATTACCACCTCCCCCAAAACCTATGCCTACAGATGCAGCAATGGAAAATTCTTCTATGTTATTACAAAAACCAGCAATGGCATTTCCACAACAAGATCATGTAGCTCATATAGATACACATCGTGCCTTTATGTCGACATATTTAGTGAAGAATTCACCTCCAGTATTGTCTTTAATTCAGTCTCATATCTCTAATCATGTTAGTGAATTAGCAAAAGAAGATATTATGATGAGAAATCAAACAGAAATACAACAATTAACAGAGCAATATGGAGGTCAAATACCACCAGAACTACAACAACAGTTTGAAATAGAAACTGCTAAACAAGTTGCAGTAAAAATTAAAGAATTAACAGAAACTATGGTAGCAGAAGAACAAGAATACCTAGAAGGTATGCAAAAAGATCCACTTGTTACACTTAAACAAGAGGAATTAGGACTCCGTGCAGAGGAATTAGAACTTCGTGCACATAAAGATGGAGAAAAACAGGCTCTTGAGGAAGAAAAAGTAGAAATTGATGCAAGACAAGAGCAAGAAAAAATAGATAATGCTAATAGACACGCTACAAATAGGGAGCAAATACAATTAAAGAAGATTAATGAACCATCTAAACTAAGAAATAAATATTAATGACTGGTATAACTGCAGCAGAACAAAAATTACAAGATTATTTTGATAAGCTTTTGTTGTTAGTAGAAAAGACTTCCAAAAGTGAGGAAGATAGTATACTTTTAGCTGGTGCTATGATGAGTGTTGCACGTATTCTTTATTTTGATAACTTATCAAAGGAAGAAGCAAAATCTGTCATGGAACATAACACAATTGATTTTATTGAATTAATGAAACCAACTATACACTAGGAGATAACATGGCATTAAACAATCCAAAACCAAAATTTATAAATGGTGCACTATACCCCAATGCAAAAATGAGTGTTTCTACTGACATGAATCCTTATGCAGGACCTAATGTTAATAAAGAACAAATTGCAGATGTATACACCGCTACAATGGAAGGACCGAAGGTTAAAGACAATCTAGGAGCTGGACCAAAAGGACAACGTAGTAAAGTACAAATTAAAAAGGTTCCTTTTAAAGGTTTATTTTAATCACAAGTTAAGGTAGACTATTTTTTTTAAAGGAGGTTTTATGAAACTTTTAAAAGATATATGGGCTCACTTGAAAGAGTGGTCAGACTGGGGCATGAAAGACTGGATTAAAGCTGGTATCGTGGCTGTAATTGTTATTATAGTTCTTGGAAAAATTTCAGGGGCTGTATAAATGTTAGGCATCATTCAAGGAATCTTAGGAGGAGGCCAAGGTGGTGCACTAAAAACTATTTCTAAAGTAATCGATGACTTGCATACCTCAGATGAGGAAAAGCTAGACAAAAAAATATTGATGCAGCGACTTCAACAAAAACTCGCTGAAAAACAATTAGACGTAAATGCTAAAGAAGCAGGTCATCGATCCGTTTTTGTGAGTGGCTGGCGCCCAGCAATAGGATGGGTTGGAGCCTTTGCATTAATGTTTGAATTTATTTTATCCCCTTGCATAGAATGGTACGCTAAATTTTCAGGTATGGCTATCTCAGCTCCTGAAATTCAAACCGGGCCTTTACTAGCAATTGTCACTTCAATGCTCGGAGTCGCGGGCATGCGCTCCTTCGAGAAGGCGAAAGGATTAACTAAATGAAAAAGAGTTCAAAGAAAAAAGTTAAAAAAGTAATTAAAGGTTTAAAAAAGGCATCTAATACACATGCTAAACAAGCAAAAACTTTACAAAAAGTTATAGGAAAGGGTAGAAGATAATGGAAGATTTAAGTGGAGATGGTAAGATAACTCAAAAAGATATTCTTATTGGTAAAGGAGTCATTAAAGCTAAAAAAGGTGGACGAGTAAAAAAGAAAAAACTTGACATTAAAAAAGCTATTAAGAAACCCGGTTCATTGCGTAAGTCTTTAGGCGTAAAAAAAGGACAAAAGATTCCTTTAAAAAAATTAAACAAAGCTGCGAAAGCGCCGGGAAAATTAGGTCAACGAGCAAGGTTTGCTAAGACATTATCTAAGTTGAGAAAAAAATAATGGCGAAACTTTGTCCCAAAGGAAAAGCTGCGGCGAAACGAAAGTTTAAAGTATATCCATCAGCTTATGCTAACATGTATGCAAGTGCTGTTTGTTCAGGAAAAGTAACTCCAGGTGGTAAGAAAAATAAAAAAGCTAACGGAGGAGCTATAAATAAAATTTCTCAACAACGAAAAAAAATTTCTAATTACAATCAAGGTGGAATTGCAAAAGGTTGTGGTGGAGTTATGGAAAATAGACGTAAAATAACTGCTGTAGCATAATGGCTAAAAAAGGACTAAGGGCTTGGGTAAAAGAAAAGTGGGTTGACATAGGAGCCCCTAAAAAAAATGGAAAGTATCAACCATGTGGCAGATCTAAAGGAAGTAAGAGAGCTTATCCTAAATGTGTACCAATAGCAAAAGCAAGATCTATGAGTTCCTCTCAAAAAAAATCAGCCGTTTCTAGAAAAAGAGCTGCGGGTAATCCAGGAGGTAAACCAACTAATGTAAAAACTATTGTAAAAAAATTTAATGGAGGATATATAACCGTCAATCCAAGAGGGTTTGGAAGAATGCTACCAAATAAAAGACCTACAACTAAAATGTATATATGAGCTTAGAAGAAAGAATTATGGAGCATGAAGGATTTGTTCCAAAAATTTATAAGGATACCCTTGGATTTGCTACAATAGGTTATGGCCATTTAGTAAAACCAACAGATGTTTTTAAAGAAGGAGTAGAATATCCTGAAGAAGAACTTTATGAATTATTTTTAAAAGATTTACAAGAAGCAAAAGAAGGAGCTAATACTTTAGTAGGTCACATTAAAGATCTTCATCCTAATGCTTGGGAATGTGTTGTGGAAATGATATATCAACTTGGTGCTACAGGAGTTATGAAATTTGCTAAAATGCTTTTAGCTCTTGAAGAAAAAAATTATCACGAGGCTCATTTACAAATGCTAGATTCTCGTTGGAGAAAACAAACAAAAAAAAGATGTGAAGCTTTGGCTTCTATTATGAAAGATTGTGGTTAATGGATATAATAAGAATTGTAGATTATCTTAAAAAAATATTAAAAACTAGACAAGATCAAGTAAATCAAGCTATAACATCAGATGTAAAAACTTTAGAAGAATATAAATATCTTTTAGGAAAATTACATGCATATAAAGAAATAGTACAGGAACTCACGGACCTGCTAAAAAAACAGGAGCGATATGACGACGAAACCGAAGATAATAATACCAGAAAATAATATCATTGATATTAATGAAAAACCCTACAAAACTAAAAAAGAAATAGGAAAAGTACCTGAACCTACAGGATATAGAATTGTTTTATTTCCCTTACTATTAGAGAAAAAAACTAAAGCAGGACTACATCTTACAGATGAAACTGTGGCTGAAGCACAAGTAGCTACAAATGTTTGTCGTGTGCTAAAGATAGGTCCTGATGCTTACAAAGACAAAGAAAAATTTCCTAATGGTGCGTGGTGCAAGACTACGGATTGGGTACTTATTACTAAATATGCAGGATCAAGAATTCGCATAGAAGGTGGTGAGCTTAGAATAGTGAATGATGATGAAATACTGGCAGTCATTGATCATCCCAAAGATATCCTGCCAGCAAGTTTATTTTAGGAGAATATTATGGTTGAAGAAAAAATGGTTCCAATAGACACAAGTGGTAATAGTGTTGAAGTAACTTTAAAAGAAGAAAAAAAAGATGAGATTCCTGTAAGTGAAAGTAATGTAAGGGAAATTATCGAAGGAGAAGAAGAAGTTGTAGAAACTGAAGAAGAGGTTATTGAATCTCCTAAAGAAGAACAACCTCCTAAAGAAGAACAAGATCCTTATAAAACAGATGATTTAGGGGATTATAGTAAAACAGTTAAAAAAAGAATTAATAATCTTGTTGGTCGCATGAGAGAAATGGAAAGGGCTTACAAAGGTGTTCAAGAAGAAAATAACGAATTAAAAAAGAAATATACTCATGTAGGTAAGGGCTATGTAAGTGAGTATGAAGGAAGAGTAACTAATGCGGCAGAAGCAGCTAAATCTAAACTTAAAAAAGCAATTGAAGATAATGACACCGAGGGTCAAGTAGAAGCTCAAGAGTTATTGGCTCAAGCTAAAGCAGATGGTGCTAGATTATCTCAAATGAGAACTGCTCAACAAAATGATGAAAAAAATTATGCTCCTCCTACTCAAGAACAACAACAACAACAACAATACGAAGCTCCAATTGATACAAGAGCTGAAGATTGGGCTTCAGAAAATGAATGGTTTGGCTCTGATGATGTAATGACAGGTGCAGCAATGGCCCTACATAATCGCCTTGTATCGCAAGAAGGATTTGACCCAAGGAGCGATGAGTACTATAATGAAATTAATTCTCGCATGAGAAAAGAGTTTCCTCACAAGTTTACTAATGGTAAAGTGACTGAGGAGAAAAGAACCGAAACGAAACAGCCCGTTCAGACTGTAGCGTCGGCCGTACGAAAAACTAAATCTGGACGCCGAGTCGTGAAGCTCACACCTTCACAAGTTGCAATAGCTAAAAGACTTAATGTGCCATTAGAAGAATATGCTAAATACGTGAAGGAGTAGCAAACTATGAATATAAAAATAAATAAATCCCCACGCAAAATTGAAACCCGTGAAAAAAAAGCTCGGAAGAGAGGATGGGTTCCTCCTTCAAGTTTAGAAGCACCCGAACCACCCGAAGGTTTTCACCATCGTTGGGTTCGTGCCGAATTTCGTGGCGAACAAGATGAAAAAAACATTTTGGGTCGTTTACGCTCAGGATATGAATTTGTTAATATAAGTGAATATCCAGGCAGAATAGATTTACCATTTATGCAAGATGGAAAATATAAAGGTGTTATCGGAGTTGGAGGATTATTATTAATGAGATGTCCAATTGAAGTTAAAGAAGATCGGGATGAATATTTCCGAAATAAAACTAACGATCAAAAAGCATCTATTGAAAATGATCTCATGAAAGAAGAGCATCCCTCAATGCCTATCTCTAAAGATAGACAAAGTAGGGTAGAATTTGGTGGACGCAAAAAATCTTAATGGTTAAGGTCTATGTCTCTACCAACATTGTCTAAAGGAGACATACTATGGCTAATATAGATGCAGCTTTTGGTCTTCGTCCTTACGAAAGATCAGGCTCAAATTATAATAACCAAGGTGTAAATGCGTATCCCTTAAACTTTGATGGATCAAGTGCTGGTTCCACGTCCTTAATTTGGACTGGATCTCCAGTAATTCCTCTAGCAAGTGGTTTAATAGATATCGTAGGTAACGCTAATGGCGGTACCGTACCTTTGTTAGGCGTGTTTATGGGTTGTCGATATATCGCAACTGATGGAACACCAACATGGTCAGCATACTGGCCCGGCTACGCAGCGATTAAAGCATCAACAGAAGCAACAGCTTTTGTAGCAGATAATCCACATGCATTGTACGTTATTAATGCTGATGGGGCTTTACCTGATGCGGCTTTGTTTGCTAATGCAAACTTGGCAACAGCAATCACTGGCACTAATAGTAGTGGCTATTCACTTGGTGAATTAGGCACAGCAACTATTGCCGCTCCAGCAGCAACATTAAATTGTAAAATTGTTGGATTCGATGATCAAGCTTCAACAGGAGCTGGTGCAGTCGACAAAACTGTAGCAGGCCGATTAGCGGTCGTAAAACTTAACGTTCATTATATGGACTCAACATCAGGAATATAGGAGTAAGATATGGCTATTAATAGAGCACAGCTTGCGAAAGAACTAGAACCTGGGTTGAATGCCCTGTTCGGTTTAGAATACGCACGCTACGAAAACGAAGCAGCACAAATTTTTGATAATGAATCATCAGATAGAGCTTTTGAAGAAGAAGTTATGTTAGTTGGTTTCGGACAAGCTAACGTGAAAGCAGAAGGAGCAGCAGTAGGTTTTGATACCGCTTCTGAATCTTTCACTGCACGTTACACTCACGAAACAATTGCACTAGCATTTGCTTTAACAGAAGAAGCTGTAGAAGATAATTTATATGATACTTTGTCTGCTAGATATACGAAGGCATTGGCACGTTCAATGGCTTACACAAAACAAGTTAGAGGTGCTGATGTATTAAACACAGCATTTGCAACAACTGGTGGAGATGGAGTGACTTTAGCTAATACTGCTCACCCAACTGCATTAGGTGGAACTTTCTCTAACAGATCTGCAACTGATGCAGATATTAATGAAACCTCATTAGAGCAAGGCATGATTGACATTGCTAACTTTATTGACGAAAGAGGACTAAAAATTGCAATGAAAGGGAATAAATTAATTATTCCAGTTAACTTGCAGTTTGTAGTTGATAGAATATTAAATTCTACCCTTAGAGTTGGTACGGCTGACAATGATATTAACGCTATGAAAAACATGGGTATGTTACCTGGTGGTTACACTGTTAACCATTATTTAACTGATACCGATGCATGGTTTGTTAAAACTGATTGTCCTAATGGATTTAAACACTTCACAAGAGCTGCCCTTGCTACAGGCATGGAAGGCGATTTTGATACAGGAAACATGAGATACAAAGCTAGAGAGAGATATAGCTTTGGTTACTCTGATCCTAGAGCTGTTTACGCATCCCAAGGTAGTTAATAAAAACTTTTACTGGATCCTCCCAGATACGAAGAAGGCGGTTGCAAGACCGCCTTTTTTGTTTTACAATGCAATTCTTAGTATTAATTTAGTTACGCAGACTGGCTAAGCAGACGGTATAGAGACGGCGTAGCGATAACGGTCTATACGACCGAAGGAGATAAAATGGCTAGAACTACATTTGACGGACCAGTCAGATCCCTAAATGGTTTTTTGGGAACAGGTCCAAATATGGCAGCTTCAATAACAGGCACCGTTGATGGTGGTACTGATATTGCGGGCATTGATGCATATCAAGGAAAAATTATACAGGTTGGAAACGCAGCTACTGTTTTTAATTTACCTTCAATCATAGATACAGCTGATGGAGCATCAGCGGGTCCTGGAAGTGATCCATCTAACTTAAACAGAGTAGGAATAAAGTATCACTTTATTATGACTGCAAGTTTAACAGGTGGTACTACTTTTACTTTAAATGCAGGAACTGCAGCAGGTAGAGCTACAGCAGATATATTTAGAGGTATGGCGATCTACAACAACACAGCAACTGATCCAGGAGCCGTGACTGCTTTTACTGCAGGT
>TARA_R110000868_G_scaffold25392_2_pt1 | contig 14205 bp, 11 predicted proteins | sample TARA_R110000868 | Tara Oceans TARA_R110000868 (sample SAMEA4397489) | marine metagenome | biome: Polar Biome; feature: [SRF] surface water layer (ENVO:00010504); material: water (ENVO:00002006), including particulate matter (ENVO:01000060) such as... | depth 5 m | reverse complement strand
TTACAATCTGAGTTTGTAACTCCATTACTTCGTAGAGTAATTAGAATATTATCTAAACAAGGTAGAATAGATATTCCTAGTGTAGATGGAAAAGAAGTAAAAGTAGTACCTCGTTCTCCATTAGCTAAAGCACAACATCAACAAGATGTAGCAGATGTAAGTAGATTTAATGAAATTATTTCTATGACATTTGGTCCACAAATGTTGAACATGATAGTTAAACAAGATGAAGTAGCTAAGTATTTAGCTGAAAAAATGAACTTACCTGAAAAATTAATTAGAGATGCAGCTGAACAACAAGAATTAGCAAATCAGTTGCAAAACATGGCTCAACAAGGTAGTATGGGTGCAAATGAGTTGGAACAGCCTCAAGGATAAAAAAATACCAAAAGAAATTTCTGTTGAAGAAAATAGAATTAATAAATTATATGCTTCTGTTTTTTCTACTGATGCTGGTAAGGAAGTTTTAGCACATTTAAAATCAATTACTGTAGATTCAGTAAGTGGTCCAAATGTAGAAACCAATCAATTATTTCATATGGAAGGTTCAAGATTTTTATATGCAGTAATACAAAACAGAGTAAACAAAGGAAAAGAAAACAATGGCTGAAGATAATGGGCAACCACAAGAACAACAACAAGAACAAACAAGTAGACCAGAATATATATCAGAAAAATTTTGGGATACTGATAGAGGAGAAGTTAATATTGAAGCATTAGGTTCTTCTTATAAAGCATTAGAATCTAAACTAGGACAACGAACAGAAGAATTAACAAAATCTATTCGTGAAGATTATGAAAAGGAAAGATTAGGTAAAGTACCTGAATCATATGAACTTCCTACTCCTGAACTTCCTGAAAATATAGATGTTAATTTAAGCTCTGATGTACCTATGGTACAATGGTGGCAAGAATTTTCTAAATCAAAAGGATTATCACAAGATGATTTTAATGATGGAATTAAAGCATTTGTTGATAATGCTGTAGCTGATATACCTAATCAAGATGAACAAATAGCTGAATTAGGTGATAATGGTAAAGCTAGAATAGAAGCTGTAGATTTATGGGCAAAGAAAAATCTTTCTGAAACTGCATATAATTCTGTTACAAACATTGCAACAAGTGCTGATAATGTTAAAGTTTTAGAAGAAATAATGGGATTAACAAAAGATTCTTCTATTCCTAGTTCTGATACTGCTATTGATGTAAATGCTAGTGAAGATGATTTGCGTTCAATGATGAGAGATTCTCGTTATTGGGATGATACTAGGAGGGACCCAGCATATGTAAATAGAGTAACAGCTTTATATGAAAAAAAATACGGAACTACTCCAGCAAAACTTTAATCTTAAAATAAGTTATCAAGATGTTCTTGTAACAAAGGATAAGACAACTTTTCAAAAACCTTCTGATTCATATGGTGAATTTGATCATAGAAAAAATTCTATTATTATTCAGGAGGATTTATCTGATTTAGATTACTCATGTACTTTAATTCATGAGATACTTCATTCATTAGTTTATTATTATAATCTAACACAACCAGGACAACCACTTGATGAAGAAAATAAAGAAGAAGTAGTAGTTAATGCAATAGCTAATGGATTAACTGCAACACTTAAAGAAAATCCTATACTTTTAAAAATATTATCTGAAAAACTTAAGAATGTGCGTTGAATTAAAATAATTTTTATGAGATATAATACATAAGCCCTTTTTTGTGGGTATTTGTGCCTATGATATCTATGGACAACACAAGGAATACATAAAAGACAAGCGAAACAAACTTTAAATTGAAAGGATAATATTATGGCTAGTTCAATAACTAACGCATTTATTACGCAATTTGAAGCTGAAGTCCACATGGCATATCAACGCATGGGGTCAAAAATGAAGAATTTAGTTAGAAATGTTAATGGAGTTACTGGTTCAACAGTTACTTTTCAAAAACTAGCTAAAGGTTCTGCAACTACAAAAGCAAGACATGCTGAAGTAGTAGCTATGAACAGTGCACACAGTAATGTGTCTGCTTCTTTAAGCGACTTTTATGCAGCTGATTATGTTGATAAACTGGATGAGCTTAAAACTAATATCGACGAAAGAGGGATTCTTGCTAAAAATGCAGCTTATGCATTAGGTAGAAAGACTGACTCAATCATTATTGATATTATTACTGCTGCAACTTCTATAGCAGCAAATGTTTCATTTGGTGGCACAGCTTCTGCAACTGGCATGACTTTGATTAAAGCTCAAAACATGCAAACTGTTTTCGGAAACAATGATGTTCCTGATGACAATCAAAGATACTGGGCATTAGGTCCAACCCAATATGGTGAACTATTAGCAGTTAATCAATTTGCTAATCAAGACTATGTTGGTCCAGCTGATCTTCCATTCTTAAGTGGCGAACAAACTGCTAAAAGATGGATGGGATTCTTAATCTTTACTCACTCTGGTTTAACTAAAACTGGTAACGACAGAAAAACTCTAGCATGGCATAAGTCATCTTGTGGTTTAGGTGTTGGTACTGATGTGAGAACTGAATTGAATTACATTCCTGAAAAAGTAGCACACCTTGTTACTTCTATGTTAAGTATGGGATCAGTTTTAATTGATGGTGATGGAGCTAGAGTACAGCTCTGTACAGAATAGGAAAGGAGAATATTTATGGCATATGCATTAGCAAACCCAATTAAAAAAATCTCCCAAGCAGGAAGTGAAAACTCACTGTTTTTTTATACTGACGGAGATGCCAAATCAACAGTAGTTGCTTCTGGTTACTTTAATCTATCATACCAAGAATTAAGCATTGGAGATGTAATCCTTTGTTCTATTGGTGTAGGTGGAACGCATGAAATGGATGTTATCACTGTTACTTCAGCAACTGGAGCAACAACTGTAACAACTGTAGCACTTGCGTAACTGATATTAATTTGGTGGGGGAATTTTCCCCCATCATAAAACAATTAAACTATGGCAGTAACAAAAGTAGATATAGCAGCAAGAGCTTTAATTATGATCGGTGCACAACCGATTTCGTCATTTACAGATGACAGTACAGAAGGACTGGTAACAAATAATATTTATGAAGAAATTGTAGAAGCTAGTTTAACTAGAACTAGATGGAGATTTGCTTCAGGTCAAAAACAATTATCATTATTAACTGCAACTCCAGCTGGTAGATATGAGTATGCATATCAAATTCCAACAAACCCAGAAGTATTAGAAATAAGTACAGTTACTTGTAATGATGTTGTTCTTCCTTATTCACGATATGAAGATATGATTTATTTAAATGGGTATGGTTCTAGTTCAACTGTAATTATGGATTATATTTTTAGACAAGACGAAAGTAAATTTCCTCCCTATTTTCGTCTTGCCTTAATATATAAATTAGCTTCTATTTATGCTGGAGCTGTAGCAAGAGATGCTGGTATGATTAAACAATTTGATGATTTAGCTGAAAGACAATTTATGATTGCTAAAAATATAGCTTCTCAAGAAACTACTACTAAGCAACTTCCTACTAGCCGATTTATTGAAGAACGAAGATCGAGTGGTACTGGATTACATGGCTAGACAATTAAGAACAGTATTAACAAACTTTTCATCTGGAGAACTTAATCCTCTCTTAGCAGCTCGTACTGATGCTAAAGCATATTTTGATGGAGCTAAACAATGTCGTAATTGGTATCTTTTAGATGAAGGTGGAGTTATGCGTAGACCTGGTACTGAGTATAAAAATACTTTTGGAACAAGAGAAACAAGAATAATTCCTTTTATATTTTCTAATGATGAAGTAGCAATATTTGCATTATCAAATAATAGATTAGATGTTGTAGATAGTAATGGAGCTAATGTTCAAACAAATATTACTTCTAATTGTAATTGGACTACTGCACAGTTATTTGAATTAAACTATGCTCAGTTTGGAGATACTGTATTTATAACACATAGAGATAATCCTATTATAGAAATTAAAAGAACTTCAGCTACTAACTTTACTGTAAGTTTATTTGCTTTTGAAGATGATGATACTGTTACAGTTAGTAGTACAAATAAAACAACACAACCTTTTTATAAGTATGCTGCTAGTTCAACTACTGTAACTTTATCATCTCATGCAACTGGAGCTGGAAGAACTTTAACAGCAAGTGCTAGTTCTTTTACTAATGCTTATGTTGGTACATATTTAACAGTAAATGCAAAACAAGTTTATGTTACTGGGTATACAAGTGCTACTGTATTAACTGTAACTGTATTAGAAGATACTGTTTCTGTTGGTCCTCATGTAGATTGGGAAGAACAATTAATATCTGCTATTCAAGGATATCCTCAAGCAGTTACTTTTCATGATAATAGATTATGGTTTGCTGGTGTTAAAAATAAACCATCAAGTATTATTGCTAGTCAAATAGGAGGTTATTTTAATTTTGCTTTAGGTACTGGTTTAGCTAATGAAAGTATTAATGTAGCTATTGCTGGAGATAGAGTTAATGAAGTTAGACATCTTCTTAGTTCTAGAAACTTATTAATATTTACAGATGGTGGTGAATTTTATTCTCCATCTTCTGCTGATACTGCTGCTATTACTCCTAGCAATATAGCTTTTAGACGACAAACTCCTTATGGATGTAGTAGAGCTAATCCAACAATGTTTGATGGAGCTACTGTTTTTTCTCAAAAGAATGGTAAATCTATTAGAGAATATTTATATTCAGATGCCCAAGCAGCTTATTCATCAGAATCTATTTCGGTATTATCTTCTCAATTAATTGATAGTCCAAAACAAATAGCTATGATTACTGGTAATGATACTAGACCTGAACAGTTTGCTTTTTTTGTTAATAGTGGTTCTACACATAATGGTAAAATAGCAGTATTTCATAGTATAAGAAATGAGAAAATAGCTGGATGGACAATGTATGAAACTCGTACTGGAGATTTTTTTCATAGCATGACATCTGCTAATTCTAATTTATTTGTAGTATCTAAAAGACAAATTAATGGAACAACTACTTATGCTTTAGAAAAGTTTGCTGATGATGATAGTACAACACTTGATTGTCAAACTTCTACTACTGTTTATCAAAAAGGTAGTCCAAAAGTTAATGGAGCAAGTCAAGCAACTAATCAAAAGTTTTTAATTGTTGATGGATTTATAACTGCTCCTCAAGTTTTAGAAACATTTACTATTGCTGGTAATACTACAGAATATACTGTTACAGCAGTAACAACTACTTCTGCTGGATATACTTTAACCTTAGATCAAAATTTAGCAGCAGTACCAGCTGATAATGCAGTTATAACTATAGTAAATGGATATATTCATACTGTTAATGGTATTTATGGAGAGATAATTATTAATGCTGTTTATGGTAATTCATCATTGGGAACATATACAATAGATTCAAATGATAGAATTACTCTTAATGCTAGTTCTGTTTCTCCTAGACCAACTGGAGTTAAAGTAGGATTTAATTATATACCTATTTTAGAAACTATGCCTATTGATAAAGAAACTGAATCAGGTCCACTTACTGGACAACCTCGTAGAATTACTAGATGTATATTGGATATAAATAGTGCATTGGATGTTAATGTAAAAGCTGGTAATAATAGTGCTTATGAATTATTAATTACCCCTCTTAACTTTACAATAGGAGATGATATGGTAGCAGTAACAGGAAAAAAAGAATTTAATTTTTTAGGATATAGTAAAAATCCTACAATTACTGTTTCACAAAATGATCCTTTACCATTAAAGGTATTGGCAATGGCAATAGAATTGCAGTTTGTATAGGATAGTATGGGTGTAAGTGCAGCAACAATGATGATGGCAAGTTCAGTAGTAAGTGCTGCTGGTCAGTATCAACAAATACAATATCAAAAAGCAGCAAATGCTAGAGAAAAAACTCGTTATGAAAGAGAATCTAAGATGGCTCAAATAGAAGCTATTGAACAAGAAAATCTTAGACGAGATATGTTAAATACAACACTAGCAAATAATATAGCTTTTCAAGCTGGTGCTGGTTACTATGATGATAGTAGAAGTTTTCTTAATATAAATAAACAAACTAGAATTAAAGGAGCTAAAGATATTAAAAATATAAAATTAATGGGATTAAGTGTAGATCAAAAATATAGAGATCAAATGTTTGAAAATGATATAGCATTAAAGTCAAATGTATTTGGTGGTTATACTTCTATTATAACTGGATTAACAAGTGGTTATGCAGATTATAAATGGAATAAAACACCTAAAATTAAATCTTCAATACCTAAATATGAATATACAGCTGGAAAAGGGCGGACAAATTATCCGTATGGATTATAATGGTACTTAAAGTAGGAGAAAGAAAAGTTTATACTACACCATCTTCATTAGCTAATAGAATGGGTGTTGTTAAAGGACAAACTGGAGATGGTTTTGCTTATGCTGCTGAAGCTGTTGCAAAAACTCTTGATGGTTTTGCTAAAAGACAAGCTGTAGTAGAAGAAGAAAATTGGAAAAATGATTTTAAATTAAAAACTTATCAAAGTTTAAGTAAATTTGCGAGAGAAAATCCTGATAGTCCTACTGACTATATGGCTCAATCATCTAGTTATATAGAAACTTCTTTATCTGAAGCTCCTGATAAATTTAAATCATGGGCTAAAAGTTATGCTGGTATGATGTCAGCTCAAAATTTTAATGGTATTTCTTTAAAAAGTATTAAGAAAAAACAAATACAAGCTGTTACATTATTTAATGAAAGTTCATCTAGTGAAATAGCTGATATGAATGATTTAATATTAAATACAAATGCTAGTGATAATTTATTAGATTATGAAAGAAAGTTAGTTGAAAGTAAAGATGACTTTAAAGGTTTATATCCTAACTTTACTACATTGTTTGGAGAAAATATTTTACCTAGAATTTCTGAATTAGTTACTTCTTATACTAAATTATATAATAGTTTAGACCCTAGTTTTCTTTCACAAATGGATTCTCCTGAAGAATACATGCGTAAATTAAAAATAGGATTTGAACAAAGTAGAGTTATAGCTGATGATAAACAATTATTAGATCAAGCTATTGCTTTAGAAAAAGAAGGTTTTATTGGAAGTAAAGTAACTGGTTGGCCATCTATTGGAGCTGTAGATAAAGCATTAGCTTTAATAGGAGATAAAGCAGAAAATTATTTATTTGAACCTGATGCTGGAGATAGTGATGGTCCATTTGTATTTAGAGATACAACACCAGCAGAAAGAGAAACAATTAAAAAAGCTAGATTAGATTGGGCAACTAAATATGGAAATACTTTTAAACAAGCAGAAGATACTTTAACAAATTTAGAAGGAGCTAGATTAAAATTAAATGTTAGTAATAGTGTTAGTTATGATTTTGGAGCTTTAAATGATGCTAGAACTGATTGGAGTGAAGAAGATTTTGAAAATTATAAACAACAAAATTTTTATGGAGAAGCTAGTACAGAGCAATTAAGTATTTTAAATAATGCTTATATAGAAGGTCAAATAACTAGAGAATCTATTAAATTAAATAATAACTTTGATACAACTATTGGAAGTATTACATCTAAGTTAAATGCTAGGGGTATTAATGTTAATGCTCAAAAAAAAGCTCAAATAGAATTAAATGTTATTAATTCAAAAATGGCTAGTTATATGCAACAAGTAGACCCAGAATCAAATGGTGTAGTTAATACTGATGCATTTAATATTAATATAATAGAACCTGACGAACTTAATAAAATGTTGCAAGATATGGATATTGGAAAAAAACCTGAAAATGTAGTTTATAATTTATCATCTTCATTTCAAGCAGCTGTTAATTTAGCAAGTATTGAAAATGTAGTACATCCACAATTAAGAAACATGATGAATAGTGTAGAAAAAATAAATACAAATAGTTTATCAGATGTTAATGAATTATATAAAATAGCAGAAATTAATAATCAATTAGTAAGTCGTTTTGGTAAATCACTAGATTTAATGAATGATAAAACTCAAATAGCTTTACAAATATTTTGGGATGATGTTAGCAATAAACCTAAAGATATAGATTTAAAATTTTATGCTGATAAATATTTAGCTAGAATTAATCCTGATTTTACTAATTATGATGAAAGAAAATCTTTACTTGTTAGATTAATGGAAGACAAAGGATTAGATTTTGGAAAAATATTAGAAACAGAATTTGCAGCTGAAGAAGTATTTAGATTTATGACTGGTGCATCTAAATTAGAAATAGTACCTTATCAATTAGAAGATGCACAATTTTTATTACAAAATACAGAAATAAAAGAAACATTTAATGAATATGTATATGAATATTTACTTGCAATGAATCCAGCTATGACTGATATTCTTCCATCTAAATTTTCTTCTACTGGATTTTTTAATGTTGGTTCATGGGGAGAAGGTGGTTTATTTAGTTCTAAAGATTGGATGAAAGATGGAAATGAAGCTGGACATCAAGGTGTTATGGCTATTCAATATGCATTAAAAAGATTAGGTCAGGAAGGATATGGTTATGACTAAACAATTACAAATTAGTAGATATCCTGTTTATACTACATATGGAAAACAAGGTTTAACAAAAGAAGATATAGATACTGATACAGTTTATACAATTCAAAAAAGATTAAGTGCTATGTCTGATGCAGAAAGATTAGCATTAAATATAACTGATGAAAAATTATCAAGTGTTAATTTACTTCAAATGTTAGAGAATGGTCATATACAATTAGATTATAATAAAAGAAGTAAGCCAGGACAACCTAGTTATCATATAAATATGGATTTAGAAATGGATGGTATATTTTCTTCTATACCAAATCCTTTAAGTCCTGATGCTTCTTTTATTCCTGAAAGACCATTACAAAGATATAAACAATTAACTTTAGGAGCTTCTAATGAACAAGAAGTACAAAGAGGTACAAAATTTGGTTCTAATTTATTACAAAAATATCAATCAAAATCTTTAGAAGCTATAGATAGTGTTAATATGCCTTTTGGAATTAGTGATAAAAGTAAAAGTATAAAATTAAGCAGACAATCTACAGATTTAATTGCTAATATAGCTTCAAGAATTGCTGTTGGTGGAGAAGCTGCATTTAAAGAAGTTACTGAATGGATGTTTGGAACTTCTGATTTTACAGTAACAGATAGACAAAGAATTTTACAAGAAAGAATTAAAGAACAAGTAGCTTTAGAAAATGCTATGGAAGATAAAACAAGAAATATAGCTGGTCAATATTTGAAAGGAAATTTAGTTATGAACGATAATGGAGATGTAATAAGAAGTGAAAATCCTTTATTTGATGTTATTGCAAAAAATGAATCATTTAAAGCAAAAGTATATTTAGATAGTTCTGGTATACAAACTATAGGACATGGGTTAGCTTTAGATGTTAAAACAAATGATGGTATAGTTCCTCATGTAGAATTACTTAATGCTTTAAGAGATAAAGGATATGATATTGATAAATTAAGAAGTGGAGAAGAATCTATTAGTATAAAAGATTCTGTTGATTTAACTTTAGATGTTGGAATTAAAACAGCAAACGATAGAGTTGTAAAAAATTATGGTAAAGAAATAATGTATAAAGAAAATAGTTTTTTACGAATAGCTTTAGTTGATATGACATATCAAACTGGAGATGGTAAAAGAAGTTTTGCTGGACCAAAAAGTAAATTTTATAAATATTTAAATTTATATAGACAAACTAAAGATACAAAATATTTAGGAGAATGGGGAATACCAAATCCTGAAACTGTATTAGGTCAAATGTTTATAGATGCTGAAGCATATAAAAGAAAAAATGAAGGTGGTATTTATACTAGGTTAGAAAAAAATGCTGAGTTTATTAAATTATGGGCAGATGGTAGAAGCATACAAGTAGATGTAGAATTTCCTACTGGTGAAAGTAATGACTTCATTCCTCCAGCACCATAATGGGAGATTTTAATTATAATTACTCAGGACCAAGATTAAATCCTGTTGATATATCTAGTTATGATGAAGCTGGTTATCAAAACTTAGGAGCTTTTTTTTCTGATTTTACAGGTACAATATTAGATACATCTAAAAGTCTTGTAGGTGGTGTTATGGATGAAAATTTATTAGCATTAACTGTAACAAAAGCTCTTTCAGAAAAACAAAATTTTGGTGATGATAAAACTTATAATCCTTATAATGATATGAACTTATTAGGATATCAAGATCAAATGGGTTATTTTGCACATTCAAGAAGTAAAGAACAAACTCAAATCTTAATTCAAGATATGAAAGACACACAACAAAATTATCAAAATATGCCAGCCTATATTGTTGGAAGAATATTAGGAGGTCTTACTGATCCATCTAGTTTGTTGTTGTTTACTAAAATGGGTAGAGGTTTAATGACTGGTAGTCGATTAGCAGTTAGTGCAAAACTAGGTGGAACTATGGCTATTGAAGAACAATTTAAAAGAGGAGTAGCTCCACAAAGAACATTAACAGAAAGTACATTAATAACTGGAGCTGGGTTTGTATTACCTTATGTATTTGGTGGTATTAATTCTCCTTATGCAAAAAAAGCATTTACTAAGTTTGATAAAGAAGCAGATATTTTAGATGATTTAGATGATGCTGTTAATACTGTATTTATAGATAGAAGTGTAGGAGCTAAAAATATTAATAGAGTTTATACTGAAGAAGAATTATCTAAATTAGATGAAATAGTTAGTACAGGTTTAGGTGTGTTTGGAGAGAAAGGTCCATTTACTCCTGTGTTAAGAACATTAAAGTCTAGTTCGATTGAAGCAAAAGAAGCAATGGAAAATTTATTAGAAATACCTTTGCTACAAAATAAAAATCTTAAAGAAATTCCTACTGCTCAATCTATTGAAAGAAATGTAAATAGAAAAAAATATAATGTATTTCAAGCTGAAGAAGAAATAGAAAATTTATATAGAGATTATTTAAAAAGATTAGGAAAAAAAGTTCCTATTATGGGAACTAGAGTTGGATTAAATAGAGTTAAAACTGAAAGCACTTGGGGTTCAGAAGATATTTTAAGTTTTAAAGATTTTAAAACTGCTGTATGGAAAAAAAGAATAGGAGAACAAGACCCTCTAAATTGGCTACTAGTTAGAGAGATACCTGAAGTTGCTAAAGCTGTAGAAGTTTCACAAAAATATATTTATAAAATGGGAGAAGAATATGATGCTCTTGGTATTCCTCTTATGTATATGGAAAGACAAATACAAGTTATTAAATCTCAAATTAAAACTTCTACTGGAAAAAATAAAAAAGGATTAGAAATTCAATTAAAAAAATTAGAAGAAAAATTTGAATATATGAAAACTAATGGTTCTTTAGCAAAAGATTATGTTAATCGTGTATGGTTAAGAGATCAGATTACTGCTAGGTTTGAAGAATTTAAATTATTAGTTAAACCAATGATAAGAAATAATCCAGCTAATGCTAAAATGACAGATGAAGCTATTGATGAATTAATTGAATCAGTAAAACAAGCACAACCATTTGTTCGGTTTGATAAAACTAAATCTACTAATCCAATAAGTGTTTCAAGAAATTTTAGAACAAGAGAATTACGATTAAATGCTGAAGATGAAGTAATCCTTGCAGAAAAAGGTTTTGTTGAAACTGATATGTTTATTTTACAAAGATTATATTTTAATGCTGTTGCTCCTGATATTGAATTAACAAAAGTATTTGGTGATCCAATGATGAGTGGATATAAATGGAGTAATAATACAGGATTAAAACAAGGACTAAAACAAATAAAAGAAGAGTATGATGTTAAAATTACTAAAGCTAAAGGAAATAAAAAAAAGAAATTATTAAAAGAAAGAGATGAAGTATTAGATGATTTAGAAGCTGCTAGAGATTTAATTAGAGGTACTTATGGTTTACCTGATGATCCACAAAGAGCATTTAGTCGTGGTGTAAGAACAGCTAAATTATATAACTCAATGACTATGCTTACTGGTTTTATGGCAGCTGTTCCTGATGTTGCAAGAATATTAATGACTTCAGGTATTAATAGAGGATTTAGAAATTCATGGGATTTATTTACAAATGCTATGAGTACTGAAATAATTAAACTATCAAAACAACAAGCATATTTATCAGGAGAAGCTCTTGATATGGTTTTAGGTTCTAGAGCTATGTCAATGTATGATTTAGAAAATTCTTTTGGTGTATTTAATAAATTTGAAAAAGGTGCAAGTAGCATGGCTAATGTTTATTTTACCTATGTTAATGCAATGAACCCTTGGAATACTATGATGAAAAGTTGGGCAAGTGCTGTTAATGGTACTCGTATAATTGAAGAATCAGGTAAATGGATTAATGGAACAATTACTAAAATGCAAAAAGCTAAATTATTAAATGCTGGTATTGATGAAAGTTCTGCTAGAAAAATCTATCAACAATATCAAAAACATGGATTAGGAGAAAGTGCAAATAAAGCTGATTGGAAATATACAAAAATTGCTAATACAGAATTATGGGATGATGCAGAAAAAGTTACAGCAGATATATTTCATAATGCTTTAGGTAAAGATATTAATATTACTATTGTTACTCCAGGCAAAGGAGATGTTCCTTTATGGTTTAATACTGAAATGGGTGGAGTTGTTGTACAGTTTAAAAAGTTTGCAATGGCTGCAACGCAAAGAATGTTATTAAGAGGTATGCAAGAAAGAGATTTATCTTTCCTTTCTGGTTCATTAATGTTGATGGGAGCTGGTGCTATGGTAGATGCAATTCGTACACAAGCATTTGATAGAAGTTATAGTAAAAAACCATTTGGAGAAAAATTAATAAATGCATTTGATAGAAGTGGATTAGGTGGAATATATTCAGATATTAATAATGTTGTAGAAAGAATGGGAAATAATAAAATAGGATTAAGACCATTAGTAGGAGCTGGTAAACCTTATAGTAGTTATACAACTAAAAATGTAATGAGTGGATTTGGATTGTTAGGACCAAGTTCTTCTCAGTTTGCTAATATTACTGATATTATGTTTGATTGGGGTAAAGGTACGCATAATCATTATACAGCCAAGAATGTGCGTAGACTAATTCCTTTTCAAAATGTATGGTATTTAGATAGCTTATTTGACAATGTTGAAAAAGGTCTGAGATAAATGACAATACAAATTAACGATACTTCGCCAAGAGTACAGTACACAGCTGCTAATACACAAGCTAGTTTTACTATACCTTTTGAATTTTTTGCAGTTACCGATATTAAAGCAATTAAGACTTCTAGTGGTACTGATACTAATTTAACTTACAGTACAACCCCAGCAAATGTAAATCAATTTTCTGTATCAGGAGCTGGTTCTACTGGTGGTGGTACACTTACATTAGGAGCTAACTCTACTAATGGAGATATATATACAATTTATAGAGAATTACCTATTGCCAGGACTACTGACTTTCCAGCTTCAGGTCAATTTTCAGTAGAAACACTTAATACAGAATTAGATAAAATTGTTGCTATGATGCAACAAAACGAGGATAACTTAAAGTTCTCCCCAAAAGCTGCTGCAAGTACAGCCAATACCTATAATTTAACTTTTCCTAATTTAGTAGCAAATAAAATACTTTCAGTTAATTCGGCTGGAAATGCTTTAGAGTTTGATCAATCAATTACTGATGTTGCTGCTGTTGCCGCAATAGCTGCAAACATAACAACTTGTGCTGGAATAGCTGCAAACATAACAACTTGTGCTGGTATAAGTGCTAACATAACTACAGTAGCTGGTATCTCTGGTAATGTAACTACAGTAGCTGGAAAATCTACTGAAATAGGAAGATTAGGAACTACTGATGCTGTAGCCGATATGGCAATATTAGGAACAAGTGCAATCGTTACTGATATGGATTTATTAGGAACATCAGCTAATGTTACTGCTATGGGATTATTAGGAGTGTCTGATGTTATATCAGATATGAATACTTTAGCAGTTTCAGATATTATAAGTGATATGAATACTTTGGCAACAAGTGCCAATGTTACTGCTATGGGATTACTTGGTACTTCTTCTGTTGTAACTAGCATGGGATTACTAGGTACTTCTGCTGTTATTACAGACATGGGAATATTAGGTACTACTGCAATAGTAGAAGATATGTCAATTCTTGGTAGTAGTGATGTAGTGGCTGATATGAATACTTTA
>TARA_R110000868_G_scaffold2277_2_pt1 | contig 14207 bp, 10 predicted proteins | sample TARA_R110000868 | Tara Oceans TARA_R110000868 (sample SAMEA4397489) | marine metagenome | biome: Polar Biome; feature: [SRF] surface water layer (ENVO:00010504); material: water (ENVO:00002006), including particulate matter (ENVO:01000060) such as... | depth 5 m | reverse complement strand
CTACGATAGCGAAGAACATTTTGATATAGAATCGCTCTATATCACAATGAAAAATAAAAATTATCGCGTAAGTAGGGCTACCCTGTACAACACTATTGAACTTTTATTGGAATGCAAATTGGTTAGGAAACACCAATTTGGAAAAAATCAGGCCCAATACGAAAAATCATATTTTGACCGACAGCATGATCACGTTATCCTTACGGATACCGGTGAAGTCATGGAATTTTGCGATCCCCGCATTCAAAGTATAAAAAAGACCATTGAGGAAGTTTTCAAAATAAAGATCAATACGCACTCACTCTATTTTTACGGAACACGAATCAAAGAAGATAACACGAATAATTAATCCAATTACATAAAGAATGGCAGTAGATTTACTACTAGGACTCCAATGGGGAGATGAAGGAAAAGGGAAAATAGTTGATGTTTTAACCAAAAACTACGACATTATTGCACGTTTCCAGGGCGGCCCCAATGCTGGCCACACACTTGAATTTGATGGTATAAAACACGTTTTGCACACTATTCCTTCCGGAATATTTCACAAAACAGCAGTTAACATTGTCGGTAACGGTGTGGTTATAGATCCGGTGATCTTTAAAAAAGAGCTCGACAATCTTAAGAAATTCAATCTAGATATTAAATCTAAATTATTTATCTCTAGAAAGGCCCACTTAATTTTACCTACCCATCGTTTACTGGATGCAGCTTCTGAAACTGCCAAAGGCAAGGCCAAAATTGGATCAACACTTAAGGGTATTGGACCAACCTATATGGACAAAACTGGAAGGAACGGAATGAGGGTAGGTGATTTGGAATTCTCGGACTGGAAAGAAAAATACCGGATATTGGCCAACAAACACGAAGCTATGATCAGCTTTTACAATGTGGAGATCCAATATGACCTCAAGGAATTGGAGGCCGACTTTTTTATGGCCGTTGAAGAACTAAAAAAATTAAGCTTCATAGATAGCGAGGAGTATATATTTAATGCGCAGCGGGAAGGCAAAAAAATATTGGCGGAAGGCGCACAGGGATCTTTGTTGGACATAGATTTTGGAACCTATCCATTTGTAACCTCATCCAATACCACTGCGGCGGGAGCTTGTACCGGTTTGGGCGTAGCACCAAACAAAATAGGTAAGGTCTTAGGTATTTTCAAGGCTTATACCACACGTGTAGGTAGTGGACCGTTTCCTACAGAACTTTTTGATGAGGACGGAGCCACTATGGGCAGGGTCGGAAACGAATTTGGTGCAACCACAGGTAGACCAAGACGTTGCGGATGGTTAGATCTTGTAGCACTTAAATACGCCGTTGAAATTAATGGGGTAACGGAATTGATGATGATGAAAGCAGATGTACTAAGTGGATTTGAAAAACTAAAAGTTTGCACTTCTTACAACTATAAGGGAGAACAAATAAAACACTTACCTTATAGCATAGAACCGGAATACGTGACACCGGTTTATACGGAAATGAAGGGATGGGCGAAAGACTTGACCAAAATGAGCAAATCCGATGAACTTCCGGACACCTTAATGGACTATATAAATTTCTTGGAAAAAGAACTTGAAGTCCCTATTAAAATTGTTTCGGTAGGACCAGATAGGACCCAGACCATTTATCGATAAACTAAAGCCATCTTTTAAGATGGCTTTTTTGTGAATACCATTTTATTAAAACTATCCCAAACTATAAGTTCCTCCCCCAAAATATACTATTTTTGACCAAAATTTTAAACATTGCTTAAGTCCATATTCTTATTATTTACAGTATTCATTTGTTGGAACGTTCGGGCCCAGGAACCGAAGCCAGAGGTTAAACAAATAAACATTGTTTATGGAGGTACGTTCACCAAGGATGAAAAACTATTTCCAGGGGCCGCCATCTTTAGCAAGGATGGCCAACAAGTGCAAATGGAGCATGCCGGTGCGGATTTATGGTGCGATATTGCCATCTATTACCAAAAGGAAAATAGACTAAAGGCTATAGGTAATATTAAACTTCAACAAGGGGATTCTGTACAGTTGACTAGTGGAAAAATAGATTATGATGGTAATTTAAATCTTGCCAAAGCCTGGGAAAATGTGGTGTTGAACCATACCAGCATGACTCTCACTACGGACACCTTGAGATTCGACAGGGAAAAACAGGAGGCATATTACAAAGATTATGGAACCGTAGTAGATTCCTCCAATACCCTTACCAGTAGAATTGGACGCTACTTTACCCAACTTAAAAAATCGCAATTTTTAGACAGCGTAAACCTAGTCAACCCAGAGTTTAAATTGGTTTCCAAGCAATTGGATTATTATACACTTTCCAAAAACGCTTATTTATACGGTCCGTCCACAATCACTGGAGAAACCTATAAAATGTATTGTGAACGTGGATTTTATGATACCAAAATTGAGAATGGATACGGAATTAAAAATACGAGGATCGACTATAATAATCGTATAATTACAGGAGACAGTTTGTATTTTGACAAGAAAACGGAATTTGCCTCTGCTACCAATAATATTACTATCAGGGACACTATAAATAATGGCTTGATAAGGGCACACTATGCGGAAGTATATAAGGCCAAAGATTCTGTATTTGCCACCAAAAGAGCTGTTTCCATAAATCTGGTAGAGCAGGATTCACTGTATATGCACGGAGACACTCTAATGATTACTGGAAAGCCCGAACAACGTATCCTAAGGGCGTTCAGGAATGCCAAATTCTATAAGACCGATTTAAGTGGCAAGTGCGATTCCATCCATTTCAACCAAAAAACCGGTATAACCCAATTGATTACCGCTCCTATTATTTGGAACGGCGAAAATCAAATGACAGGGGATAGTATACATTTACTATCCAACTTGGAAACCGAAAAATTGGACTCCTTGAAGGTTATAAATAATGCCTTCGTAATTTCCTTGGATACCGTGAGCAAAGTTGGTTACAATCAGGCCAAGGGCAAAGATCTTTTTGGAAAATTCATAGACAACAAATTAAGTCTAATTGATCTTGTAAAAAACACTGAGGTCATTTACTACATGTACAATGATGACCAAGAACTAATAGGGCTGGATAAGACCATATGCAGTGCCATTAGAATGACCCTTGCCAATAACCAGATAGAGGATATTACTTTTATTACCTACCCTGATGGCGATATCTTCCCGGATAAGGATATCCCAGACAACAGTAGACTGCTAAAAGGTTTTATATGGCGGGGGGATGAACGAATTCTAAGTAAGGACGATATTTTTGATGATGACGATAACAACATTAAATTGGCAACCATTAGAGGTGTGGAAAATCCCATCGATTTGGACGTGGAGCCAGAGGAGGCGTTAGAGGACCAAAGGAAACGCGATTCCATAAATTCTTCAACTTTACTTCCTCCCAATCCTGTGAAGAAGAAAATAGAGGTGAATAAAAAAGAACCACAGAAAAAAGAGATAAAGCCCGCAATTACGGAATCAAAAACCAAAGAACGTTATGAAGAGGGCAACAAGGAAGACGGATTGCTTCCTGGCTACTATTTAATTGCCAATGTGTTTGAGCTTAAAAAAAATTATGAGAAATTCTCTAAAAATCTCTCCAAAAAAGGCTTGGAACCCAAATATTTCTTTCGAAATTTTAATCAATATCACTACGTATATTTGGAACGATTTAACTCTTGGCAAGAGGCCCTGAATGCCCGTGACAGTAATTTCAACGGTAAATATTTGGATGAAACTTGGATTTTTAGAGTATTGGATAATTAGGAGGAATGATAGAGGATTATTTTAAATATCAGGCGCAGACTTCTGCCCACCCTTTGGCCTTGGAAATTTCACATGCCAAAGGCTGCTATATTTACGATTCCGCCGGCAATGCACACCTCGATTTTGTTGCGGGGGTTTCAGCTTGTAGTCTGGGGCACTGCCACCCAAGAGTTGTAAATGCCATTCAGGATCAAGTGCAAAAATATATGCACGTAATGGTCTACGGAGAATACATTCAGGAACCGGCAGTTGCCTATACCAAGTTATTGGCAAATCACCTCCCTTCTCCCCTAGAGACCACTTATTTGGTGAATTCCGGGACAGAGGCCATTGAAGGCGCATTGAAATTGGCAAGAAGGTATACCGGAAGAAGTCAAATTCTAGCCGCCAAGAATGCCTACCATGGGAATACCATGGGAAGTTTGAGCATTATGGGCTATGAGGAACGCAAAAGTGCGTTTAGACCACTTATTCCAGATATTGGTTTTATTCGTTTTAATGCTGAGGAGGATTTATTAAAAATTACGGAAAAAACCGCTGGAGTAGTACTCGAAACAATTCAAGGGGGAGCAGGTTTTATATTGCCGGAAAATGGGTATTTACAAAAGGTAAGGGAGCGATGTACCGCGGTGGGTGCCATGCTGATATTGGATGAGATCCAACCAGGATTTGGGCGCACTGGAAAACTGTTCGCTTTTGAACATTATAATTGTGTTCCCGACATTCTTGTTATTGGGAAGGGAATGGCAGGTGGAATGCCGGTAGGGGCATTTGTGGCCTCGCATCAAATGATGCAATCACTAATAGAAAACCCTAAACTAGGCCATATTACTACCTTTGGCGGCAATGCGGTAATTGCTGCCGCTTGTTTGGCCACATTACAGGAGATAACAGAAAGCACACTTATTCAAGATTCTTTAGAAAAGGAAATTCTGTTTAGGACACTTTTAAAGCATCCTATGATAAAAGAAATCCGTGGAAAAGGGCTAATGTTGGCTTTAATGATGGAAAAACCTGAAATTGCCAATGAAGCAATCCTAAAATGTGCTGCCAAAAACCTGATTTTATTTTGGTTGCTTTTTGAACCAAATGCAATTCGTATATCCCCACCGTTGACCATTACCACGGAGGAAATCACACTTGGCTGTGAACTAATTTTGGAGGTCCTGAACGGCCTTAAACAATAAATTGTTAACTAATTTGTTAATATTATAGACCAAATCTGTCGGAATTAAGAGTTTCAATAGACTACTTTAGTTCCAATGAATAACTAGAAGTTCCTATGGCGTTAGAACCAAACGAGAGACCAGGGCAACCAATTGCTAAGTTTGAATCCATGCTTAAGACAGATGATGTCTACTTCTTTGACGCGGAAGATTTTCAAGATATTATTCACCACTATCTCAATAACGGTAAGATTGCCTTGGCCAAAAAAGCTATTAAAATAGGGCTACAGCAGCACCCTGGAAGTACCGAATTAAAATTATTGTCCATAGAGGTCCTTGTTTTTGAAAATAAACTGGAGCTGGCGGAAAAAATGTTGGATGAACTTCAGGTCATAGACAGCAACAATGAGGAAATTTATATTCAAAGGGCCAATATCTATTCAAAAAAAGACAATCACGAAGCGGCTGTATCACTTTTAAACCAGGCCTTAAATTTAACCGATGACAGTTTTGATATCCATTCATTACTTGGAATGGAGTATCTGTTCATGGATAATTTTGAAGATGCCAAACAAAATTTCATGATGTGTGTCTCCTATGATGAGGAAGATTATTCATCACTATACAACGTAATATATTGTTTTGAGTTTCTTGAGGACTATGACGGAGCCATTGTCTACCTAAACGACTATCTGGAACGAAATCCCTATAGCGAAGTGGCTTGGCACCAATTGGGGAAAATGTATTTTACCAAAAAAATGCACAAGGAAGCTTTGACGGCTTTTGACTTTGCGATTATTTCCGATGACAGCTTTATTGGTGCTTATTTTGAAAAAGGAAAGGTATTGGAAAAAATGGGTAGATACAATGAGGCCATTGAAAATTATGAGACCACTATTACCATTGAAGACCCAACTTCCCATGCCTATTTAAGGATTGGCAGGTGTCACGAAAAATTAAAAAATGATGAATTGGCCAAATCCTATTATTATAGAACAGTTCATGAAGACCCGTTATTGGATAAAGGATGGTTATCCATTACAGATTATTATATTAGACAAGAGGATTATAAGAAAGCGTTATACTATATCAATAAGGCCATAAATATTGATGGGGAAAATTCCAAGTATTGGAAAAAATGTGCCAAGATACATTCTGCCTTAAAAAATAACGATGAAGCTTATTACGCCTACCAACAGGCAGTGGATTTAGGCAACTACGAATTTGATACCTGGTTTCATTGGGCCGATGTTGCGGTTCAAAATCTAGATGTTCATGCCGCTATAGAAATATTGTTACAAGGCCATGAATTTTATCCCCAGCGATGCGAAATGCAGTATAAAATGGCTGGTTTTTACATGCTTATAAGCGATTTCCCAAGGGCTCAATACAGATTGATCAATGCCTTAAAAATAGATATAGACCAACTTCATTTATTTGAGGACGAATTCCCTCAATTCTTCAACACCGAATGGGCCCAAAACTTAATTGAAGATGAGAAAAATGCTTCCAGATAAATAAACTATTTTTGTTTTTTTATCATTTATGGAAAATCGGAATCTATTACATTACGTTATCATTTTATTAAAGGGAATGGCCATGGGTGCAGCGGATGTTGTACCAGGGGTTTCTGGAGGCACAATTGCATTTATTTCGGGTATTTATGAGGAACTCATTACCAGCATTAACAATGTAAACCTATCCCTTTTAAAGACTTTAAGAACGGAAGGTATCAAGGCCTTTTGGACCAAACTTAATGGTAACTTCCTATTTGCACTACTGCTGGGCATAGGTATTAGTGTCCTATCGCTGGCCAAACTAATTAGTTGGTTAATGGAGAATGAACCCATCCCCTTATGGTCCTTTTTCTTTGGCCTTGTTGTGGCAAGTATATTGCTCGTAGGCAAGGAAATTAAAAAATGGAATTTGGCTGCCATTATAATATTGATCTTAGGCGCCGCCATAGCTTTTTATATTACTCAGTTGCCACCTTCCGAAAACTCAGCCACCCTCCCCTATCTATTCTTTTCCGGGGCCCTGGCCATATGCGCCATGATTTTACCCGGTATTTCCGGAGCCTTTATCCTAGTACTATTGGGATCGTATAAAACAGTTTTGGACGCCGTACATGAACGCGATGTTAAAATAATTATTACTGTTGGCCTAGGGGCTATTTTTGGGCTTTTAAGCTTCGCAAAACTTCTCAAATGGATGTTTACCCATTATAAAAATCTAACATTGGCGTTACTTACTGGTTTTATTTTAGGTTCCTTGAACAAAATTTGGCCATGGAAGGAGGTATTGGAGACCAAAATTTTTGGGGAAAAAATAATTGTGATCAAAGAGCAGAACGTATCCCCATTATCTTTTGACGGCGACCCCCAATTAATAACTGCAGTTATTTTAGCTTTACTAGGTTTTTCCCTTATTTTTATACTGGAAAAATTGGCAGCAAAAAAATAAACGCCCTACCCCCAAATGAAAAACCCAAGAACTTTAACGGATAAGTTTTTCCTTGTCATCAAAGGATTGTTTATGGGAGCCGCCAACAAAGTTCCAGGGGTGTCCGGGGGAATTGTGGCTTTTGTAGGAGGTTTTTATGAGGAATTTATATATTCCCTTCAAAAGATAAACGGCAAGGCCTTTAAACTCTTGGTCAGTGGCCGGCTAAAAAGTTTCTACAGGTACACCAATGGCCAGTTTTTATCACTCCTAATATTTGGTATGCTGGTGAGTTATTTCAGTGTCTCCAAAATTCTGGATTATTTTCTGGAACGGAATGAACTCTATGTCTGGTCCGCATTTTTTGGAATGATTTTAGGTTCAATTTACTTTATTGGAAAAGATTTTGGCTATTGGGGAAAAAGGACCATATCCGCTGGTTTAATTGGACTTATCATTGGTATTTCCATAAGTTTCCTAAACCCGGCTACCCAGAACGAAAACTTGATTTTTATCTTCTTTTGTGGTATAATTAGTGTTTCAGGAATGACCTTACCCGGTCTATCCGGGTCGTTTATTCTTATACTTCTAGGTAATTATGTGCTTCTTTTGGTGGATTCGGTAAATGCACTTTATGACACCTTCTCGGAAATCCTTAGGGGCGACTTCAGTTTTATGGATAATCCAACAAGGCTCCATACCTTAAAAATACTTGCCGTGTTTACCACTGGGTCCGCTGCCGGATTGGTAACCCTATCACATTTATTAAGCTATGTACTTAAACATTTCAGACATATTACAACAGCCGTAATTATAGGTTTCATCACGGGCTCACTTGGAGTAGTTTGGCCATGGAAACGAACCCTTTTTAAAACGGACAATGCAGGTAAACTGCTATTGGATACAAACCAAAATCCCATTATAAAAAATTATGAAAGGTACCTGCCTAATCCGGCCTCTTCCGAGACTTTGTGGGCCATTTTTTTTATAGTCTTTGGGATATTAATTTTATTAGGTTTAGACTGGTATGGAAAAAATAGAAAAAAATAAAAGTAGATTTGGTTTAATAGGAAAGAATATTTCCTATTCATTTTCAAGGGGCTATTTTACAAAAAAATTCTCTGAGTTGGGCCTGGAGCAACATTCATATGAGAATTTTGATCTTGAACAAATAGATCTGTTTAAAAACATAATGGAACAAAATGGTGATATCAAAGGTTTTAACGTTACCATTCCCTACAAGGAACAGATCATGCCCTTTTTATCAAAAATAGACCCGGAGGCCAAGGCTATTGGCGCCGTGAACACCATTAAAATTGTAAAGAAGGAAACAATAGGCTATAATACGGATGCCTATGGCTTTCAAAAATCCATAGAACCCTATTTAAAGAATCACCATAAAAAGGCTCTTATCCTGGGCACTGGTGGTGCATCAAAAGCTGTAGCCTTTGTCCTTAATAAATTAGGGATAGCCCATAAATTTGTCTCTAGAAATCCCAAAAATGACCAACTCAACTACAAAGACCTAAACAAGGCAGTATTATTGTCGTATACGGTTATTGTGAATTGTACTCCCCTGGGCACCTACCCTAACATAAACAACAAACCGGACATTCCATACAACTTTATCACCGACCAACATTTACTTTTCGACCTTATTTACAATCCGGAAAAAACAGCCTTTTTATTGGCCGGAGAACAGGAAGGGGGCAAAATTAGCAACGGTTCCAACATGCTAGAGTTCCAAGCAGAAAAATCTTGGGAAATATGGAATTCATAGGGTAAAGGCCCATCAGTTTTATGAAAACCTAAAAAATATAGGTTTACCCGGCATATAAAATCCTTAAAAAGAAGATTCATTACCTTTGATATTAAATCGGATGTAATTATATTTCCGTACATTACATATAGAAAGCTATAAACATTCATAAAATGTTAGAAGATAAAGAAGACAATCTACAGAATAATGTAGGTACAGAGGAAACTTCGGAAAATAAGGATTCCATAAATATTTCGGACACCGAAGCTGAAACAAATTCCTCCCTCGTGCCCGAGGACAAGGAAACCGGTTCTGGAAATAACACGGCCGAATTAGAGGTAAAAGAAAGTGTGTCCGAGGAGGCCGAAACCCAAGAAATAAAAGAGTTAGCTCCTGAAGAGTCTAAAATGCCAGCTTCAGAGAGCATCCTGCCTCAAGAACCTTCCAATGGGGAAGCAGCAGAAAAAATAGTATCCAACAAAAAAAGTGAGACCTCCCACCAAAAGGAGGAAGAGTCAACACTGGACCAAAAATCCGAGGAAGAAACGGCAGAAAAAGAAGAAGATGTTTTGGAGGAAATAAATGAATCAAATGCAGAGGATGCGGAAGATTTAGACAACCATCAGAGACATCATATTCCAATGCCGGACTACCATTCCATGTCCATGGAGAATTTAGTAGGGGAACTTCAGCGATTGGTGAGGAATGAAAAAGTACAGGCCATTAAAAAGCATGTGGATGGAATTAAATATGAATTTGATCTAAAATTTCAAGAGTTTATAGATGAAAAGAAAGAGGACTTTGTTAATAGTGGTGGTAACGAAATAGATTTCCGGTACAATTCTGTTACCAAAAGACAGTTTAATGAAGTTTATTCCGATTATCGGGAAAAAAGAAATAACTATTACAAAAGTCTTGAACTTGGACTTAAATCCAATCTCTCTCAAAGATTGGAAATTATCAATGAACTAAAGGCCTTGGTAAACGTTGAAGAGGATATCAACACCACTTATAAGAATTTTAAAGATCTACAGGAACGGTGGAAAAATGCCGGCCCAATTCCACGTACCAATTACAATGATGTCTGGCGTACTTACCACCATCATATTGAAATATTTTATGACTTCCTCCATTTAAATAGAGAGCTGAGGGATTTAGACTTTAAGCACAATTACGAGGAAAAGTTGAAAATCGTAGTACGGGCAGAAGAGTTGGTCCAAATTGAGGATTTAAATAAAGCTTTTCAAGAACTACAGACCCTTCACAAAATATGGAAAGAAGATATTGGTCCTGTAGGCAAAGAACACAGGGAAGAGATTTGGGATCGTTTCAGCAACGCCACCAAATTACTGCATCAAAGACGTCAAGAATATTATAAAGACCAGGAAAAGGTTTACGAACAAAACCTGGAGCGGAAAAACGAAATTATCCAATCCATCAGCGCAATAGCCTCCCATATTGCAATAAGCCACAAGGAGCTACAACAGCAAATAAAGGAAGTAGAAAAATTACGCGATTCCTTCTTTAAGGCTGGAAAGGTTCCGCAGAAAGTAAATGAGAAAACCTGGGCAAGTTTTAAGGATGCAGTCCGTGAGTTTAATAGAAACAAGAACAACTATTACAAAAACTTAAAGAAAGACCAACAGCTAAACCTTGATAAGAAAAGGGCTTTGTTAGAGCTTGCAGTTGCATTAAAAGAAAGTGAAGACTGGGATACCACCACCCAAGAGCTGAAAAGAATTCAGAACGAATGGAAAAAGATAGGACATGTCCCCAGAAAATACTCCGATAAAATATGGAAGGAGTTCAAATCCGCATGTAATCATTATTTTGACCGATTTCATGCCCTGAAGAATGAAGCACATAAAGAAGAGGCCGACAATTTTGAACGCAAAAATGCCTGCTTGGAAAATTTAAAGAATTTTGAACTCAGTGGAGACAAAGACAAGGATTTGACCGCTATTAAAGAATTTATTGCCGAATGGAAAGAGGCAGGTAGGGTACCTTTTAACAAAAAGAGTATAAATGCCAAATTCAATAAAATTCTTGATGCACTCTTCAAAAAATTAAATGTCAATAGGCAAGAGGCAGAACTGCTGAAATACGGAAATAAAATTCAACAGTTGGTCAATAATGACAATGATTATGCTATTTCCAACGAGCGCACTTTTATTAGAAGAAAAATTGAAGAGAGCAAAAGTGAGATTAGGCAATTGGAAAACAATCTTCAATTCTTTTCGAATGCCTCCGAGGATAATCCATTGGTAAAAGAAGTAATCAAAAACATAAACAATCATAAAGATTCTTTGGCCACCTGGAAGGCCAAACTTAAAAAGTTGAACATTCTTGAAAACAATTTAATGAAAGAGCTGGAGGAGACAAAAAATGAGGATGAATCAGCCGGGGACGAAGAATAGAGCTTTCACTGAATAAATTAAACTTTAAGCGTATTAGGAAAAATAAGATAAGTATTATTTTTGCCATATGGTCTGTTATGTTGTTAACAGGCTGTGGCACGGCTAGAATAGTTGTAAAAAAATCAGGGAACCACCCTGGACAATCGATTCAACGACCGGATGTATTATTTGTAATTACCAAAGAAAATCCCAAGCTCAACGATTCCCTCCTGATCGGCACCATAGCTACCAAACACAATGCCTTCACAGGGGATTGCAATCTAAGACAAGTTAAACGGGTCGCAAAAAAAGAGGCAAAAGACATCGGTGGCAATTTATTATTCATAACAAAACATAGGAAGCCCAACGCACTTTTAAATCCCTGTCATAGACTACAGGGGAACATATATACCGTTCCCAATCCAGAGGACTTTGAAAAGGAAATCTTATGGAATTCCACCAGAAAACTTAAGGTGACCGACTTTAAAGGAGTTTCGGAAGATAAGCCTTTTCTTGCAGCCACAAATGCCTATTTTGGTTATGCCACTAGTGTAAAAAGTAAGGAAAACCTAGTAATTGTAGAAGTAGATACTTATTTTGATTGTACAACCTCATATTTCAAAAATAATAAGAACAGATCCTTGATACTTGATCACGAACAAATACATTTTGACATTACCGAACTCTACGCAAGAAAATTTACCCAGAGATTACAACACGAAATTAAGAATTATAAAGACCTTATAAAGAAAGTAGAACGCATAGGGGATGAAGTCCATCAAGAATTACAACTAAAACAGGAGGCCTATGACACGGATGTCCAAAGTAATTATTCCCAACAATCGTATTGGGATGAATGGACCGAAAACGGGCTGAAAAATCTGGCCCAGTATAAAAATAAGACCATTAGCAGACCTTACAAAGGGGATTAGGAAAGGAAAGCTACAGCCACCACCTTACCCAATTGCCCAATTTAAATTCCAATTTATACAAAATAAGAAAGCCTTCCCAAAAATGTATTGTAAAAATCATTTTTGGGAAGGCTTTTATAAAATAAGTATATATTACTTGGCCACGTTTACAGCCCTGGTTTCTCGAATTACAGTGACTTTTACCTGTCCGGGATAGGTCATATCCGTTTGGATTTTTTGGGAAATTTCAAAGGAAAGTTCTGCAGCTTTATCATCGCTAACTTTCTCACTTTCCACAATCACCCTTAATTCCCTACCGGCCTGAATGGCATATGCTTTTTGCACTCCACCAAATCCGAAGGCAATATCTTCCAAATCCTTTAAACGTTGAATGTAGGAATCCAACACTTGTCGTCTTGCCCCTGGTCTAGCACCGCTAATAGCATCACAAACCTGTACGATTGGAGCAATAAGGGTTTTCATTTCTATCTCATCGTGGTGAGCTCCAATGGCATTACAAATATCCGGTTTCTCACCAAATTTTTCAGCCCACTGCATCCCAAGAATAGCATGGGGTGTTTCTACATCAGCTTCTGTATTGGGCACTTTTCCTATATCGTGTAAAAGTCCCGCACGTTTGGCCAATTTTGGATTTAATCCCAATTCAGCAGCCATAACGCCACAAAGTTTGGCAACCTCCCTAGAGTGTTGCAATAAGTTTTGACCATAGGAAGAACGATATTTCATTCTACCCACCGCCTTTATCAATTCTGGGTGTAGACCGTGAATCCCTAAATCGATTACGGTACGTTTACCTATTTCAACTATTTCTTCCTCTATCTGCTTTTCAGTCTTTTTAACGATTTCCTCAATTCTCGCAGGATGTATCCTTCCGTCTGTCACCAACTTGTGCAATGACAAGCGTGCTACTTCTCTACGAACAGAATCGAAACAGGAAAGAATAATGGCCTCTGGAGTATCGTCCACAATAATTTCTACGCCTGTCGCCGCTTCCAACGCCCTTATATTTCTTCCTTCCCGACCTATAATCCTACCCTTTACATCATCTGATTCCAGATTAAATACGGAAACACAATTTTCCACTGCCTCTTCAGTACCTATACGCTGTATAGTGTTGATAATGATTTTCTTAGCTTCTTGTTGGGCTGTAAGCTTTGCTTCCTCAACCGTGGATTGAATGTAGGCCATGGCATCGGATTTGGCCGTATCCTTTAAGGATTCCATCAATTGTGATTTGGCATCATCGGCAGATAAACCGGAAATTACTTCCAATTGTTGTACCTGACTTTTATGCAGTTTCTCCAACTCCGATTGTTTCTTTTCCAAAAACTCGCTTTTGTAATCTACCTCTTTCAGTTTATCCTCGAGCTGCTCACCCAATTTTTTACCCTTCGCCAGTTCACTACTAATCTGGGATTCCTTATCCCTGGTTCGTTTTTCTGCCTCTGAAATTTTCTTGTCCTTATTTATTATAACCTTCTCATGCTCGGCTTTAAGCTCCAAAAACTTTTCCTTGGCCTGAAATATTTTATCCTTCTTTATATTCTCCCCTTCAATATTTGCCTCCTTAACTATGTTTGCCGCCTCCTTTTTGGCGTTGGCGATGGTTTTCGAGGCTTTGCCTTTTTCCATAAATTTAGCAATGGCAAAACCAATTGCCAATCCCACCAATCCTATTATTATTGCTATACTGTCCATATTTAATTTCAAAATTATTTATAAAAAAAGCCCACATTGATGGAAGT
>TARA_R110000868_G_scaffold136049_1_pt1 | contig 14212 bp, 14 predicted proteins | sample TARA_R110000868 | Tara Oceans TARA_R110000868 (sample SAMEA4397489) | marine metagenome | biome: Polar Biome; feature: [SRF] surface water layer (ENVO:00010504); material: water (ENVO:00002006), including particulate matter (ENVO:01000060) such as... | depth 5 m | reverse complement strand
CGAGCCTATCCCTGCCGGTGCCATTGTCGTGCCTGGCACTCGCCCAGTTTCAGATAAGCTTACATGGGCTAAAGAGATGGGCCTTTCAATGAATTGTGCCATGATCGTTAAGTATCGTGATGCCAAATCAGATGCTTCCCTTGAACTAGAGAGTTTCCTACGTTGAAAACTTGGAACGAACAAAGTGATAAGATAGCAAAGGTGATGAATCGTCTAGATTCATCATTTTTCTTTTATAATTTGGATCACCTTAAGGCGCATTTACAATCCATAGCCAATGTCATCGATGACGACGTTAAGCTATGGTACGCCTGCAAGGCCAACCCTTACTCTGGAATTCTTAAAATTTTTAGAAATCTTGGTTTTGGTATTGATGTGGCATCAAAAGGTGAACTCGATCAAGTCATCTCCTCGGGCGTAACCTCTGATCATATCATTGCCACAGGCCCGGCCAAATCTAAAAAATACTTCAAAGAATTACTTGATAATGATGTCGATATCATCGTGCTTGAGAGTATCAACCAAGCCTATTGGCTAGATGAGGTTGCGGCGCAAATGAATCGCAAGCCGCAAGTGCTTCTTCGCGTGCAACTGGCTTGGCAAGAAGGCACATCAGTCCTTGGTGGTGATGCGATCACACCTTTTGGAATTGAAGATGAAGCTTGGCTTGAACTCGATCAAAGTAAAACTACCAATCTGAGGATGATGGGTTTTCATGTTTTCCAATGGGGCAACCTAATGGACATCCCCAGACTTAAAAAGATTTGGTGGCATATAGGAAAAACTCTTTCCCGTTTATCAGTGCAGATGAATATTCCTTTGGAAGTCATCGATCTTGGTGGCGGACTTGGAGTCCCTTACAACTTCACCGACTCTATGCTCGATTTCAACCAGGTCAATACAGTCCTAAAAGAATTCAAAGCTGAGTTTAAGCCACAAAAAATCTGGATGGAGCTTGGACGATTTACGGTGGCCAGCTGTGGCACCTATTTCACACAAATCATCGACAGAAAATCAGTCCGAGGCAAAGAGATCTTAGTTACAAGTGGTGGCATTAATCATATCGCAAGACCGGCCCTAACTGGCCAAGCTTTTCCGTGTTCGCTTTTTAGGCAAAGTGAAAGTGCATCAAGATCATTTCAGGTGCACGGGCCGTTATGTACCGCGCTTGATGCCCTTGGAACATTTGATCTCCCAAGTGATTGCGCACCAGGTGATTGGCTCGCATTTTCGATGAGTGGCGCTTACGGCTTTAGCGAAGCTATGCCTTTTTTCCTTTGCCACAACCTGCCGGCCGAAGTGACTTATTATAACGGCGATTTAATGACCCCAAGACCAGTAAGATCCTCGGCAGATTGGCTGGTTTAACTGGAAGATTATGAACCAATTTGAGAAAAAAGTTATCCCAGTCAAAGAGCTCCCTTCAGGGGATTCTTTATCAATAACACTGTATAGAATTACAGGTCCTAATCCTGGTCCTCACGTTCATATTCAGGCCAGTGTTCACGGCTCTGAACTTCAGGGCAATATGGCAATTATGGAGTTGATGCGGGTTTTGTCCAAGAATCCAATCAATGGCTCGATTACGTTAATTCCACTGGCCAATCCTAACGCCACCAACACAAAGAATGGAACCTTATCCCAAGGTCGCTACAACACCATCACTGGCAATAATTGGAATCGCAATTATACCGATTTAAGTGAGTTGATCGATTACGATAAATTCTTAGACGATCATAAAGATTTAGCCTGGGGCGATCTAAGAAAAGCCTTCAAGCTAGAAGTGCTCAGCGTTTGTAATAATGAAATTAAAAAACAAACCAACGAACACCTCCATATAAGTGAGAACAAGAAACTCAATCTACTTTTACAAAAGCTTGCCACCTCGGCCGATATTGTTTTGGACCTGCACACTGGTCCCGTTGCCTGTCGCTACTTGTATAGCGCTGAATACCAAAAGGAATACGCTGCCGACCTGCTTTCACCTTATACATTGATTATTCCCAACGAATTTGCTGGCGCTATGGACGAAGCCTGCTTTATGCCATGGGTGAAACTTCACCAACATCTGGAGGAGCGCGGGCTAGCAAAACCTCATGATGTCTTCTCGTTTACTGTCGAGCTAGGTGATGAGGAAGTGGTTGACTCCAAAGCGGCCCGAACAGACTGTGGCAGACTTTTGTATTTCCTCTACAAGCAAAAAGTCTTTAATGAAAACCTAATGGCCGAAATTGAGCCAGGTAAGTGGAGCGAGCTTAAAAATTACACTACATATTTCGCCCCTGTTGGTGGTCTATTTGAACCAGTCGTTATGCCTGGCCAAGAGTTTAAAAAAGATGACGTTCTAGCAAAGATTCATCGCCCTAAAGCAATTATGTCCCTAACTGATGTTGATTTGGCCGTGAGTGAGCTTCGCGCTCTTGCTGATGGTGTTGTGATTAATCACACGCCAACCGCTGCTGTAGGTGAAGGCATGGAAATCATCCAAGTCCTCGGCAGTCTAAAGAGATGGGAGGAAAAATGAATGCAATTATTTCCATGGTATTAGCTTTATCACTGATGAATGGCTGTAGCACAATGACCAAAGAATCGTGCCAAGAACAAGATTGGCAACTCTATGCCAGTCAAAAGTTTAGCAACTCTCCTTCGTCATTTAACAGTATCAATGCTGCTGCCCACGATGCCTGCAAGGAGCATCAGATAACACCTGACTTGGAACAACTTAAACTTGGTTATATGCAAGGAGTTCGCTCTTACTGCACAAAACGCAATATTTGGGAGCAAACATTAAAGGGCGAAACAGTTAATATTAGCTATTGCCCGAGCTCAATGCGAAAAGATTTACAGCAAGTCTTAACCAGTGCCAAGGATGTTCACGCTCTTGAGCAATTAGAAGAAGAACTTATTGCTATTGAGAACTCAATAAACTCATTGCAACACGAAATGTATGGAATTGAGAATGAGCTGCAAGCCAAGTATGCGGCCAAAGCTCCTCAGCATGAAATCGATGCACTTATCGCTAAACTCAATGCCAAGCGAGGAGAAATTCTTAATGCACAGAATGATCTTTCTAAAAAGCGTTTAAAAGCGATCCAGATGAGAAGACGCGCTAACAAATACCAACAATACAATAGCTAGCGCTGAATATTCTGGGCCACATCCGGACAATCCTGGGCTGAATTAAAACTCGGCTTAGGAATATGGATTCCTCTGTTTTCACACAAAATTCCATCAATGATATCTTTAGGTGTATCTTTAAGGTTTTGTCTGTCTTCAAAGTGGCAGGTCTTAATATAGTCGTCTTGCAGGCCAGTCATTAATTCATTGATAATATCAACATTAGACTCAAGAGTTATTTCAAGATTTTTACCTGTTAGAAGACTTGGAACAGTTGAGACATATGTCATTTGATCTTCTTCACCGTCGCCTTCGCCGGCCGGAGCGTGAACACACGAATTGATAACATGAGGCTTGAAGATACAATCACCCGGCGCCACGGTTACTTTCTTCTCGCTCAGATCTTGCAGTGCTACCATCTGTGAATTGGCCATGACATTGGCCATGTCAGAAGTATTACAGTCTTTGATAATATAAACGTTCAATCCTTTTTGCTGGCCCATTAAGAACATATTATTACTCGATGCCCCTGCCATAATATTGTTATACTGTGCTTGAGAGTCAGCCAGCTGACCGGCGGGATGGCTCGTTCTCGCTCTGTGACTATAGTCAAAATGTCCGTCTTCAAACTTAAGCCCATTCCCACAAGCTTGGCACAAGAAGCCCTTGCCACGACCAGTTGTTGGAATATTATCCGCCGTTAGATTCACTCTAAGCTCTCCAGTTTGAGGATCACGAAGATCTACGACGGGGGTTAAATATTCAGCAGCATTTGTTTCAAACTCTTTTTGATAGAAAAGCTTATTAGAAAAACAATCCATAAAGTGGGAAGAGTTAAGGCTCTTATTATTGGCCGACATTCTATCTGAAATTGGAATTAGGCCATCAACGATTTTTTGATACTTCGAACACTTAGAATCGCTTGAGCGACAAATATTGCGAACAAAAACTTTTTTTCGATTATCGGCCGTATAAGTTAGGGCCGCCACGAGCTTGTACATATTGTCGTCACTTGGCGCTGTCTTATAGGTCGCGAACGCATTGGTCAGTTGTGTGCGAACGGAGAAGCACTTCTCCTTAACAATAGGTTCTAACCGGCCACATCTTCTTTCATTTCGTTCAGGACTCAACTCCTGCTCAAACATTTCCTGCATCAAAGCCAGGTTATCTGTCTTGCTAAAGGTTTTCCTAACTTCTTTCATTTCATGCTTGGAGCGCTCTAGAAAAGCTTTAGTACTATCGTTTTGACAATAAGCAGGGAGATCGGCCAGTGATTTTGTTGAAGCATCAAAAGCTGCTGCCAAGATATTTTCATGATTGGTTGCTTGTCTTGCAACCTGGAAAGCTGGGGTAAAGGCACCTGGAGTACTTTGCACTTTAAAATTGGGATTGAATTTCATATCGACGACAATGCTTCGACGATTAGGACAAGCAAATTTATCTGAATTACTTTGATTATTGCCTACCTCTAGGTCCGGCGAGTTATAAGGCGTGGTTGAAACTCTCCCCTTCAAATTTTCTGGAAAGAAATTATTAATAAACTCTTGTCCACGATCATAGGCGAGAAGATAGTTTCTACGTTTGGAATCGGTATCAAAGCGCGGATCGCTTTGCGAAGCTTCGCTAAAAAGTTGAGCATTATAACGATTAGCAATGGCACCGCCAGAGGCGTATTTATTCATGATATTTTGCTGAGGATCAGCGTACGATCGCACGCCAATTTGCGGCTGATACTGAGCTTCTTCGAAAAAGCCAAAAAGCTCAGCCAATGTTTTTTTCGTGTGAGCATACTTACTATTATTATCGCCATTAAAATCAACGGTACCGGTAGCGAAGGCGTCGGTATTCATACCAAAAGAGAGTGTCGTATTACCGGCTTCATCACGGGAAAGATTAATACAACTGTGATTACCCAGAAGATTTTGACCGCGCTCTTTTAGGCCAATTTGATACATCATCATATAGACTGCGACATCGGAATCTTTAGAAAGATCTAAGCCCAAGCTTTCTGCGTGCTCACTTTGAGCCTGCACCTGTGACATAGCTAGAACCAACGACAGTAATATAACGACGTGTTTAAACATGGCTTCCCCTCATAACCCCAACTCTCTAATAATACGATACATCACAACTCAAGCCGCCGAAATTTAGGGCAATAAAATTCACCTAGCGCTAAAGGTATTGAAATATCAGGGTTTAATCGTAATACGTGACAGGGCCTGAGGGGTAATTCCAAGATAGCTAGCGACAAATTTTCGTGGAATTAAGTGGTCTAGATGTTGGTAATAATGGAGATAGGACTGATATCTGGCAGCGGCATCAAATTTCAAAAATTCATATTCACGGTTTTCTTTTTTAATAAAATGATCTTCAGCAAGCTTTCTCCAAAGATTTGCCCAGGCCACAGTTCTCATTAATTCCAACTCGCGTTTACCACCTTGAATGATTTTCATGCCCGAGATTGCTTCGATAAATGTGCGAGACTCTAGGCCTTGCAACATTTCGGCATAAGCTCCAAGTAAGTCGCCAGGACCAGCAAAGGACTTGGTCCACTCCTTGCCTTGATCATCCACGTAATAATGCCGACCAACACCATCAAGAATAAGGGCAAAAGTATCCGATGAATCACCTGGTCTTAAAAAGATTTGCGCTTTATCCAGGCTCTTTACATGCATGGTAGAGACGACTTTGGTCCAATCATCATTGGATATTCCGCCAATGTGTTGATATTTCTGAAAGAGTTCATCGTACATACTGAACCTAGGTTAATGACTCACCAATCTATTGAGCTAAATTTAGTTTATAAGGGGGAGCTATGCCTGTAAACATCTACGCCGTTTTAACAATTCCTATTTTGCTTCTTGTTTTAGCTGAGTTTTTATACTGCCTGATTAAGAAAAATGGCATGTACACTTTCCAAGATTCGATCTCAAGCCTTGGAACTGCGATCCTTAATCAATGTACCAATGTTGTGGTAGCGACCATGTTTTTTCCAGCCTACTCGTGGATAAATAATAACTTCGCTCTAACAAACCCTGAAGCTAGCTGGATGAGTTTTGTTCTACTCTTTTTAGGTGTCGACTTTCTTTTTTATTGGTTTCATCGGGCAGGACACTCCATCAACATTTTATGGGCAGCCCATATGCCCCACCATTCGACGGAAGAGTTAAACTACGCAGTTGCCCTTCGCGCCAGCTTCACACAAAGAGCGGCCTCATTCTTTTTTTATTGGCCTATGGCGCTTTTTTTTCCAGCCCAGTGGGTTCTACCCATGGTCGCCTTCCATCTAATTTTGCAATTAATCCCGCACACTAGAATCGTGCCAAAACTTCCTATCTGGATTGAGTCTTGGCTCAACACTCCTTCACATCACCGCGTGCATCACGCTTGTAATAAACAATATCGTAACAAGAATTTTGGTGGCTTTATTATTATTTGGGACAAAATATTTGGCTCATGGGTGGAAGAGAAAGAAGAACCATATTTTGGTGTAACAACACCGCCAAGAACTTGGGATCCTGTGGCGATTAATATCCAGTGGTGGAAATTTTTATTTGATGACATGATCGCAACCAAGAACTGGTTTGATAAGATTCGTCTTTGGTTTATGCCTATTGGTTGGCGCCCAGCAGATCTTCCACCTAGAACTGCTTACGTAAGACCCGAAGCTACGGCAAAAACTCAAGAAAAATTTCAATCTAAAGAGATTCCTGGAGCTAGGGCCAGCATCATTCTTGGACTGATGAGCTCATTCCCATTAATGTTATTAGTAACCCACCACGACTCTCCTCTGATATATTCAGAGCGCGCCTTGGTGGCATTTTTATTATGGATGTCGGCCACGTCTTGGGCAGCACTTCTTGAGTCGAAATCTTGGGCCAAGCCCTTTGAGTTTTTCAGACTTATCTCAAGTGCCGTAGCTATTACCTATATCGCCCTAGAGCATTTTAATATTACCTATGCTCTCGTCTATTTAGGCATCTATGCCACACAGGCACTTTGGGCAAAATTTAAGTTTTATGGGCGACACTTGAACTTTGTTGGATAAACTTTGAGTGTTTTACAAACGTTCTTATTAAGTTTTTCCATGTTTAAATAACCACGCTCAATCTGTCTTGCCATAGCAAAGAAGATGGGCGTGAGTTCTTTGTGGATACTAGATGTAACGTAATAGGGCTTATGCTCATTGCCGTCGCTATATCCTTTTGGACACATTTCTTCTTCCAGTGCCTGATCGCGAGATAAACCTTCGCTGAGCATGCGATACAGTCCAGACAATGCTCCGGTGCGATCTTCCCCAGCCGTGCAATGAAAGAAAACTCTGCGACCAGCACTTTTAAGATCTCTTAAAAGTGTTAGCCCTTCAATTAACTGCTCACAGGCACCCGCAACTGACTCGTAACCTTTCCAGCGAAATGGAATATGATGAGAAGTGATTCCGAGCGTTTTTAATAAGTTTTGCTCTTTTACCACTTCGCCGCGTGTATCATTTTTAAAGATAATCACATCACTAACTTCTAAGGATTGAAGCTCTAACGCCTTTGCTTTTGGCTCTCTTCCTCTAAAGATCATTTGGTCGTGATCGACAGTGTGAAAGTTTCCAATGGTGATTTCAGCCTTGGAATTAAAGGCCATAAACATTAAAAGGACGCAAAGTATTGATTTCATGTTGATTCCCGTGTCTTAGATTTTGACCACTTTGAAGTACCCGACCCTTTAAGTAAATTATATAGATCAGATTTTTCCTATCTGATTTATTGATCAATAAATGACATAATAGCTATAACGAGGAGAGCCCATGAAAGCCCTATTATTCATGACACTTACATTTTTTGCTGCCAACTCTTACGCACAAACTGAGTGTGAAAAGAAATTGGATGATGCCAGAGTCCTGTGCCAAGCCAGTGTCGATGCATGTGATGAAGTCAAAGAATGCCTAGTCAGACGAGATACCTGTGTCGATGGTATTCCAAAAACTGAACAGGCTTGCAATGCTCTCGATCGCTGCATGCAAGATAATAAACATGCGCTATCAGAACATACACGCTGTGATTACACTTGGGCCGTCCCCTCTTCTGGCGATGCATTTTGCAGAGTAAAAAAGCATTTTCTTTTCTCTGAAGAAGCCTGTCCTGGAAGAATCCATGGCTTTCTTAATGCTTTTGCCTACGGACTAGACTCAACGGTTGATTCTAGCTTTAACTGCGAATCAGTAGTTAAAAAGCGTGATGATAAAGTTAAAACTTGTAACGAACTCATCTCTGAAGCCTCTCGCTTATGTGGCCAAGTTCCAGATCATATCAAGTCCATGAGAAACAGCTCATGTGAATACGCTCAACGCTTCACAAGCTACAGAAGTCGCGAGTTTGCATTAGATTCAGTTAATTCCTTACGCGTTAACGATACTCCTAGAAGATCAGGCGGCAACCCAAGCGGCACAGCTCCAGCTTCAGGCTCAACAAACTCGGGCGCTCAAAGATAAAGCTTTTCAATTTAAATTGAGACTTATAAGTATTGGGGATGAAAAAAATCATCCCCTTTTTTGTGCTCCTTTTTTGTCTTGAATCCTGGGCCGTTGGCATTGGCATGGGTACCTATGTACCAAGCTTTGGTCGCTACCAAGACGAAGTTGATGGATCAACTGATCATTTTCAATTCAATCCCTATTTCTCTCTCACCAATTACTATCCATTATTTAATGAATATTTCTTGGCGCCAGAGATTGGCATGGCCTTCCACACAGGGACAGAAGATGAATACTCAAAGCGCACCATAGTGCTTTTGTGGCACGGAGCTTATCGCTTCTCTGAACGCCTACTATTTCGTTTTGGCGTGGGAACCTTTTGGACCAAGATCTCAGGTGATGGCGAAGAAGTAGTTATCAATGGATCGACATTTTATGCTCCGACAACATCTTCAACTTCCTATACCAGCAGCTTGGACTTTGGTGTTGAGCACGTCATGTCACCAAACTGGGGTGCAAGATTTGATTTAATGCTACAGCGTGCCTTTAGTGGCGATCGCAGAACTTTCTCCTACCTTCTCTCAATGGTGTATGTTCCATGAAATACTTATTGCTAGCTTTCTTCATTAGCTTTGAAGCCCAGGCATTTCTTTTACTTTTGAGAAATCCCCCGCGCTATCCAGATGAGATAGTAATCAGACCTGGGGATGCCGATTGCCCTAATGCTGGATTGAGCGCGGCCCAGCTTAGAGATTTTATCCAAAGATCAATTGATGATTACTGGAATATTGTCCCCACTTCCAGAGCTAAGTTTAAGATTGGCTCTACTATCAGTATTCCAGCATCCTCTACAACCTCGGCCATGGTTGCCCTAGCCGCTGACGGTGAAATCGTAGTTGGTTGCAGTGATGACGCCACGACATTTCCAGACGCTTCCACATTGGCCAAAGGTGGCATGACAAGCACAAATCCAAGAGGTGTTGTGGCCATTAACGACACGGCAGGAACTCAATTTGATGATGTGGACGAGCTCGCGCGCGTATCAACATTTGCCCATGAACTAGGTCATGCCATCGGAATTGGTCACTCTCAGGTTGAATACTCACTTATGTATTTTTCTGTTGTTGCAGGGGTTGTGAACGAACATCTAACTGAAGATGATGCCGATGCTATCACCTATCTTTATCCTAACGATAAAGAACTTGGCGGCCTAGCTGGGGCTTGTGGAACAATTGATCTTGACGGTGGAAATGGAGGGCCAGGAAATTTTCTCCTGACCCTATGCTTTGGCTTTCTACTTATAATTTTGGTTCAAAAGTCACCAAGCTTTCGCCAACTGTGACACTTTGAATATCTGTTGCTGAACGTCCATTTTGACGAACACTAACTTTGTATTCACCTTGATCTAATACGATATGAAAGCTGCCATTTGGATTAACTTTATAATCAATCACTTCGGCCATAACGCCATTTTCTAGGCGCTCTACTTTCACGCGGTATTCAGAAGCATTCTCTACCTCAAGGCGACCCTTAAGACCTGATTGCGCCATACGATCAAGTAGGTACTGCCAAGAAGGGCGTACACGATCAACCGTTACGTCTCTCCACTGCGAGTATGAAGGCTGGAAACCCTGACGTGAACTATTGACTTCTAGAACGTACGGAAGAACTTGCTCTACTCCATACATCCAATCAATATCGCCACCGTCTACAGAATATAGAAGCTCCCAAGCTGTGCCTGGCTCGTAGTCAACCAAACGACCAAGCTCAGCGCCAATACCTTCAACGACTGAACGATTGCCACCAGTGCGAGCACCTTTACAGCCCATTGGGTAAATAACGATTTCACTATAAGAGTGAAAGCTAATATCAAAAACAGGCTTTACGCGTGAAACTAGACCCATCAGCGCTTGTGCTTCTGGCTCTGAACCAGCACTTGGGCCACGGTATGTGTCTGACCAAGTTGAACCGCTTGAACCATTACATGCGCCCCATTGATACGGATAGTTGCGATTGATATCGACGCCGTGACCATAGTTTGTATTCTTTCTCCACATACGTGAACCAGACCAAACCTTAGCGTTGCCATCAACGTTTACCATTGGCACCAGATAGATTTCATTATTATTAACCCAAGACACGGCCTTCTCATTGCCTGCAACATAATTTGTTACCAGCCATGAAGCTGCATCAAGCACAACCTCTGGAGTCATGACTTCGCGAGCGTGGTGCATGCCATTGAATAGAACTGCTGATTCATCAGACTCATCTTCGGTGACGTTATCTGAAATTTTAAGGGCCCAAATGTCGCGACCTTCAGACGACTTACCGATGCTTTCAAGCTTAGCAATCTCTGGGTTAGCGTCAGCAATTTCACGTAGGATTTGCTCAACTTCGGCTGGTTCTTTGTATTCAGAATCAAGCCCTTTGTCATAAAGCTTCTGGGCTTTATCAAAGCGTACATTAAATCCAGCCTGGGCCAAGCGCTCAAGATCCCAATCGTTGACAACAACATCAACTTCGCTAGAAGCGCGATTAACGCCAGCGATATCCATGCCTAGTGCATTGAGGTGGGCCAATTCCAAATGAGGCTGCTTAAGTGTGATTGTGGCAATAGCATCGCGCTCACCACCAAGAACTTCTGCATGAAATGCTTCTGAGGAAAAAGTGTGATGCTGATCGGCCAGAACTGGCAAAGACAGTGACATCACTGCAAGCGCTAATGCGCCGGTTTTAAGTAACATAGTTCCTCCAATGAACCTGTAAATAAAAAGAGCTCCCTATATACTGGAGCTCAATTCACGGATGGTCATTGAAGGAAAACTAACTGTTCCTTACCTTAAGTAACTGATTAGTTCAGGTATTCAACTTTCTTAATTGTCATTTCTATATCAAACGACTCCAGTCCACGCTCGTCTTGAATTTTGAACTTTGTTGTTCCATCAAGGCGCATAATCTCAGTAGTGCCACTTCCTAGCACGCCACGACCTAGACGGTTGATAATTGAGTTAATAGCGCCGCCGGGTGCATCGCTTTCGATTTTGCCGTTATCCACCATATTTTGGAGAGTATCGAAAAGATCATTTGAAGCGAAAATCGACATAGCAATACTGCGATCGACAATACCCTGCAGGGCCTCAGTGCTCATAACGAGTGTATTTTTGGTGCCAAGACAACGGTAATTATCCTCATCTGTTAAAAGACTTAGAAAATCATACTTACCGGCAGTGATCGAACACTCCTCAATAAGCGATGGTCTAAGCAGGCTGGCATCACTTTCGTGTAGGGTTGTCAGCCTCACGCTCGCAAGTTTTTTAACTTTGCCATCGGCGCGGTTAAAGCGAACGGTTGTCTTGAAACTCGTTTGCACTGTAGCCGCAAACAAAGAGAAACTAGACACAAGAAGTAACGCTGCAAATACTTTTTTCATTTCAAACCTCTTAAAGATCAATTCTTATAATATGGCCGGGTTTAGTATTCCCGATACTGGTAAACATTTTAATTTTTGAATTACTACAATCGCCTTCATTTCGTTCAAACGGAAAAAAGCCGCCGGTGCAATACTCTCTAGAGAATTCGCCATTAATGTCATGCTCTTTAGCAAAAGCATAAATGCGATAGGGCTCACTTGATTTAGCCACAGGCTTAGGCAACTTGATTTCAGCACACTCGCCTGCTTCAATACCAAACCATCCTTTTGAAACACTCAACGACGCCGTGTAAAAAGCGAAGGCAAATTTATCTTTCTTGTTCTGTTTATTGCATACGACAAGACCAGCTTCATAAACTCCTGTTGCTGCAAGCTCACTTTGCGCCTGAGCGAAAAAAGTCTGAACAGGAACTGCTAAATTGCTATCTTCTTCACTCCAGGCTTCGTGGCGATCACCTTTGCCCAGCTGAGCACTATTAAGAGCATGAACAAATGCGTGCTTGTCTTTGATTTTCCAAATTGATGAACCAGAAGCACCCTTAGTCATATCGCAGTCGTGCATCACGACGCCAAGTCCACCAAGAGGACCTTTTAATGAACAATCTTTATGAACACCGGCGATTTCACCGCGCTTAAAGTCGCCTGAAAAACCGGCAAGTGTGAAGTTTGAACCAGTCTGTGCCTCAGGTGCGAGCTTAAACCAGCCGACAATATCGCCAATAGGTTCGTTTAAGCGGGCCAAGGCCCAATCGTATCTTGGCTCGTCTTTGTAATCCCTTGTTCCCGAGATGAAACTAGCGACACTGACTCTGGGTGAGTAGCCAGGTAGGCCGTGGATGGTAGCTTGAATGCCACTTTTATTTCGACCAGACTCTTCAATCATGCAATGAGAATTAGTTAGCACCAAATCTCTTCCAATTAGACTACCGCTGCAGTGTCCGCCCTCAGCGTTTACTAGGCGAACAATGGCGCTGTAAGGATACTCATAGGTGTTTAAAGCCGTGCGATTATCCGGCCCAAAGATGGCCTTGGGAGCGGAGTCGGCGAAGCAAACCGATGCAGTTAGAAGTAATAGAGCGGTGACAGGTTTCATAGCTGAATAATGACACAGAGCAACATTAAATATAACCAACCCTATCCTATTTACATAGTGCAAAATCTGCCAGATTTCGCCTATTTACGCTGCAATGTATAATAATCCTATGGCAGCACCAAAGCTCGTTAATCCATTCGAACTGTATCGTGAGTTTTTCGATAATTTCACATCGATTCACACGCGCACCAGTTACCAAAGCGATCTAGCTAAATTTATCGACTGGCTTGGAATCCATGCAAAAGACGTGAAGGGCTTTGACGACCTTGAGCGAAAGCACGTCATCGGTTACAGAAATTTTCTAAGTGATGCTCCATCTTCACTAGCGCCAAAAACTGTCGCCAGAAAGCTCGCCTGCATTTCAAGTTATTGTGACTTCTTAGTAGAAAAAGGCATCTGCCATTTTAATCCTGCCTCATCAGTTAAGCGCCCGCGACTAGAAGTCGTCTCGCCTACCCAAGCCCTTGATGCTGGCCAGGTGCGCGAACTCTTTAGCGCCATTGATATGAACTCAAAGTCCGGCCCCATGCATATGGCGCTGTTAATTACCTTTTTCACAACAGGTCTTAGAAAAAGTGAGGTGCTTAATCTGCGCTACAAGGACTATCGTGAGATCAACGACTCGAAGGTTTTCGAGTTTAAAGGTAAGGGCGGAAAGATTGGTCAAAAGTTGGTCCATCCTCTTTGTATAGAAGCGCTCGAACACTATCTGTCGTGGATGAGATCGCAAAATAGAGAACTCTCCCCCAATGACCCAATCTTTCAGCCAACTCGTAATCCGTCCGATCCCGGCAAACTCAATAAGCCACTTAATCCAAGAACAGTGAACGAGATTGTCGATTTTTATGCCAAGAAGATTGGTTTAAATTTCAAGATTTCACCTCACTCGGCCAGAGCAACTTTTATCGGCGAACTACTCGAACACGGCGTGGATATCTACACCGTGGCCCGCGAAGTTAGCCACTCATCAGTAAAAACCACGCAAGAATATGATAAGCGTCGGAAGAAATTACAGGACTCACCTGTGTTCAAATTGAAATTTTAACACTACGCAAGGTTCGGAAAATACACTAACACCACTGCTCCTGAAGCCCTTTTGACCCCAGTT
>TARA_R110000868_G_scaffold95751_4_pt1 | contig 14228 bp, 11 predicted proteins | sample TARA_R110000868 | Tara Oceans TARA_R110000868 (sample SAMEA4397489) | marine metagenome | biome: Polar Biome; feature: [SRF] surface water layer (ENVO:00010504); material: water (ENVO:00002006), including particulate matter (ENVO:01000060) such as... | depth 5 m | reverse complement strand
GCTGATCGGTTTCTGGTACAAGAAGAAGTCGGCCAATGACGCCGCCATCAAGGCTTTCGTGACCAACCGGGTCGGCGATTTCGGCTTTGCCATCGGTATCATGGCGATCTTCCTGGTCTTCGGCTCGGTGAGCTTCGGCGATGTCTTCGCTGGCGTTGGCGAGCATGCTGGCCAGACCATGGCTTTTGCCGGCATGGACTTGCCAGTGATCGAGCTGATCGGCTTCCTGCTCTTCATCGGCGCGATGGGGAAATCGGCGCAATTCTTCCTCCATGTCTGGCTGCCCGACGCGATGGAGGGCCCGACGCCGGTCTCCGCGCTGATCCACGCTGCCACCATGGTCACCGCCGGTGTCTTCCTGGTCTGCCGCTGTTTCCCGATCTTCGAAGCCGCGCCGAGCGCGTCCGCCTTCATCACCGTCATCGGTGCACTGACGGCCTTCTTCGCGGCGACGGTTGGCCTTGCGCAGAACGACATCAAGCGCGTCATCGCCTATTCAACCTGTTCCCAGCTCGGCTACATGTTCTTCGCGGCGGGCCTCGGCCTCTATGGCGCGGCGATGTTCCACCTCTTCACGCACGCCTTCTTCAAGGCCCTGCTGTTCCTTGGATCCGGTTCCGTCATCCACGGCCTGCATGATGAGCAGGACATGCGCAAAATGGGCGGCATCTACCAGATGATGCCGGCGACCTGGGTAATGATGCTGATCGGCACCCTGGCGCTGACCGGCGTCGGCTTTCCCTTCGCCACGCTCGGGGTGCCTTTCCTGGCGGATCTCGGCTTTGCCGGCTTCTTCTCCAAGGACGCCATCATCGAGGGCGCCTATATGGCGGGCGAGCAGGGCGTTGCCTTCGGCAATCTGGCCTTCTGGGTCGGTGTGATCGCGGCGCTTCTGACCAGCTTCTACTCGTGGCGCCTGATTTTCATGACCTTCCACGGCACATTCCGCGGCGATAAACACACTTTCGACCATGCCCATGATCCGCCATGGTCAATGATGGGCGCGCTCGTTGTGCTGGCCGTCGGCGCGATCTTCGCCGGTGGTCTGATGAAGGACAACTTCATTGGTGGCAATTCGGCCCATTTCTGGAATGAGAGCCTGCCGGGCGCCGTACATGGTCCAGCTGTTGCCGGTGAGGCGCATGAGGTGGTCGCTGCTGCAGACGCTCATGGTGAAGTTGCCCCCGCGGCAGGCGCGCATGAGGCCGTTGCCGAAGCCGCGTCCCACGAGGCCGTTGCTGCCGGACATGAGGGCGGCGAGCATCCACCGCTTTGGGTCTTGCTGGCCCCGTTTGTCGTGACGCTGATCGGCTTCCTGGGTGCGGTCTGGGCCTACCTCATCAATGAGGGTATGGGCGCGCGCATCGCCGCGCGCGGCGGTCCGATCCATTCGCTCCTCTACAACAAATGGTATGTCGACGAGATCTATCACTTCATCTTCGTGCGCGGTGCCAAGGGTCTGGGCGATCTGTTCTGGAAGACCGGCGATGTCCGCATTATTGACGGTTTCGGCCCTAATGGTGTTGCCGGCATGACCCTCAATGCCGCCAAGCGGCTGGCACGGGGCCAATCCGGTTTCCTCTATCACTACGCATTCGTCATGCTGATCGGCGTCCTGGGTCTGACCCTGTGGATTCTCTACAGCGCGGGGGGCAATTAGAATGTTCACTGACTTCGATGCCTTCCTGTCGGTCCTGACATTCACGCCGGCCATCGGCGCGATCATCATCGCTGTTTTCCGCTTCGCCTCGCGTCCGGAAGACCAGGCACAGATCGACCGCAATGCGCGTCCTGTGGCGCTGGTGACGACGGGCGTCACGCTCTTCCTCGCCATCGTCATGATGTTCGAGTTCGACCCGAATATTGCGGGCTTCCAATTCGTTCACGAGATCGTCTGGCTTGACCAGATCGGCATGGGCTACCGCATGGGCGTGGACGGCATTTCGGTGCTCTTCGTGCTGCTGACCGCCTTCCTGATGCCGATCTGTATCCTGGCGTCCGGTGCGATCGAAAAGCGCGTCGCTGACTACATGATCGCCTTCCTGCTGCTGGAAACCCTGATCCTGGGCGTCTTCACCGCGCTCGATCTGGTGGTCTTCTACATGTTCTTCGAAGGCGGCCTGATCCCGATGTTCCTGATCATCGGCGTCTGGGGCGGACAGAATCGCGTCTATGCGGCCTTCAAATTCTTCCTCTACACCCTGCTTGGCTCCGTGCTGATGCTGGTCGCGATGATCTACATGTTCCTGCAGGCGGGAACGACGGACATCACGGTCCTGCTCGAGACCACCTTCACGCCGCAGGCCCAGACCTGGCTCTGGCTGGCCTTCTTCGCCTCATTCGCGGTGAAGATGCCGATGTGGCCGGTGCACACCTGGTTGCCCGACGCCCACGTGCAGGCGCCGACCGCAGGTTCGGTGATCCTGGCCGGCGTGCTGCTGAAAATGGGCGGCTATGGCTTCCTGCGCTTCTCGCTGCCCATGTTTCCGAATGCCAGCGAGTATTTCGCGCCCATGGTCTTCGTGCTGTCTCTGATCGCCATCATCTACACCTCGCTGGTGGCCTTCCGTCAGACCGATATCAAGAAGCTGATCGCCTATTCCTCGGTCGCCCATATGGGCTTCGTGACGCTGGGCATGTTCTCGATGACGATGATCGGCGTGCAGGGATCCATCTTCCAGATGATCTCCCACGGCTTCATCTCCTCGGCGCTCTTCCTCTGCGTTGGCGTCATCTATGACCGCATGCACACCCGCGAGATCTCCTTCTATGGCGGCGTGGTCCACAAGATGCCGGTCTATGCGGCCATCTTCGGTCTCTTCGCGATGGCCAATGTCGGCCTGCCCGGCACATCCGGTTTCATCGGCGAGATCATGACCATGATCGGCGGCTTCCAGGCGGCCTGGTGGGTCGGCAGCATTGCTGCGGTCGGTGTGATCCTCTCGGCGGTCTACATGCTCACGGTCTACCGCGATGTCGTGTTCGGCGAGATCACCAATCCCAAGCTCAATACGCTGACGGACATCAATCTCACCGAATGGATCATTTTCCTGCCGCTGATCATCATGACGCTTCTGCTCGGCGTATTCTCCACCCTGGTGACTGACATCACCGCGGCATCGGTGGACGCGCTGATCTCCAATTACCAGGCGGCACTCGCCGCCACGGCTCAGTAAGAGGCCCGACATGAACGCGGATATTCTCACCCACGACTTGTCGCTTCTGACGCCCGAGCTGATCACAGCCTGCGGTGCCATGGCGCTTTTGATGCTGGGCGTGTTTCTCAAGGGCGAGGGCACGGCGCGCCTGGTGCATCTGCTCACCATTGGTGTGCTGCTTGTGGCCGGCTTCTCCGCGCTCTACCTGACCGGTGATGACGGCCAGGCCTTTGGTGGTGCCTTTATTCTCGACCCGCTGGCGAAATACGCCAAGGTCGCCATCACGCTCGGTGCTGCTCTCGCCATGATTCTGGCCATGCCGTATCTGGAAGCGGAACGTCTGTCGAAAGTGGAATTTCCCATCCTTGTCGCCCTGTCGGTGACGGGCATGCTGATGATGGTCTCGGCCAATGACCTGCTGACCATGTATATGGGCGTCGAGCTGCAATCCCTGGCGCTCTATGTGCTCGCGGCCTTCAATCGCGACAGCCTGCGGGCTTCGGAAGCGGGCCTGAAATATTTCGTGCTCGGTGCGCTCTCCTCCGGTCTGCTGCTCTATGGCGCGTCCCTGGTTTACGGCTTTACCGGCGCGACGGGCTTCAACGAGATCGCGATCGCGGTCGCCGGGGAAACGCCTGTTGGCCTCATCTTCGGCCTTGTCTTCGTGATCTGTGGCCTGGCCTTCAAGGTGTCCGCTGCTCCCTTCCACATGTGGACGCCGGACGTCTATGAAGGCGCGCCAACGCCGGTCACAGCCCTGTTTGCGACGGCCCCGAAAATGGCTGCCATCATTCTTCTCGCACGCGTCCTGCTGGAGCCGTTCGGCGGCATGATCGACCAATGGCGTGATGTCATCTGGATCATTGCGGTCATGTCGATGGGTGTCGGCGCTTTTGGTGCCCTGACACAGCAGAACATCAAACGCCTGATGGCCTACTCCTCGATCGGCAATATGGGCTATGCGCTCGTCGCGATTGCGGCCGCCAGCCAGACAGGCACCTGGGCGCTGCTCATCTTCATGACGCTCTATATGATCTCCGTGATCGGCACCTTCGGTGCGGTGCTGTCGATGCGTACCCGCGAGGGCATGGTCGAGCAGATTTCCGATCTTTCGGGGCTCGCCCAGTCCAATCCGGGTTTTGCCTGGTCATTGACGGCGCTGATGTTCTCGATCGGTGGTCTGCCCTTCATGGTCGGTTTCTTCGGCAAGTTCTTCGTCGTCTTTGCGGCGGTGCAATCCGATCTGATTATCCTGTCCATCCTCGCTGTCCTCTTCAGCGTTGTGAGCGCGGCCTATTATCTGCGTATCGTCAAGGTGATGTGGTTCGACGCGCCGGAAGTGACCTTTGTGCGCCCGGCTGCGAGCATCTACTGGGTCACGCGTATTGCGGGCTGGTCGACGGTGCTCTTGCTGCCTGCGCTGGGCTGGATTCTCTACCGGGCCTTCAGCGTCGGGCTCGACCTGCTCTAGACCTTGGCTCTTCCCCGGATCGAATGGCTCGAGGAGACCGGGTCGACCAACGCCGAGGTGAGGTCGCGCGCCCTGGAAGGCGAGCGGGGTCCGCTATGGATCGCCGCCCGCCGTCAGACAGCCGGCCGCGGCCGGCGCGAGCGTGTCTGGCAGGGGCTTGAGGGCAATCTCTTTGCGACCGGTCTCTACGTACTGGACCGGCCACCGGCGCAGGCCGCAGAACTCTCTTTCGTGACGGCGCTCGCTGTTGCCGGCGTCTGCGATGCGGGGCTGGGCGATCCGGAACGGACGCGCCTGAAATGGCCCAATGACGTTTTGGTCGATGGCCGCAAGGTGTCAGGCATATTGCTGGAATCGGGAATGGCGCCGGGTGGCGGGCTCTGGCTGGCCGTCGGGGTCGGCATCAATGTCCGCCAATCGCCTGCCGATCTGGGCCGGCCGGTGACCTCGCTCGCCGAATCCGGCGCGACCCTGACGCGCGAAGCCGCCCTGGACGCGCTCGTCGCCGCCTTCACGCGCGCATACGATTTGTGGCTTCGCGAGGGATTCGGGGCCATACGTGACCAGTGGCTCGTACGGGCCCACGGCCTGGGTGAGCCCTGTGTCGCGCAATTGGCGCAGGAGAGGCTGACCGGCATCTTCGCCGACCTGGGTCCCGATGGTGCCCTGCGGCTCGACATGGCCTCGGGCCAGCGCCGGTATATTTCTGCCGGGGAAGTGTTTTTCCCTGCGGCGGGAGAGGAGAGTTAGGCATGCTGCTCGCGATCGACTGTGGCAATACGAATATCCTGTTTGCCATCCATGACGGCACTGAGTGGCGCGCCCAATGGCGGGCCGGAACCGACAGTACCCGCACCGCCGACGAACATGCCGTCTGGCTCTCCCAATTGATGGAGCTGCGGGGCTTCAATTTCGGCGATATCAATGCCTGCGTGATCTCGACCGTTGTGCCCCAGGCCCTGTTCAATCTGCGTAATCTGGCGCGCCGCTATTGCGAATGCGAGCCCGTGATCGTCGGTGAACCGGGTGTTCGGCTTGATATCGAGGTCCGTCTCGACCGGCCTCAGGATGCTGGCGCCGACCGCCTGGTCAATGCGCTTGGCGCGCGGGCGCGCTATGACGGCGCGCTCATCATCATTGATAGCGGCACCGCGACGACCTTCGACGTGATCGGTGCCGATGGCGCCTTCGAGGGCGGGGTCATCGCGCCGGGAATCAATCTTTCCATGCAGGCACTGCACCAGGCGGCGGCCAAATTGCCGCGGGTTGCGATTGCCAAACCGGCTCATGTCATGGGCAAGGATACGGTCAGTGCGATGCAGTCCGGAGTGTTCTGGGGCTATATCGATCTCATAGACGGGCTTGTCGAACGGCTCCGGGCTGAGTATGGCCAGCCCATGACAGTGATCGCGACGGGCGGTGTGGTGTCGCTCTTCGAGGGCGCGTCCCGCACAATCAAGCATTACGATCCCGATCTCACCATCCGAGGCCTGCTGGAGGTCTGGAAACTCAATGGCGGTGCCAATTGACCGATAGCCTCTATTTTTTGCCGCTCGGCGGATCGAACGAAATTGGCATGAATCTCAATCTCTTCGGCTATGGGCCGGAAGAGAATCGCAAATGGGTGATCGTCGATTGTGGCGTCACTTTCGGTGATCTGACGACGCCGGGCGTCGACCTGATCATGCCCGATCCGACCTTCATCGAGGAACGCCTCGGTGATCTGGTTGGCATCGTCCTGACGCACGCGCACGAAGACCATATGGGCGCCGTGGCGCATCTCTGGCGCCGCCTGCGCTGTCCCATCTGGGCGACACCTTTCACTGCCTGGCTGGTGCGCGACCGTCTGCGCGAGCATGGCCTGCTCGACAAGGTGGTGCTCCACGAGGTGGGTCTCGACAGCACATTTGATGTCGGCCCGTTCAATTTCCAGATGATCACGCTGACCCACTCCATCCCGGAACCGAACGGGCTGGCCATCCGCACCCCTGCAGGCCTCGTCCTGCATACTGGCGACTGGAAGATCGATCCCAACCCGCTGATCGGCGAGCCCACGGACATCAAGACCCTGACCGCGCTGGGCGATGAGGGCGTGCTGGCGATGATCTGCGACAGCACGAATGTCTTCTCCGAAGGCGAGTCCGGTTCGGAAGAGGGCGTGCGTGACGAGCTGATCAAGGTCGTCGGCGAGCACAAGGGCAAGGTGGCGATTGCGGCCTTCGCCTCCAATGTCGCGCGTCTGCAATCGGCCATCGAGGCGGCGGAGGCCAATGGCCGCCGTGTCTGTCTCGTCGGCCGGTCCATGCACCGCATGACCGCGGCGGCCAAGGCCGTCGGCATGCTCAGCCATGTCCAGGACTTCGTCAGCGAGGAAGAGGCGGCGACCTATCAGAAGAACCGCATCCTCTATCTGTGCACCGGCAGCCAGGGCGAGCCGCGCGCAGCCTTGTCACGCATCGCAGATGGCAATCACCGCAATGTCACCTTGGGCAAGGGCGATACCGTGCTCTTCTCCAGCCGGGTCATTCCGGGCAATGAGGTCGGCATTTTCGCGCTGCAGAACCAGCTGGCGGAAAAAGGGGTCAATCTGATCACCGAGCGCGACCGCCCGATCCACGTGTCGGGCCACCCGTGCCGCGGTGAACTGGCGCAGATGTATGCCTGGGCCAAGCCGAGCGTCGCCATCCCGGTGCATGGCGAACGCCGCCATTTGCTCGAGCACGCCGATTATGCCCGCCGCCTGCAAGTGCCGCACTCGGTGTCGGTGCGCAATGGTGACATGGTCCAGATCCGCTCCGACGGCACAGCCTCCATCATCGATGAAGCGCCCGCCGGACGCCTGCATGTCGACGGGAAATTCCTCACCTCCGATACGGCAACCTCGATGAAGGAGCGCCGCCGACTGTCGACGGCGGGCTATATCGTTGTCGCCCTGGCGGTGGACGGCAAGGGCCGGTTGATCTCGGGGCCGGATATCAAGGCGGCGGGGCTCGCGGAGAGTGCTGATTTTTCCATCGATGACTTCCTCGATGCGCTGGAAACCGCGGCTGAGGAATGCTTCGACAAGATGCATCCGCGCACCAAGCGTGATGAAGATCAGATGGAAGAGGAAATCCGCCTCGCGGTGCGGCGCACAGCGGTGTCGATCTGGGGCAAGAAGCCCATGGTCGATGTGATGGTATTGGCGGTTTAGGGAGAGCTCGCATGCAGATCGGACGTCTCAATCATGTCGGCGTGGCAGTGCCCGATATCGAGCTCGCCAAGCGCACCTATGCCGAGCTCTATGGCGCGACCGATGCGACCGAAACGCGCGATTTTCCGCACCTGGGCGTCCGCGTGGCCTTCGTAAAACTGGCCAATAGCGAGATCGAACTGCTGGAACCGCTGGGCGAGGCGAGCCCGGTCCATAAATTCCTCGAGCGCAATCCCAAGGGCGGCCAGCACCATATCTGTTTTGAAGTGCCCGACATTCTCGCCGCTCGCGACGACATGGTCGCCAAGGGCGCCACAGTGCTGGGCACGGGCGAGCCCTATGTTGGCGCGCACGGTGTGCCGGTGATCTTCATCCATCCAAAGGAGAGCTGCGGCCTTCTGGTCGAGCTCATGCAGGAGCCGCAACGATGATCATTCGCTGGCTCTCCCGCGCCGCCGTTGCCGGTGCTGCACTCCTCTGGCTCTCGCGCTTTTTCATTCGCGATGGCGGTGTGGGCATCATCAATGGTGTGGTGGTTTTCCTGCTGGTCTGGTGGGTCCTGCTCTTCACCATCTTGCCAATCGGCGTGACCAGCCAAGAAGAGGACGGTGATGTCGTGGCCGGCAGCGAGCCCGGTGCGCCGTCGAGACCCAATCTGGCCAGGAAAATGTGGTGGACCACATCCATCACGGCCGGCATCTGGATCGTCTATTTCCTCGTCATGCATTCCGGTGTGCTGGAACAGTTCATTCCCCATGGCGGGCGCTGGTAGCGGATCGCAAAGGGGCGGCGCGCAACCGGCGCGCCAAAGGTGCAGGCAGACGTTCGCTCGCCTTGTATTCCGCGTCAGACCCGGTCTAATGAAACTCGTGCCCTCCAATATGGATACCGATTCATGCGCCTGTCCCGCTTTTTCCTGCCTGTCCTGAAGGAAACGCCTTCGGATGCCGAGATCATCTCTCACCAGCTGATGTTGCGGGCCGGCATGATCCGCCAGCAGGCGGCGGGGATTTATTCCTGGCTGCCGCTGGGCTGGAAAGTCCTGCAAAAGATCGAACAGATCGTGCGCGAGGAACAAAACCGCGCCGGTGCCATCGAATTGTTGATGCCGACCCTGCAATCGGCCGATTTGTGGCGCGAGAGCGGACGCTATGATGATTACGGCCAGGAGATGCTGCGCATCGTCGACCGCAAGAAGCGCGAACTCCTCTACGGGCCGACCAATGAGGAGATGATCACCGACATCTTCCGCAGCTATTGCCGCTCCTACAAGGACGTGCCCAAGCTGCTCTATCATATCCAGTGGAAATTCCGCGACGAGATCCGCCCGCGCTTCGGCGTCATGCGCGGCCGCGAATTCCTCATGAAGGACACCTATTCCTTCGATATCGACGAGGATGCAGCGCGTAAATCCTATAACCGGATGTTTGTCGCCTATCTCAACACCTTCTCGCGGCTTGGCCTCAAGGCCGTACCGATGCGCGCCGATACCGGTCCGATCGGCGGTGATCTCTCGCATGAATTCATCGTTCTGGCCGAAACCGGCGAGAGCGAGGTTTTCTGCCATGCCGATCTGGTGGAGATGGGCGCGCCGGGTGTGGACGTGGATTTCGACTGCGACCTTCAGCCGCTCGTCGACCAGCGCACGGCGCTCTATGCCGCGACCGAGGAAATGCATGACGCGGCCGCCTTTGCCGCCGTGCCCGCTGATCGCCAGCTTTCGGCGCGCGGTATCGAGGTCGGGCATATCTTCAATTTCGGCACGAAATACTCCGCGCCGATGAAGGCCAATGTGACCCATCCGGATGGCCAGGACCGTCCGGTCCATATGGGCTCCTACGGTGTGGGCGTATCGCGCCTCCTCGGCGCCATTATCGAGGCGCATCACGACGAGAAGGGCTGTATCTGGCCCGAAAGCGTCGCGCCTTTCGATGTCGGCATCATCAATATGCGCGTCGGCGACGAGGCCTGTGATCTTGCCTCCGACGCGGCCTATACGAGCTTGCTCGCCGCCGGTCTCGACCCGCTCTATGACGATACCGACAACCGGCCGGGCGCCAAATTCGCCACCGCCGACCTGATCGGCCTGCCTTACCAGCTGGTGATCGGGCCGCGTGGCCTGAAAGAGGGCAAGGTCGAGGTCAAGATCCGCCGGACGGGCGAGACGCATGAATTGGCGCTCGAGGATGCTGTCGCACGTCTTGCATCGCGGTCCTTTGCCAATGGCTGATCCGGTGGCGCTCAATCCAGGCGGGGCGATGCCCTTCAGCCCGTACGAGTTCCAGATCGCGGGGCGCTATCTGCGCACCAAGCGCAAGAATGGCGGCGTCGCCCTGATCGCGATGATCTCCTTTGCCGGGATTGCGCTCGCCGTGACCGGACTGATCGCCGTCATGTCGATCATGAATGGTTTCCGCAATGAGCTGTTCAGCCAGCTGCTCGGTTTCCAGCCGCATGTCTATGTCGATACGCGCGTTGTCGATCCCGGCGAGATTGACCGGATGGTCGCCGAAATCGAGGCCATGCCCGGTGTCGAGAGCGCTGATCCGGTGGTTCAGGGCCAGGTGATGGCCTCGACCGAGCAATACGAGACCTTCCTGCAGGTGCTGGCAATCAGTGCCGAGGATCTCGCCGGGCTGGACGTGGTGCGCAGCAGCGATGATCCGCGCAGCCGTACCGGCATCACGCATGGTTCGATCGAGGAGTTCGGGGCCGGCCGCAATGGCGGCGATGTCATCATTCTCGGCACTGGCGTTGCCCGGCGTCTCAACGTCAATGTCGGCGACTATGTCACATTCCTGACCGCGCGCGGGGCGGCGACAAGCTTCGGCGTCGCGCCAAGGCGCAAGGCCTATTATGTCGGCGCGCTTCTCGCCGCCGGCGTTTCGACCATTGATGACAGCATTGCCTTCATGCCACTCGAGCAGGGGCAGCTCTTCTTTGGCCGCGATGATCGCGTCGACATGATCCATGTCCGGCTGGACGAGCCCGACCTGGCGGCCAGCTATGTCGCGCCGCTGCAGCGCATTGCCGGCCCCGACGCCTCGGTCTTCGACTACACCCAGCTCGATCCGGCCTTTTACAATGCGCTCCAGTTCGAGCGCTCAGCGATGCGGCTGGTGATGACCATCGTCATCGCGATTGCGGCCCTCAACATTATTTCCGGCCTTGTCATGCTGGTCAAAAACAAGAGCCGCGACATCGCCATCCTGCGTACCATGGGGGCGACCCAGGCGGCGGTGCTGCGCATATTCCTCATTGTTGGTGCCAGTATCGGCATGCTCGGCACGCTCGCCGGCATCCTGTTGGGGATATTGTTCGTGGTGAATATCGGCCCGATCCAGGATGCGATCAATTGGGTGACCGGCTCCCAGGTCTGGGATCCGAGCGTGTATTATCTCTATCGCATCCCGGCCGAGCTGGACTGGGGGGAGGTCGCCTTTGTCTCCATTTTCGGTCTGGCAGTCTCGCTGCTGGTGACCCTGCCACCGGCCTGGCGCGCGGCCCGGCTCGATCCCGTCGAGGCGCTGCGCTATGAGTGAGCCGGTTCTGGAACTGCGCAAGATCGAGCGCACCTATATCACCGAGGCGGATCGCCTGCATGTGCTGCGTGGCGTCGATCTGATCCTGCGGCCGGGCGAGATCGTCGGCCTGGTCGGCCCGTCAGGGTCCGGCAAATCCTCACTCCTGCATGCGGCGGGGCTGCTGGAACGGCCGGATGCAGGCGAAGTGCTCATTGGCGGCGTGCCGACGCGCGGAATGAATGATCGCATGCGCACCGCTGTGCGTCGCCGCGATGTCGGTTTTGTCTATCAATTCCATCACTTATTGCCGGAGTTTGATGCGCGCGAAAATATCGTCCTGCCGCAATTGATCGCTGGTGTCTCGCGCCGCCAGGCGGTCGAGCGCGCTGACCACCTGCTCGCCATGCTCGGTCTTGCCGAGCGAGCCACGCACCAGCCGGCGCAATTATCGGGTGGCGAGCAGCAACGCGTGGCCATCGCCCGCGCCCTGGCCAATTCACCCCGCGTCCTGCTGGCCGACGAGCCGACCGGCAATCTCGACCCGGCGACCTCATCAACCGTGTTCGAGGCCTTTCGCGATACGGTGAGAGAGCAGGGTGCTGCCGCCCTCGTGGCCACCCATAATCACGATATTGCCGAGCGCATGGATCGTGTGGTGACCTTCGCCGACGGGCATCTCACCCCCTATACCGGCGCCTGATCACACCGAATTCGCAAAAATATCGAGGCGGCCTGCTTGACCCTGTCTGCTTTTCATGAAAAGAACAAAGCAGGAACAAACTTGATGAAGGGGACTTCAGATGCGTCGCATGGTTCAGGATCTCTCTGCCGCCACTGCCATTCTCGGCTTCACCTGGATGATCACGATGTGGGGATCGGTTCTCGCGCCGCTCTGATCACGATACACTGCCGGAGTCGGCCGGCGCAGATGCGGGCAGGGCAGTGATGGATTGAGGGGAGGCGCAGGCATGAGCGCGAAACAGGCTTTTGTGCATTTGCGCGTACGCTCTCCCTACTCTCTGCTGGAGGGGGCGATCCGCTTCCCGAAAATGATCGAGGCCTGCCAGGCGCAGGGCATGCCGGCGATCGCGCTCACCGACACGAATAATCTCTACGGTGCCCTGGAATTCTCCGAATACATGTCCGGCGCCGGGGTCCAGCCGATCATCGGCTGCACGCTATCCGTCCGTCTCGGCATGCCGCATCCCGGCGAGCGCGCGTCCCCGGACGGTACCATCGCGCTTCTGGTCCAGAATGAGGTGGGCTATCAGAACCTGATGGCGCTATCGAGCGCCGCCTTCCTTGATGTCGATGGCACCGAGGAACCGCATGTGCCGCTCGATCTGGTGCTGCAGCGCGGCGAGGGGCTGATCGCGCTCACTGGCGGTCCCGACAGCGCGCTCAACCGGCTGATCATCGCCGGCCGCAAGCCCGATGCTGCGGCCCTGCTGGACCGGTTCCAGGCCACTTTCCAGGACCGTCTCTATATCGAGCTGCAGCGGCACGGTCTCGCCGATGAGCTGGAAGCCGAGACCTGGCTGGTCGAGGAAGCCTATGCGCGCGAATTGCCGCTGGTGGCGACCAATGAAGCCTATTTTCCCGATGCGTCCATGCACAGGGCTCATGACGCGTTATTGTGCATCGCGCAGAGCTCCTATGTGTCCGTCACGGATCGCCGCCGCGTCTCGCCGCAACATTATCTGACCAGTCCGGACGAGATGATTGCGCGTTTCGCCGATCTGCCGGAAGCCATCACCAATACGATCGAGATCGCGCGGCGCTGCGCCTACCGAGTGCGCACGCGCGCACCGATCCTGCCCAGCTTTCCCACCGAGGCGGGACGCGATGAGGGCGATGAGTTGTCGGCGCGGGCGCATGAAGGCCTGACGCAGCGGCTGGCCGCGGGCGCTGATGCGGCCAGTGAGGACGACTATCGCGCGCGGCTCGATTTCGAGCTGAACGTCATCAAGGAAATGGGCTTTCCCGGATATTTCCTGATCGTGTCGGACTTCATCCAATGGGCCAAGCAAAACGACATCCCCGTCGGACCGGGGCGGGGCTCGGGGGCCGGTTCGCTGGTCGCCTATTCGCTGACCATCACCGATCTCGATCCCTTGCGCTTCGGCCTTCTCTTCGAACGCTTCCTCAATCCGGAACGGGTCTCCATGCCCGATTTCGACGTCGATTTTTGCCAGGAGCGCCGCGGCGAAGTGATCCGCTATGTGCAGGAGCGCTATGGTCATGACCGCGTTGCCCAGATCATTACTTTTGGCACGCTGCAGGCGCGCGCCGTCGTGCGCGATGTCGGGCGGGTGCTGCAAATGCCGCTCGGCCTGGTCGACCGTCTGGCCAAAATGGTGCCCGCCAATCCTGCAGCGCCCGTCACCCTGGCGCAGGCGCTCGAGATGGAGCCTCGGCTCAAGGAAATGCAGCGCGATGACCCCGCTGTCGCGGCCCTGCTGGAAGTGGCGCTGAAGCTTGAGGGCTTCTTCCGCAATGCCTCGACCCACGCCGCCGGGGTTGTCATCGGGGACCGCACGCTCAGTGAGCTGGTGCCGCTCTATCGCGACCCGCGCTCGGATATTCCCGCCACCCAGTTCAACATGAAATGGGTCGAGCCGGCCGGCCTGGTGAAGTTCGACTTCCTCGGCCTCAAGACGTTGACCGTGATCGCGCGGGCGCTTGAGTATATTGCCGGCGCCGGCAAGGACGTGCCCGATCTGGAATTGATCGATTTCGACGACCGGCCCAGTTTCGAGCTGCTCGCTTCGGGGCATGCTATCGGCGTGTTCCAGCTGGAATCCACCGGCATGCGCGACACGCTCAAGAAGATGAAGCCGGATCTGATCGAGGATCTGATCGCTCTCATCTCCCTTTATCGT
>TARA_R110000868_G_scaffold408438_1_pt1 | contig 14235 bp, 5 predicted proteins | sample TARA_R110000868 | Tara Oceans TARA_R110000868 (sample SAMEA4397489) | marine metagenome | biome: Polar Biome; feature: [SRF] surface water layer (ENVO:00010504); material: water (ENVO:00002006), including particulate matter (ENVO:01000060) such as... | depth 5 m | reverse complement strand
CCGCGACACGGGGATGTATTCTGTCGTGCCCACCTCTGGGGTAGCGGTGCCTACTACGGCAGGCAACAACTTTTTTGGGCTGGGCCGATTTAATGGGGGAGCGGCTGCGGGAGCGCCTGCCCAGTATGCCAATGGCAGCATTGGCGGGTACAGCTTTGACCCAACTACAGGTCAGTACACAAAACAAGATCTTACCCCCGCGTATTTGGCGTATCAAAACACACAACAAACAGCGACCCCCAACTCCTATGAAACCGGCCAAGACAACGCGGGTGCAAGCTACGGGGGCGGTGTGGAGAATGGCGGCGATAGCGTGGACTATGCCCAAGGCGGGGGTATCTCCGATCTGGGCAGTTACTCAGACGGCGGGCAGCTTTTGCGCGGTGGGGGCGATGGCGTTTCGGACAGTATCCCGGCCCAGATTGGTAAGAACCAACCCGCTCGACTTGCCGATGGCGAGTTCGTTATCCCGGCGCGTATCGTGTCGGAGTTGGGTAACGGCTCTACTGAAGCCGGCTCACGCCAGTTGTATTCCATGATGGATCGAATCCAGAAGGCCCGTAAGAAATCCATCGGCAAAGACAAAGTAGCAACTAACTCCCGAGCCGCCAAGCTGTTGCCCGCGTAAATATGCCGCTCTATCACATCACGCCCCAAGAGCTACCGTCGGTGTGGCCTATTGCCGCGCCACTTTTGCAAAAAGCCATAGACCTTGACCCTGCTGCGATCACAATCGAACACGTTGAGTATGCTGTTCGTACTGGGCGTACTAGCCTGTTGGTGTGGGATGAGCCAGAAGAGGGCATCACGGGGGCTGTTACAGTTGACTTTATCGACTACCCGCGTGAGCGCGTTGCACATGTGAACTTGATGGGCGGCAAGGGTATTGTCAGGAAACACGTTTTCGCAGAAGCGATGAACTGGATGCGCCTAAATGGGGCGACAAAAGCACAGTGCTGGGCTACCGGATCGCTTGTTCAGATGTATGAAAAAATGGGTATGGAAACAACCCACCAAGTGATGAGGATCAAAATATGATTATCGGCAATAAACACAGCGGCTATAGCCGCGACGGCATCCGCGTATACCCTATGGACGGCGGCGGCGGAAACAGTAGTGCACCGACCAGCCAGAATATTACCCAGACCAGCATCCCCGAGTATGCGCGGCCCTACGTGGAACAGATGCTTGGCAAGACGGAGGCGCTAACAGGTGCGCCGACCCCCGTCTACCCCGGCCAGCAAAACGCTAATTTCACAGGGCTACAGCAGCAGGCGCAGGGTAATGTTGCCAACATGCAGGCTCCCGGCCAAACGGGATTTGCTTCTGGGTTAGCGGGTGCAGCGGGTATCGGCGCTCTCAATACGCAGTACAACGCGCCAAACATTCAGGGCTCCCAGTTTAATCAAGCCGCGGCTAATCAGTACATGTCTCCGTACATGCAGAGCGTTGTCGATGTCCAGCAGCAAGAAGCCCAGCGGCAGTCCGATATTGCGGGAACTCAGCGCAACGCCCAAGCAACCGGCGCTGGTGCCTTTGGGGGCTCCCGGCAAGCAATCATGGACGCAGAAGCAGCGCGTAATCTGGCTACCCAAAAAGGCTCTATACAAGCTACGGGCCTCCAGAATGCGTACTCACAGGCACAAAACCAGTACAACGCTGACCAAGCCAGCCAGATGCAGGCCAATCAGCTTAATGCCCAACAGCAGCAGTATGGCGCGGGTCTTGGTATGCAGGGCCTCCAAACGGCCAATGCCGCAGCGGGTCAGCTTGGTGCCTTGGGCCAGAACGCGTACACGCAGGACATGGGCATCAACCAACTGCAACAGTCCACGGGCGCAACGCAGCAGGCCCAGCAGCAGGCGCTGCTCAATACGCAGTACCAGAACTACCTGACGCAGCAGCAGGCCCCATACCAGCAGTTGAGCTACATGTCTGACATGCTGCGCGGCTTGCCGATGAGCCAGTCCACTAGCTCCCTGTTCCAAGCGCCGCCCTCTCTGGCGTCGACGGCAGCGGGGCTGGGCACCGCCGCGTACGGAGCATCCAAGCTCATGGCTAAAAAGGGCGGGTCTGTTGCAGATATTAAAAAACGACGCCCTGCCGGTCTGGCTGAGTTGGCCCTCTCTAAAATGGCATAAGGGTAAACCATGATTAACGTCAATCAAATGACTGCGGCATTTGCAAAGATGCCCGACGCTGCGCTGAAGCAGTACGCCACGATGCACAAGAACGACCCGTACACGCTGTCGTTGGTAATGAGTGAGTCAAACCGCCGTAAACAAATTCGTGATGGCGCTCAAGGGCAAGTCCAGCCGCAGCCTACGGTAGTGGATCAAGAACTTGCACAGATGGGCACTCCCCCGCAAGGCCAGATGCCGCAAGGCCAGATGCCGCAAGGCCAGATGCCGCAAGGCCAGATGCCCCAAGGCCAAGCCCTGCCAGAAAATAGGGGCATTGGTATGCTGCCCCAGCAGCCTATGTCTATGGCCGAGGGGGGTATTGTTTCGTTTAGTGATGGGGGTAAAGCCAGTTGGCAGTACGACCTAGAAGATTTGCAGAATCAAAATTCGCCGGCTGTGCGCCCTGACGCGGGAAGTGCTTGGGATGCTGCGCAGCGTGCCTTTTTGTACAACAGCGACATTGCGGCTCAACAAGCTAAAGCCACCGCTATGGGTGCTAGTTCTAACGCGGATAGGGGTAACTTTCCAGGTCAAGGCGCTACCGGTACAAATGCTCCCGTTGTTCCCGACATTACCGGTGCGGCTGATAAAGATGGTATCAAAGACCTTGCCGCTACGCCACGGGCTGCGGCACCTGCTGTGCCACAAAAAAGCTACGAAGACTACTTCAAAGCTTCAATGAAAGCGGCTGGAAAAGACCCGTTTGAGCAAGAAACTAAGAACATCAACGCAGCGGCAGAAGAACGCAAGGAAGAGGAGCTTACCGCGTTCAAGCAGCAAATTCTGGATGAGAACAAGGACATGTTCAAGGGCCGCGAAGAGCGCATTGGCAAGCGCGAAGTAGCGTTGGAAAAGTCTAAGGACGTCAATACGGGAATGGCGTTCTTGCAGGCGGGTCTGGCTATGATGCAGGCGCGTGGCCCCGGCCTAGCTGGTATTGCGCAGGGCGCAGGTGTTGGCCTTGGTGTGTACGGGGAGGGCATCGCTAAAATTAAATCTGCCCAAGAGAAACTCGATGAGGCTCGCGATCGCATAGACGAGCTTCGTCAGAACAAGTCCTCAATGGATAAGCGGGAGATCCGGGCTAAAGAAAGCGGTATTCACGACCTTGTTACTCAAGGACAGCGCGACTTACTGGCCGGAAAGAAGCAGGTGTATTCCGATGCGAGGGCACTTGCAGGTACAACCGCCGCCAGCAAAGTGGCAACAGGCGAAGCTGCACTGGATCGCCAAAACCGTATTGCCGTGGCTCGTATGCCCGGTGCTCAGCAGCAGATGCTTACTGCGCTTGGTGGTAAAGGGGGGCTTGAGGCCGGTCTTACCAAAATGCAAGAGATTCAAGCAGACAAGACAGGTGCTGCGTATGCAAAAATGTTTACGGAAGTTCGGGCGGACGCACTTAAAAATGGTTTAGAGCCTCCAACAGCTACAGCCTTTGCTGCTAGTTTGCGTAATTTGGCCGCAGCACTGAATCCGGGTAAAGTCCCCGCTTTATCCAGCACACCTACTGGCGCCGTTATACCGTAGCCTGTAAAATAGCTCTCATACCCCCAGTAGAACGGCTTTGCTGGGGTCTTATTAGCCGAACAATTTAAGAATATGCCCCAATACCTCCCACTCCCAGACGGTAGATCACTAACAGTACGTGAGGGCGAGTCCGCTGCACAAGCATGGGGGCGTGCACAAAAAGACTACCCTGAAGCGTTCGGGGCAGAGCCAGAAAAGCCAACTGGCCCCGGCCCACAATCGGGTTTTATGCCTGCGTTCAAGGCGGGTATCTCGGGACTCAAAAGCGACGTGGCGGCTGTGGCCGGTCGATCTGGAATCATGGACATCCCTGCTGCCGAGCAGTATCGTGCTGAGCAGAAGAAGTACCAAGAAGAAACATTCAAGCCGACTGCGACTTGGGGCGAAGCGCCTCTTACCAAATTTGCGGAACTGGCTGGCGGTGCGCTGCCCTACATGGCGGCTCCCGTTGCCGCTGGTGCCGCCGCTGCCGCACTTCCCGTGTCTGCTCCTATCGGCGCTGCTATTGGTATGGGTGCTGCTGGCTTAGCTTCTGCTACGCAGTTCACAGGTTCTGGTCTGACAAGGCAGGTTGAGGAAGGTACACCTCTTGCCCAAACAAACTTGGGTTCTGCCGTAGCGGCTGCTATCCCTTCGGCTGCGCTGGATATGGTCAGTCTGAAAATGATGCCCGGTATCCGTCAGATATTTGCGGCTGCCGGTAAGGAAGTCCCAGAAGCTGTCGCCAAGAAGATCGCTGAGCAGGGCTTGAAAGACACGCTGAAAGACTACGGCGTATCTACCCTGAAGACTATGGGCGTTGAGGGTCTGACTGAAACAGGCCAGCAAGTTCTTGAGCGTATGCAAGCAGGGCTCGATATTACCGATCCTAAAGCCCGTGACGAGTATCTTGACAGTTTCATCGGTGGCGCGGTTCTTGGCGGTGCTATTGCTCCCGTTGGGCGTAGATTTGAGCGTGGTTCAGAAGCTGTAGCTCAAGCCAAAGAAGCGGGTACTGCCAAACGTGCAGCCGCAGCAGAGCAACAGAAAGCCGCTGCGGAAGCCGCTGCACAAGAAGCAGCTAACAAACAGTCCCCCGAGTATGCGCTTAAAGTTGCAAACGACTATGCGGCTGCGGAGCAAGCTAAAGCGGATCTGCTGGCGCAAGTACGTAAGGTAGTCAGGGGCTCCCTGACGGAAGGAACGGACAAAGCCTTCAACAACACGATATACGAGCAAGTCAGAGCGCAGGCACCGGGACTCAGGGAACTCAGCGCGGAGCACGCCCAGCTTGAACCCGCTATAAAACAAGCCCAAGAGCAGCAGCGTGTCGCCAAGATGACGCCAGAAGAGTACTCGTTGGAGCAGTTGTCCCAGCAAGAGGGCATCCCCGCCCGTGGCCGCACTGCACGTATGGCTGCACTGAATCAGCCCGTTGCGCCGGAGGAAGCTGCCGCTGCCCCTGAAGCTGCGTATGCCGCGGACCGGCTGGCGCTGGCTAAAGAGCAAGTAGGCATTACCGCCGATACAAGCGACTACGTTAACTACCTGATGACTAAGCCACGCATGGCACAAGCCATTGTGGATAACCAGACATCACTGCCCGGTCTTGACCGCAAAACCCAGAACGCAGTTCGCGGTGCACTGAAATTGCAACTGCAAGCGGCTGAGACGCAGCGCAATGCCGCGGCGCAAGCCGGAACGGCCAATTCCCAAGCACGTATCGGGGCCGTCGAGGGCGAAGAGCAGGCTAGCATCGAGTCACAACAAGCCGCGGACGCTGCCGAAGCTACCCGTATGGAGACTGAGCGCGCCGATGCTGAGCGCCGTATTAAAATTGCCCCCGGAGTTGAAAGTCTTCAGCGCTTGGGCAAAGCAAAAGAAGGTACATGGAGTTCGCCCCGTGCAGACGATTTATTCCGTAGCTTGTACCAAAAGCAGTCGGATGAGACGCAAGTTGACAAGCTCTTGTCAACGTTACCCATGCGTTCTATCAGCACACCGGGCCAAATATATGCGGGTATGGGGTTTGAGACGGCAAGCCGCCGCGACTTACTGACTCGTATTGCCGTTGCCAAAGCGCACTCGGGGGTTGAAGACGTTAACCAGCTACAGCGAGAACTGGCAACACTCGATGCTAAACCCGCTGCAAACACGGAAGTTGCAACGCGTCTCCCCGGTGAGGGGGTGCTCCCTGAAGCGGAAAAGAAAACGGTAGAAGCTGAGAAACATGCTGACCAGCAAAGCCAAACTTTGCGCGAGTACATCCGGTTTCTTGAAGACCAAAAACGGGGTAAAGTGCGGGGGACTCTGCGTCTAGGCCGTAAAGAGCGCGTCGAGACCGCGGGGGATGGGTTCAAAGAAACGTTTGCGTCTCAGCACGTAAAAGAACTGAACGCACGGCTGGAGGCCTTCGGTCTACCCCAACTGACCGAAGTAGAAGCCAAGATAGCCACGGGCCGCGTCATGCGCAACCTCAACGAACTTGGTGAGCGCTGGGGTAACGACGTTCCATCGAATGCAATACCCGGACAGCAAGCATTTGCAGCGCCGGTGCAGGCTGTGGAAGTTCTGCAAGAGCAGATGCGCAGCGGCATGTTCAAGACTGTCAACGACGCCGCTGATCGGTACAACTTGGCGCGGACCGCAGCTAAAACTGGCGCTACTCGCACTGCCGAAGGCGGCGCACGTATTGGAACTCCCGACGAGTTGAAACTCCGCGCAGAGTCAACGGTTCCAAAAGACGACATGAGGGTTGCCACCGAACTGGCTGCGCAGTTGCGCGATACCCTTGACCAACGCACCTATGCAACGCCGGAGCAGCCTGCCACTAAAGGCAAAGAAGGTTCCAACCGCGCAGACATGGCGCTTACTTTTGGGGCCAAAGAAAGTGGCCCTCGCGCAGACATTAATAGCCGGCTTGCATCCCTTGATGCAGACACCAAAGACTTTGTACGTCTTGCTGACGATGTGCTGCCTGAGATTACCGACCCTGCGCTGGTCACTGCCATCAAAGAAGAACTGCAAGCGATTGCCGAAGGCCGTAAGCTAGCCCCCGCAGTTCAACAGGACTTGACCGATTTTGTTACGGGCAAAGCCAAGGCCGGTGAAAGTACGACACGCCCCGGCGCTACCCCCGAAGAACTTCAACGCACCAGCGCGGCCCCCCAAATGGGACTGCCCGGTTTTGAGGCTGGAGCCAATAGCACCCAACGCGCAACGCCCAAGAACTTCCAGAAGATGCTGGACTCCAAGGAAGTTACATCCCTCAAGTCCCTTGTTGTTGAAGCACAGAAAGCCAAGAAAGAACTGGTAGCGGCGGAGAAAGTACGTGCGGCTGCTGCTAAAACAGAACGTGCTGATGCCGCGGTCAAGGAGGCCAATGCTGCTAAGCAAAAGGAGGTAGCTAAGTCCCGCGCTGCCGCGCAACGCGGTCGTGAGGGTTTAGAGCTTCCGGGTCTTCGCGTTACGGTTGACACAACAAAAATGCAGTCCCAGATTAGCGCTATCCGTAGCGCACTGGGCTCCCTTGACGCGCAGCTTGCGGCTGAAACGGACCCGACTAAGAAGGCAGGTATTCAAAAACGTATTGATGCTACTGAGGCTAAGTTTGAGTCCGTGTACGCAGATGCCCCACGTATCACTACGGCACTCCAAGAAAAAGACCAACTTGCGCTTGAAGCGCAGTTTGATGCTGCGCAGGTTGCGGCCTACGACAAGCAAGCAGCCAAGACTCGTATTCGGCAAGGAGAGTACGGCCCCGCGCTTGCCCCCCGCAGACAAGGTGGCGTTGAGCGCACGGCTTCTGGTGCATTAGTTGTTCAGGTTGGCGAGAAACGTGCGACCCCTGCTACTGAAATGGCCGGCAGCGCTCTTGAACGCGTTGCACAAGAACGGGCGGCACTGCGTGAACTGGAAGATCGCGTTGCCTTCCTGCGCAAAAACGGAAAAAACAAGCTCAAAGGGCGCTTGACCGAGCCCTTCAAAGCGCTGCAAGAAAAGGTGCTCAAACAGGCTGCGCTTGTAAAACAGTTTGAAGAAGCTCAGCGAGCCACCGTTGCTGCGGTGCGGGATGTCAATAAAGAAAACCGTACAGGCAAGGCAATGTCTGTGGCAAGACAAGAGCGGTTAATTAAAGCAGTCAGTGATAATACTGGCGATAGCGTTTCGCAGTTGGCTACCCCCGACGTGGAGCTTGGCCCCAAGATTGAAGTGGACACGGAGGAGTCTGCCGGCGCAGTCATGCACAACATTGCACAGACTGCTAAAGACCCGATCAGCCGCGCCATTGCCGAGCGTTTGCAGTTTTTACTGGGCGCTACCAAAGTCAATATCGTGGAGGATTTGCGCGATGATAAAGGCAACCCCGTCTACGGTTCGGCCAAGGTGGACGGATCTTCCATCTCGCTTGACGCCAAAGAAGGCACAAACGAGCGCACGGTTCTGCACGAAGGTATCCACGCTGCTACTGAGCGTGTGTTGCGTATGCCCGATGCGGAACTGACTGAAGACCAACGCGCTGCTAAGCGTGAACTCAAGGCCTTGTATGAGGCGTACAAAGCCGATGCTGCTGCGCCTAACGTAAACGCCCGTGAGAACGTCAGCGAGTTCTTGTCTGAAGCACTGTCTGATCCAGAACTTAAATCGTATTTGGAGGGCAAGAAGTGGACGATGCGCAACATGTGGAACGGCCTCAAGAACGGCATCTTGAAACTGCTAGGGATCAAAGTCCCCGCCAACATGCTGGAAGCTACGCTGGCCGCAGCCGATCGCCTGATGACTAAGGTTCCCCGCGCTGTCGAAGGTGCCGAAGCCGTCTCAATTGCCCGTCCAAAATACAGCACCCAGAACGCGTTGACCGATCTGGCCGAGGACATCGTTGCCTCGCCTAAGTCTTTCAAGGAGCGCATGGGTAGCAACCTAGGCCTTGAGCTTGAGATGAACGCAGTTGATATGCGTGCTGGTCTGCGGGAGGCGCTGAAGCGCGGCGCTAAAGAACTGGGAGACGACACGCTTTTTACCCAAGCTATGTACAACGTCATCAAGTCCGACCAGCGTATGCCGTTGGTGCAGACTACCATGACAAACGGCCCTCTGGAAATGTACACCGATGCAAAGGGGCTCAAGGGCTGGCGCAGCACCAACAAGAACAGCGCGGTCGATGTGTTTGCCGCCATATCTGCCATCCCCGGCGGCAATTCGCAGGCCAAGATCAACATGGCTACGGTCTACATGGTCGCGCAACGTGCTGCTAATAAAGGTCTTGCCAAGCTGGACATCGGCGCACTGGGTGTAACTCAAGCCAAACTCGACGCTGTTATGGCTGCGGTCAACGCCGACCCGGACCTTAAGCAAGCGCTCGAAGGCGCACGTACGGCATACAACCTCTACAACGAGGGCATGATTAACGCATTGGCCTCTACCGGAGCCATTCATAAAGCGCTCGCTGCGAAGCTGCTCAAGGATGGGGACTACGTTCCGTTTTACCGGGTCAATGAAAACGGCATGGCAGATCTGGTGTTTAGCAACGAGGTCACCATCAACATTGGTGACGTTCGTCACCAGCCCTACTTGGCCGAACTTAAAGGAGGGGAGTCCAAACTGCTGCCCCTCAGTGAGTCACTCCCACGTAATACGCTGTTGCTCACCGACAAGATGCTGACCAACTTGGCAACTAAGAACGTAGCCTATGCCATGCAGGCATTTGGTGAAGGTAGGGGGCAAGTCGACAAAGCCGGCAGGCCAACCAACGCTATGCCCATCCACAAAGGTGCCGCCCCCGCAGGTAGCGACATTATTAAGTTCAACCAAGAACCGGATGTGAATGACCCAAAGGATGCCGGGCAGCGCTGGCAGCGCATACAAACTGCGGGCACGTCAATGGAAGGCATCCCCGCAGAACTCGTGGTTAAGAGCCTTGAGGGCGCACACCTTACGCTGCCTGCCTTCTTGAAGATAGGTGGCATTGCAGGCGACTGGCTCCGCTCTGGCGTGACGCGGATGCCGATGTATTTGGTGCGTCAGCTAGTGCGTGATCCTATGGCCGCGTCTTTCACGGGCGGTTTGAACTACGGCCCCCTGACAGCAGTAGCCAAGGCCGGCAGGGAGTTCATCGCCATGTCTCGCGGAACCAGCGAAACGGGGGCTAAGCTGTTGGAAAAAGGCTTGATTCAGAGTGGCATATTTACGGGCGATCCTTCGGACTTGTCCAAAATGGCTTTGCAGATTGCCAGCGGCAAAGACCAAGGTGCGCTTGACGGGTTTCTGGCTAAGTTGGACCGCGCTGCCATGCGTGCGGACGCCGCCACTAGAACACAGGTCTACGACAACGCAATTGCCAATGGGTTGTCAGAAGTCGAAGCGGACATGATGACTATGGAGTCGATGAACTTTTACAAGCGCGGCCTGTCTCCTACCGTCCAGTATGCGTCTCGTCTGATCCCGTTCTTTAATGCCCAGATACAGGGTCTGAACGTTTTGTACAAAGCGGCTCGGGGGCAGATGCCCTTTGAAGAACAGCAGCAAATACAGCGCAAGTTCATGAATAACGCCATGCTGCTAGTCGGAACTGGGATTGTCTATGCGATGGCTATGGACGACGACGAGTATTTTAAGAACGCAAAGCCACGGGACAAGTACAGCAATTTCTTTATGCACATCCCCGGTGTTGCCGAACCCTTGAAGATACCTATTCCATACGAGGCTGGCTGGTTCTTCTCCCTAGCCGTGGCCGGGGTTGATGCCATGAAAGCGGAGACCGACGGCAAACAGCAGTGGGCAGCGCTGCGGGACATTTTCCTGTCCGCCATTCCCGGCTACTCGTCGGCTGGTATGCCGCAAGCTGTTAAACCTACTTTCGAAGTGTGGACGAATAAGAACTTCTTTAGTGGAAGCACCATCGAGTCGGCACGCATGGAGCGCCTGTCCGTGCAAGAGCGGTTTAGCGCGTCGACTACAGAAGCGGCCAAGGCGCTGAGCAAGGCCGTTCCCCTCTTGTCACCTGTTCAGATTGAGCATTTGGCTAATGGGTACTTCGGCCAGTTCCCGCTAGTGGTTGCGGCTGCTGCTGACGGCCTATTCCGCAGAGAAGGTACGGGGGTTCGCCCTGAGTCGCGCATCACTGAGACTCCGTTTGTGGGTCGTGCTTTCCAGAAGAAGTTTGGCGGCGCAGACACGGAAATTGTGTACCGGGACGCCACCAAGGCAGTGCAGGCAAGGGCCACGTTTAATAAAATGCGTGTTGAGGGCCGCGCAGACGCCGCTAAAGCGTTCATGGCTGATAACCGTGTAGCTATCGCCTCTGCGGGTATGGCGGGTAACTATCAAGTTCAAATGGGGCGCTTGCGGCGAGACTCCGATCGCGTGACAAACAATATGCCGCAATTGGATGCCCAAGAAAAACGAGCCCGACTCGACAAGATCGAGGAGGCTCGGCAGAGTTTGTCCGATAGGTATCGTGCAGCGCTTAACCGGATCGAACAGGCAACCGATAGAACCACACCCCAATAACTTCGTGGCGGATGCCCGCGGTGGCGCGGGCATCTCGGAGTCTGTACTTCAGCGCGGCGTTCAACCCTTTGATACGCACGGCTTCAGTGTCGAGGCAAGGGACGAAGAATCCCTGACCACGCTCAGTTTTGTCCCACGGGAACAGAATTGAGTAGGTCATTGTCCTTCTCGGTTATAAGGCGGGATATCTTCAACACTGCCACGCGCATCTGGGGGCCGCGGGTCTTGGCGGTCATGTCCTTCTTGGATATTTCTGTCACCCTAAACATGTCCCCAAGCTGGCGCTTAAAGTCTGCGTAGCCGAAACTCATGTTGGCGCAGCACGCCTTGAGCATACTCTGCTCGATGAAGTAGTCAATGTACCCCGGCGTAGCGCCGTGCTCAATGCGGCCCATGATCCGAGTTCTTGTTGTCGAGTCGTCGACTTCCTTTCCGCTGCCAAGTTCGGCCAAAACCCGATTGCCCTCGACGTGCCGGATAACAATGAAACTGCCGTAGTGGTCGCGTGTGTACGTGTTCAGGACATCTTCAGCGCTGCGTGTGTTGCCCTTGATGTTGTTGCGCATACCCGTGATGACGCCATGCAGGAACTCGATGATCTTACCCATCGGTATGTCAATGATGCCTGCATGGGCACTCGACATAAGGACTCCCGCGCCAACCATCTCCGCAAGTCCCGCCATCCAGAAGCGCTCATCGTTCGTTGCACTGAACTCCTTGTACATGTTGTCTACGATCTCCGGCACCAATGTCTTGAGCGTGTCTACGTGCTTAGCCATGTACTCAACGAGCATGTGACCGGCAACAGCGTAGTTGTGCTGCAAGGACTTGACGACCTCGATCTCGTGGGGCTCCCACTTCAGCGGCTTGTCCATGATGAACTCAAGCAGCCGGCGCAGTTCACCCTCCGAAGCATGGGTGCGGCCCCCCGTCAGCATGTCCACGGCGTGCGTGTTGGAGGACATGATCGCAACGGTCATCCATGTGGACAGGTTCAGACGCTCTTTGTTGGAGCCAGACTCCATACGCTCCTTGCCACGGCCCTCGGTCATGTCCAGCAGGAACTCCGGGAACCACTCGAAGTTGTTGCGGTTCTTGCTGGTAATCTCGTCCGTAATCAGCGGGTTGCTGTTGAGCAAACCCAAGCGCTGCTGCATGGCTACGGGGGATGTGCCCTTGCCTGTGCGGTAGTGGGTCGGGTGGCCCCATACGGAGGCTGCGGCCTCAAGCGCCAGCGTCTTGCCTGTCCCGGACTCTGTAGAGCCGCAGTGGTAGGTCATGCCGTAGATACCCGTGAACTTCATCAGTGGTGCGCCAGCACCGGCAAGCAAAATAGCCAAGTGGGCGTACATCTTTTTGTGGATGAGTAGGTTGACGAACGTGCGCCACGCCTCGATGGTTCCTGTTGGTTTGGTGTTCGCCACAATGTTCTCCAGCCCCGCCATAGGGACCGAAATAGGCGAGGCTGTTTTGCTGTAAATCTTGCCAGCAAAGACGTAGGTATCGTCATCTTGCCAGCCGTAGTTCGATGGCACTTTAACGGCTGCCTTGCCGGTACTAGCTTGTTCCACACATGCCCTAACATATTCAAAAAGGTTTTTGTCGTTACCAGCGCCAAAAGCGGCGATGATGTTTTGCTGAGCCAGTGCCTTGACTGTCTCGTCTTTGCTCACTACCGCCCGCTGCGGGATTGTGATTGTTGCTGGCCCCTCGGGTCTGAGCGCCAGCATGTGTACGGTGTGGTCACCGTTAGTGTTCAGGATATCCACCACGAACAAATCGTAGGGAAGCAGCATCACTTGCTTCTTGGATGTGTTGCCATCTGCATCTTCCATCGACTTCTCGGAGAACACGCCGCCTTTGCTGCCGTAACCAAACCCACGCGGGGGCGTAGGGCGCAGCAGCTTCTTAACTTCAGGCGCGATGCTAGGGCTTTCCGATGGGATAATGATCTCGATTTCTTTGACCCCTACCTCGACGGCAACCTCGCGCCCCAGTGCCAGCGGATTGGTGATCTTGCCAAAGTGGGCGCAGCCCGTGCAGATACCGGGATTCTCGCTGTCAAACTTGACGCACGGATACGGCCCTTTGATCTGGGACTGCTTCTCGCGCATCCGAGTTACCGGGTACGGGTGCAGCCCACTTAGCCAGACACTCGCCTTCTCGCCGTCATCACACTTGGCGGCAATGCTCAGCCAGCCACGCCACAGCGGCTCCATACCGTCTTCTACCGCGTTCTCGATAAAGTACTTGAGTTGGTCGCAGCCGGTGGCCTTCTTAGTGCGCTTGAAGATATTGCCAAACTTGGTTACGCTATTCTCGAACAGCTTCATACCCGCCATAGAGACCGGCACCGCCGGCGCTGCATCGGGGCGTTTACCCGGCAGGTTAAGCGCGGTCTGTGCCGCTACTGGGGCCACATCCAGCCTGTCCGCAATTGCACTACTCAAAATGTCGAAGTTGAACGCGCTGCCTTCGGTCAGCAACTTAACGAGCCGGGGCTCCGGGTATTTCTCCTTGAAGTTTACAGTCTCGGGGATACGTAGTACCCGCGCTGCGTCCGCCGTCACCGTCATGTCGATGTTCAGCTTGTGCTGCTTGCACAGGCGCTTGAAGTTCTCGGCCATGGGCTTCCACACCGCAACTTCTACATCCTGCGTGAAGGGCCAGTAGCAGTGCAGACCGCCGCCGGACCCAACAATCCATGGTGCGCCAAACTCGTCCAAGCCCGTATCGGCAAGGAACGCGCCTAACGCCAGTGCTGCTTGCTTCTTGGAGGCATAGCCGTCCATGTCGATGAACAAGGACTTGATGAAGCGGGCGTTCTCCGCGGTGCGCTTACCCGACTTCTCAAACGTAGACAGCGCTATGAACGCATTTTTCCTGTCGTCAACCCAGTTGGTTACGGATGGGTAAATGTCTTCCAGATTTTCAACATACAGGTGTTCTTTCTTCTTGGTGCTGAGTTCCACTGCACAGTACAACCCGTTAGACGGGGACGGCAGAACAACCGCAAGGAATTCAAGCGGAGTCATTA
>TARA_R110000868_G_scaffold67056_6_pt1 | contig 14236 bp, 9 predicted proteins | sample TARA_R110000868 | Tara Oceans TARA_R110000868 (sample SAMEA4397489) | marine metagenome | biome: Polar Biome; feature: [SRF] surface water layer (ENVO:00010504); material: water (ENVO:00002006), including particulate matter (ENVO:01000060) such as... | depth 5 m | reverse complement strand
ATCGGTTGCCACGAGTATCGATTGATGGGTCTCCATGATATCTCCTTCCTGCTAGCCCGCGACTGACGGTTCGGTAGGCTTCATCCCGCACCCCTTGTCAACGAAGGGATGACCAGGACGTCCAGCTCTGCATATCTCAACACCTCCTCCGCCATGCTGCCGAGGAAGAATTTCTCAATCCCGGTTCGGCCGTGCGTGCCGATGACGAGCAGGTCGGCACGCGCTTTCCTGGCAGCCTCCAAAATCGTATCGGAGACCGAGAGCTTGACCGGTTGAACGATTTTTTGGTCGGGCTGAACGCCGACCGCAGAAACGAATGACTGTAAGCTTTGGTTCGCTTCGGCACGCGCGCTCAGAAAATTATCCTCGATGTCATCGGCCGGCATCACCGAACGCTGCATCATGCTATGCTCCGGTGCATCGAGAACGTGCAGCATCGTAATGTGCGCTCCTTCGAGAAAGCCGAGCGTCCGGGCTGCTCTGGTTGCCTCCAGCGAGCATTCAGAAAGATCCGCCGCGATGAGAACTCTTTGATAGGCACCTGCCGGCACGCCGTTGGCCATGAGGACGGGCGCCGCACTTTCGCGGATCGTCCTTTCGGCGGTCGTGCCCAAAAAAATGTCCTTCAGCAGATTTCTGCGATGTGGCCCCATAATGACGAGATCAGGTTCCAGATCACGGGTCGCGTCGACCAGCACGCGGAATGGGTCTCCCATGATCACCCGATACGCACATGTGATCTGGTCGCTGGTCGTAACCGTCTGAGCCATCTCCGCCAAAAGTCCTTCGCAACTGTCGCGATGGACAGCCAAGAGCGGTTCAGGAAGCTCGTCATCGAGCGCATTCAAGAGAGTGATCCTGGAGGAAAACTGCCGGGCCACCAGCACTGCGCGGCGCAGTGCGCGGTCGGAACGGGGCGAGAAATCGCTGGCGACGAGGATGTGTTCCATCATGCTCTCCTTGGCGACTTGCGCCGATCATTTCCGGTCCGCTTGGTGCCGGAACCCGAACTGCGTACGGACCGATGTTCACGGAAAGATTGGAGTACTGCGGACATTCTCGCCAGCGCCTCCCGCCGCGCCGATGCGCTTTCAATCTCAGCAAGCTCGCGCTTTAGCCGCGTGGCGAAGTCTGCATAATCATTCTGCCAGTCTCGCGTTACCGCCTCCTGCACTTCAATGCGGCCCGTCTTCAAACGACGGGCGGGAGTTCCTTTTGACAGTGCATAGCTCTCACCGATCCGGGGCAGGATGATCGATTGCGTCAGATCCGCCGCTTGCGCCAGCCGCCGCAGCGCCTCGGTCGAACCAGACTCCCCATGCGTCAGGAAAAGGCTGCCTTCGATCGGCTTCCGCGCATCCATCCAGCGCAATAGATCCTCCTGATCCGCATGGGCCGAGTAGCTGTCGATACGGCGGACCTGCGCTTTCACGACGACGTCGTGGCCGGATATGCGGACGCGGTTCGCCCCGTCGAGGATGGTGCGACCCAGCGATCCTCCGGCCTGGAAACCGACGAAGAGAATCGTGGACTGACGCCGGCCGAGATTATGCCGCAGATGATGCCGGATTCTTCCGGCCTCGCACATGCCCGATGCCGCCATGATGATGGCGCCGGACATCTGGTTCAGCCGCATCGATTCCGCCGCGCTCGCCACATAGTGGAAGGATGGGTGCCTGAAGACCTCTCCGCTGCCCATGTCCTCCAGATCATGCGCGTGCTTTGCGAAGACCTCCGTGGCCCGGCTCGCGAGAGGGGAGTCGATGAACACGCGCGGATGAGCTAGACGTCCACTGTTGATGAGGCTGGCGATATCCAGCAGCAGTTCCTGGGTTCTCTCAAGCGCGAACACCGGAATGACGAGATTGCCGCCCCGTGTCAGCGCTGCCTTGATCTCGGCTTCGAGCAATGTGCGCCGCTGCTCGATCGTGATGTCTTCGCGGACCCGGTCCCCGTAAGTGCTTTCGCATATGATATGATCGAATCCCGAAGGGGCCTCTGGATCGGGGTGGAACGCCTTGTGATCCGGCCCCAGATCACCCGAAAAGAGCATTCGGCTGCCGCCAGCCTCCAGTTCCACCGATGTCGAGCCGAGAATGTGGCCCGCATTCCACAGTCGCGCCTTGAAGCCCGGGGCCGGTTCGAACCACTGCCTGAGACCTATGGCGTGGGCTTGCTCTAAGGCTGCCACGGCGTCAGCTTCAGTGTAGATGGGTTCGATCGCGGGTTCGTCGGCGCGATCCGCCCGGCGATTTCTTCGTTCCGCTTCATACTCCTGAATGCGTCCTGCATCCGGAAGCATGTGATATAATAGATCGCGGGTCGCGGAAGTGCAGAAGATGGGGCCGGAATAGCCTGCCGCTACAAGTTTGGGCAGCAGGCCGCTATGATCGATATGGGCATGGGTCAGGATGACCGCAGAAAGGGCACCGGCATTGAAGGTGAACGGTTCACGATTGAGTGTCTCAATGGTTCGAGTTCCCTGAAACAGCCCGCAGTCGATAAGGATGCGGCGCTCGCCGTAGAGAAGCTCCATGCAAGAGCCGGTGACCGTCCCTGCTGCTCCATGGAAAGTGATGCTTGCATGCGCTGCCATTTCATTCCTCTCGCTGGAATTTACTCGCAGTTTTTCGACTTAACGCCGGCCAGTTGTTAACATTCTGGCCGAATCCAACGCCCAAGGCCAGTCCGAGGAGCAATAAATGACGGCTATCGCAACGCTGACGCTCAATCCCACCATCGACGGATCCAGCGAGGCCGAGACCGTCCGACACACTCACAAGGTCCGTACGTCCAATGAACGGTTCGATCCGGGCGGCGGCGGCATCAATGTCGCACGGGTTCTCGCGCGCCTGGGCTGCGATGTCGAGGCGATGTATCTCGCCGGTGGGGTAACCGGACCCGTGCTCGGAGGCCTGCTGGAGCGGGCCGGTATCCCGAAACGATGCGTGGAAATCGCAGGAGACACGCGCATCAGCCTCGCCGTGCATGAGCAGGAAACGGGCAAGGAATACCGCTTCGTGCCTGCGGGGCCGGAACTGACCTTCGAGGAATGTCAGCGGTGCCTTGACGCCGTTTCCCAGTTGAGCTGTTCATGGCTGGTTGTCAGCGGCTCGCTGCCGCGCGGCGTACCGGATGATTTCTATGCCGACATAATCGACATCGCCCAAATGAGAAACATGCGACTGGTGCTCGACACGTCCGGGCCGGCTCTCAAGGCTGCGCTCGCTCGCGGTGGCGTCTATCTGGTGAAGCCGAGCCTCGGTGAGATGGAGCAGCTTGTCGGTACGCCGCTTCGGGATTCCGGGCGGATCATCGCTGAGGCCAAGCGCGTTGTTGAATCCGGTGGCGCCGAGGTCATTGCCGTTACCATGGGCCATCAAGGTGCCATAATGGCGCACGCGGGAGGGGTCCTGACGCTTCCCGCCCTCGCCGTTGAGGTGCGAAGCGCTGTGGGCGCGGGTGACAGCTTTGTCGCTGGCATGACACACGGGCTGGCCATGGGGCGGAGCTTGGAGGATGCCTTCCGCCTCGGGATCGCGGCGGGTACCGCTGCGGTGATGACGCCCGGCACCGACCTTTGCCGTCGCGAAGATGTCGAGCGCTTGGCTGCTGCTATCGGGATATCCGGTTATTGACGGAGGGTAGGATGAAAGTCGCGGTATTCAGCACGAAACCTTACGACAGGGATTTCCTCGTCACGGCCAATCGAGAAGGCGGAGACCGGCATGAACTCCTGTTTCTGGAACCGCGACTGAGCTTCGAGACCGCACCGCTCGCCGGAGATGCGAAGGCTGTCTGCGCCTTCGTGAACGATACGCTGGACCGTTCCGTCCTGGAGAGATTGAGCCACCATGGCGTTGGGATCGTCGCGCTGCGATCGGCGGGGTTCAATCATGTCGATCTCGTTGCGGCGCATGATCTCGGCATCGTGATCGCCCGTGTCCCGGCCTATTCTCCCGAGGCGGTCGCGGAACATACGGTCGCACTCATGCTGTCGCTGAATCGCAAGATTCATCGTGCTCATGCGCGGGTCCGGGAAGGGAACTTCGCTCTCGACGGATTGCTGGGTTTCAACCTGGCGGGACGCAGCGTCGGCATCATAGGCATAGGCAAAATCGGAATATGCGTGGCGCGCATAATGCGCGGTTTCGGCTGCAATTTGCTGGGTTTCGATCCCGATCCCGTCGCGGAGTTTACTGAGCTCGGTGGCTCTTATGTCGAATTGGACGATCTTCTCGCCCGTTCCGATGTAGTTACGTTGCATTGCCCGCTGACACCGCAGACCCATCATCTCATCGATACGGCACAGATCGATATGATGAAGCCAGGCGTCATGGTCATAAACACCGGGCGCGGCGCGCTTGTTCAGACCCGCGCCCTCATCCGAGGACTGAAGGCCGGCAAAATCGGCCATGTTGGCCTTGATGTCTATGAAGAGGAGAGTGACCTCTTCTTTGAAAACCTGTCAGACCAAATCATCCAGGATGACGTTTTCGCGCGGCTACTGACCTTCCCGAACGTATTGATAACGGGGCATCAGGCATTCTTCACGCAGGAAGCCCTAACCTCCATAGCTGAAACAACGATCGATAATCTTTCGCAGTTCGAGTCCACTGGTCGCGCCGCTCACCCGATCTCAATTGAAATGCTGGCTTGAGAAGTGGCAGCCCTGCTTGCGCTGCTCCCGATCGGCCTGCTCCTGCTGTGCATGGCGGTGTTGGGATGGTCGGCGGCGCGATCCGGCCTGATCAGCGCTGTTGCCGCAGTTGTCATTGCGATCCTGGCCTTTGGATATGTGCCGGATATGATGAGCTTGGCAGGCCCCCTGCTCGAAGCCGCGTTCATGACAGCGACGATCCTTTGGATCGTCTTTCCAGCTCTGGCCTTGTACGAGGTACAGGCCCGGTCCAGCGCGTCCGAACGTCTTGGCATCTGGCTGGCTTCGGTGTCCGACAAGCAGCAAGTGACGGTGATCATTCTGGCGTGGTTCTTCGCCCTGCTGCTCGAAGGCGCTGCCGGGTTCGGTACGCCCGTTGCGTTGGTCGCTCCCATGCTCGTGGGGTTCGGCTTTTCACCGCACCGCGCACTGGTCCTCGCCCTGATCGGCCATGCCGCAGGTGTGTCCTTCGGCGCAGTCGGCACGCCAATCTTGCCACTGCTGAGCCTGCGCCCCGTCGATGCCGGACAACTGGCGCTCATGATCATGCTCTTGCATGCGGCGCTTGGCTGGTCTCTGGTTTTGGTCGTGTCTCTCTTGGCCCGGCGCAATAAGGGCGATCATGATCCGACTGTCGTAGCGATCGCCGCGCTTTGCTTTTTTCTGCCTGCACTGGGTCTCGCGTGGTTGACCGGCCCGGAATTGCCTACGCTCGGCGGCGCCCTCATTGGCGGCGTCATGTTCGCGGCCTTCGCCAAAGGGCGGAGGCCTGCGAATTCTGCGGTGGCCGGTCCAGGGACGAAGGAGGTCATGAGTGCCGTCCTGCCCTATATCCTCATCCTTGTGGCGATCACGGCAACTCGCACTGTTCCGACGCTCACGACCTTACTGCAGTCCATTGTTCTCGACTGGAAGCTGACGGATCGCTTCGCGGGTTCGGTCATGCCGCTATATCATCCCGGCACGATGCTTATGCTCGCCTTGGCAGCGACAGCGACAGCGAGCCGGGAGAGGCGGCGCGTAATACTGCCTTCGCTGATCCACGCGGCGCAGCGGCTTCCGATGGTGGGCGTCGCGCTCGTTTCCGTTCTGCTGGTTTCGCGTATCCTGGTGCACAGCGGCATGATCGATGTTTTAGCCCAGACGGCAGCAAGCATTTTCGGTTCGGCTTGGCCGCTGGCCATCCCGCTGGTCGCGGCCCTTGGTTCCTTCATTACCGGTTCGGCCACTGCTTCGAACATCCTGTTCGGCGGCTTTCAGTTGACTGCAGCAGAGGCAACGCAGCTTCCACCGCTGAGTGCGCTCGTCGGCCAAGGCTTTGGAGCCGCTATCGGCAACATTATAGCTCCGCACAACATCGTAGCCGGCGCAGCGACCGTGGGGCTGATCGGGCGCGAAGGGCGTGTGCTCAAGAAAACCTTCCCTCTATGTCTCGTTTACGCTTTGGCGGGAGGGTTGCTGCTGCTGGCATGGGGGCAGGTCTGAACGCTCATCGGGCGGCGGCCTCCGCAACTGCGACGACAGAACAAGTCTTCACAAAGCTGTCGGGATTGAGCGAGATCGAATCGATCCCTTCGCTGACCAGAAACTCCGCAAAATCGGGATAGTTGCTTGGCGCCTGACCGCAGATTCCAATCTTGATGCCGGCGGCGTGAGCCTTGCGGATTGCCTCGCCGATGGCGATTTTGACGCTCTCGTCACGCTCGTCGAACATCGCGGCGAGCAATTCCGAGTCCCGGTCAACGCCGAGCAACAGCTGCGTGAGATCGTTGGAGCCGATGGAAAAGCCGTCGAACCGCTTGGCGAATTCCTCGGCCAGGATGACGTTGGAGGGAATTTCGCACATCATGTATATCTGCAGGCCGTTCACACCTCGCCTGAGACCATACTCCGCCATCACGGAAAGCACCCGGTCCGCCTCCGCAGGCGTGCGACAGAACGGCACCATCACGATCACATTCGTGAAGCCCATATCTTCCCTGACTTTGCGGAGCGCCTGGCACTCCAACGCAAAGCCTTCGCGGTAACGTTCATCATAGTAGCGGGACGCCCCGCGAAAACCGAGCATCGGATTTTCTTCTTGCGGCTCGAACGCGGAACCTCCGATCAGATGCGCATATTCGTTGGTCTTGAAATCGCTCAGCCGGACAATCGCCGGGTGGGGATAAAAGGGCGCGGCAAGACGGCCGATACCGCGCGCCAGCATGTCGACGAAATAGTCCGCAGGGCGCTCGTGGCCGCGAACAAGTTCCCGGATATGGCGATTGTCCGCCGCAGACACCCTTTCCGGATGAAGCAGCGCCATCGGATGGACTTTGATCAGATTGTTGATGATGAATTCCATACGGGCAAGGCCTACGCCCTTGGCCGGCAAGCGCCACCATTGGAACGCCGCTGCCGGGTCCGCGATGTTGAGCATGATTTCGGTGGCTGTTTCCGGCACGGACGACAGGTCGATATCTTCGACCGTGAAGTCGAGCAGGCCTCCATAGATCAATCCCTTGTCGCCGCTGGCGCAAGAGAGCGTGACGTCTTGTCCTTCCTGCAGCACAGATGTAGCCGTGCTGGTGCCGACGACCGCAGGAACGCCGAGTTCCCGGCTTACTATAGCAGCATGACTGGTGCTGCCCCCGCGGTCGGTTATGATGCCGGCTGCCCGTTTCATGATCGGAACCCAATCGGGGTCCGTATTCCCGGTAACCAGAATCGCGCCGTCCGGAAATCGGGTAATGTCCGAGGCGTCATGGATCAGGCATATCTTGCCTTTGGCGACGGCGTTGCCGATCGCCACGCCTGACAATAGCGGCTGCGCTTCCGTCCTGAGAATATATCGGCGAAACTGTGCCTGTTGGAGACCGCTGTGAACGGTCTCTGGCCGTGCCTGAACCAGGTAGAGCAGGCCGTCGCCGCCATCCTTGGCCCATTCAAGGTCCATCGGTCGGCCATAATGTTGTTCGACTGCCGCGGCCCAGCGCCCCAATTCAAGGATTTCATCATCATTCAGGACAAATGAGCGACGCTCTGCGGGGGTGGAGGCAATGAGACGGGTCTGCTTTCCCCCTTCGTCGGCGTAGACCATACGGATTGCCTTGTCGCCTAACGTCTTCTCGATAATGGGGCGCGATCCCGGTTGGCTGAGAAGGGGCTTGAAGACAACGTAGCGATCAGGGTTGACCGCGCCCTGGACAATAGTTTCCCCAAGCCCCCAGGCCGCACTGATGGTGGCGATCCCGGGAAACCCGGACTCCGTGTCGATCGTGAACATCACGCCCGAGCCGGCAATATCGGCGCGAATCATCTGCTGTACACCGACCGAAAGCGCGACCGCCAGATGATCGAACCCTTTGGTTTCGCGGTAGCTGATCGCGCGATCGGTAAAAAGCGAGGCGAAGCAGCGCAAGCAGGCGTCGAGGAGAGCCTGTTCGCCGCGGATGTTGAGGAAGGTCTCATGCTGGCCGGCAAAGCTTGCGTCCGGAAGATCCTCGGCGGTCGCGCTACTGCGTACAGCTACCGCCGGATCGCGCGCGCCGGTTCTTTCGCCAAGCTTGGCATATGCCGCGCGAACCTGTTCAGCCAAATCGGCAGGCAAGGTGCTCGCCAGCATCAGCGCACGAATCTCGTGCCCCGCGTCCTGGAGCGTCACGTCACCGGCGCGATAACGACGGATATGGTCGCGGATGGCGGGTTCGATGGCGTTGATTTCGAGGAACTCCCGAAAAGCCTGCGCCGTTGTCGCAAATCCGCCGGGAACCCTGACGCCCGCATCGCCTAGCTGGCGCACGAGTTCGCCGAGCGAAGCGTTCTTGCCGCCAACTATCGGCACATCTGCAATGCCAAGCTCTTCAAGCCAGAGAACTGCCGCTTCAGGTTGCTTGGCCGCCATTTTCTACCTCTCGTTGGTTGACCTTGAGCGTGTCACATCCGATGCTGATCCTAAGCCGGACAAAACAGCAGGTCTGTCAGTATTGTTACGGCTTGGCGGTCAGCGATCACGTCATGCTTATAGCAGCGGGACCGGATTCCATCGAGGTCGGCTTGTTCGCCGAGCCAATCGGTTGTCGGGTCAGCATCGAGGAGTTCCATGGAGGTCATTGTCCAGTCCACATTTGGCGAGATCGCTGCCTTGCTGGTGCTGGCGGCAGTTGTCGGATTCATCGGCATCGTGCTGCGCCAACCGCTGATCGTCAGTTTTATCGCCGTGGGCCTGCTGGCCGGCCCATCGGCATTCGGCCTTGTGCAATCCGCCGAGCAGATCGACCTGCTCTCGGAACTCGGGATCGCTCTGCTGCTGTTCCTCGTCGGCATCAAGCTGGACGTCAAACTGATACGATCACTCGGCACGGTTTCCCTTCTTACCGGGCTCGGCCAGGTCCTGTTCACATCCATCTTCGGCTATCTGATCGGCCTAGCTCTTGGCCTGGGGCATGTGACCAGCCTTTATGTGGCGGTCGCGCTCACCTTCTCCTCGACGATCATCATCGTGAAGCTGCTTTCCGACAAGCGCGAAATAGACTCGCTGCACGGACAAATCGCCCTGGGCTTCCTGATCGTACAGGATCTTGTCGTGGTCCTTGCGATGATAGTGCTGTCGGCGATCGGCATTGGCGCTTCCGAAGCGCATGGAGAGGGGCAGAGCATCCCCATGGTCCTTCTGTCGGGCGGTGCCATGGTCGCGCTCGTCATCCTGTTCGTCCGCTACCTCGCCGATCCACTGACGCGTCGGCTCGCGCAGGCGCCGGAGCTCATGATGATTTTCGCCATCGCGCAGGCGGCAATATTCGCGGCCGTCGGCGAACTGGTCGGTCTCGGCAAGGAAGTTGGCGGCCTGTTGGCGGGGGTATCCCTGGCCTCGACCCCTTATCGCGAGACCATCGCTGCGCGTCTGGCGCCGTTGCGCGATTTTCTGCTTCTTTTCTTCTTCATCGCGCTCGGTGCCGGACTCGACCTGTCATTGCTCGGCGCTCATGTGACCGGCGCTCTTGTTTTTTCACTCTTCGTTCTCATCGGCAACCCCCTGATCGTGCTCACGATCATGGGGGCAATGGGGTACCGCAAACGCACAGGTTTCCTGGCCGGGCTCACCGTTGCCCAGATCAGCGAATTCTCGCTAATTTTTGTCGCGATGGGCGTGTCGCTGGGGCATGTGACACAAGACGCGCTCGGCCTCGTTACGCTCGTAGGCCTCGTCACGATCGCGGCATCCACCTACATGATCACCTATTCCCATCACCTTTATGACCGGCTCGAGCCCCTCCTCGGTCTGTTCGAGAGAAAAGAGACGCCGCGAGAGCCGCACGATGGCGCACCTCAAACCAATGCGGGCTACGACATCTTGATCTTCGGGCTCGGACGCTTTGGCACGGCGATCGGCATGCGCCTGAAGAGCAGAGGCTTTCGCATATTGGGGATCGATTTCAACCCCGCGGCAGTACAGCGATGGCGCGAACTCGGGCTCGATGCCGCATTCGGAGATGCCGGAGATCCGGAGTTCGTGTCGGAGCTGCCCCTCGTTTCCGCGAAATGGCTGGTCTCGACGGTCCCGGTTCATCTTCCAGGGCTGAATGCTGAAGACGTCCAGAGAACGCTTATCCAACTCTCCCGTCTTTCGGGTTTCACCGGGCGGGTCGCGGTCGCGGCGCGCGGCGATGGAGAGGGGCAAGATTTCAGCAATGCGGGTGCCGACCTGATCCTGGAGCCCTTCCAGGATGCCGCGGACAGGGCGGTCGACATCCTTTGCGGGCAGGAGGAGCGGGAAAGAACCCGGTTTCCCGCCATTCCCGAGGAGCCCGTCCTCAATTGACCTCCTTGCGACTGCAGCGGAACAATAAAGTGAGCGGATCGGAATGAACAAGCAGACGGTATCGAATTACCACGCTCGGGCAACCAGTGACGTCCTTGTCGCGCTCGGTGCCGATCCTGCCGGGTTGAGTTCTAGTGAGGCCGCCCGCCGGTTGACCGAGTACGGCGCGAACCGGCTTCCCGAAGCACGGCAGCGAAGCGCCATCCTCCGGTTTCTGGCGCATTTTCACAATATCCTCATCTATGTGCTGCTGGCGTCCGCAGTTGTCACCGCAGTGCTTGACCACATGATAGATACGGGCGTCATTCTTGCCGTTGTTATCGCAAACGCGATCATAGGTTTCATCCAGGAAGGACGCGCGGAAAACGCTATGGCTGCGATCCGGGGCATGCTGGCCCCGCATACGGCGGTTCTGCGCGACGGCAAACGACAGAGCATCGACGCGATCGACCTTGTGCCAGGTGACATCGTTCTGCTGGAGGCCGGGGATCGCGTACCGGCAGACCTCCGGCTCATCGAAGCCAGAGTTCTGAAGGTTGAAGAGGCCATTCTTACGGGTGAGTCCGTTCCTGTCGATAAGGATGTCGCGCCCGTGGCGGAGAGCGCGCCCCTCGGCGATCGCACGTCCATGCTGTTCAGCGGAACGCTCATTGTCGCGGGCACGGGCCGGGGCATCGTCACGGCGACGGCCACCGGGACCGAGATCGGCCGGATCAGCGGTATGCTCGCAAAGGTGGAAACGCTGACGACGCCACTGGTACGACAGATGGACGTCTTCGCGCGCTGGCTGACACTCTTCATTCTCGTGGTCAGCGCCGGATTGCTGGCCTTCGGTACGTTGGTCCGGCATCTGCCTTTCGACGAAATGTTCATGATCGTGGTTGGCCTTGCGGTGGCGGCGATACCCGAGGGGTTGCCGGCGGTGCTGACGATCACCCTTGCGGTGGGCGTGCAGGCCATGGCTCGTCGCAACGCGATCGTGCGGCGCTTGCCGGCCATAGAGACGCTGGGCTCGGTCTCCGTCATCTGCACCGACAAGACGGGCACACTCACGCGCAACGAGATGATGGTCACGTCACTTCTCACCGCCGACCGCCGGTTCACCGTGACTGGCGAGGGATATGTCCCGGAGGGCATGTTCGAGGTGGATGGCGCGACCGTACAGGCCGCTGACCACCCCATTCTGCTGGAGTTCGCACGCGCCGCCGCGCTGTGCAATGACGCGGCCCTGCACCGAACCGATGACGGTTGGCGCACGGAAGGCGATCCGATGGAGGGAGCCTTGCTTGCTCTGGCAGGAAAGGTCACCGACGGGGGCGTCGCGCCGTTCGGCGGTCTTGCCCGAACAGACGCGATCCCGTTCGACGCGGCCCATCGGTATATGGCGGTTCTGCATCATGACCATGAAGGCCATGCCTTCATCCACGTAAAGGGTGCGCCCGAGGCCGTCCTGGCCATGTGCCGGAACCAGCGAGTGGGTGAAGACGATGTTGCCCCGCTGGACCTGGCTTTCTGGCAGAAAGGTGTCGAGGAACTGGCCGGCGCGGGACAGCGTGTGATCGCGGTGGCGTCGCGCAATGCCCCGCAATCGCACACTGTCCTCAACATGTCCGACCTCGGGGGGCATCTCATATTGGTCGGTCTTGTCGGCCTCATCGACCCGCCGCGCGCCGAGGCAATCGAAGCCGTCGCCGAATGCCACCGCGCGGGCATCAGGGTGAAGATGATTACCGGCGACCATGGTGCCACGGCTCGGGCGATCGCCACGCAAATCGGCTTGCACAACAGCGAACGCGTGCTGACAGGCGCGGATCTTGAAGAAATGTCGGACGGTGAGCTTGCCGATGCCGTGATCGAAACCGACATCTTCGCGCGCACATCCCCCGCCGACAAGCTGCGGCTGGTCACAGCGCTGCAATCACGCGGATTGATCGTTGCGATGACCGGGGACGGAGTAAACGACGCCCCCGCACTCAAACGCGCAGACGCCGGCACGGCGATGGGGGTGAAAGGCAGCGAAGCTGCCAAGGAGGCATCCGAACTTGTGCTTGCCGACGACAATTTCGCCTCGATTGCTGCGGCGGTGCGCGAGGGACGCACGGTTTACGACAATATCAAGAAGGTCATCAGCTGGACCTTGCCTACGAACGCGGGTGAAGCGATGACCATCATCGTCGCCTTGTTCGCCGGCATGACTTTGCCGGTCACGGCGGTGCAGATTCTCTGGATCAACCTCGTTACTGCAGTGACACTGGGTTTAGCGCTGGCCTTCGAGCCGAGCGAGAAGGGAACCATGCGGCGGCCGCCACGTGATCGGGGCGCTCCCTTGCTGACTGGCGAACTGGTCTGGCATATTCTGCTGGTATCAAGCCTGTTCGTCATCGCCGTGTTCGGCGTCTTCGCCTATGCAATCGACAAGGGTCATCCGATTCCTCTTGCCCAGACAATGGCGGTCAACACCCTGGTCGTCCTGGAAATCTTTCACCTCTTCTTCATCCGTAACATTCACGGAACGTCGCTGACTCTCGCCGCCGTACGAGGGACACCTATAGTCTGGTTCTCCGTGATCACGATAACCGCCGCCCAGTTCGCCATGACCTACGTACCGCAGTTCCAGACAGTTTTCGGGACACAAGCAGTGCCGCTTATCGATGGTATTATCATCGTGATGGTCGGGGCCATGTTCTTTGCGTTGATCGAAATCGAAAAACAGATGCGGCTGAGCTTTCGCAGGCCGACGGCTCCCGTGCCATCATGATGGTAGGCCGATATCTGACGCAGCCATGTAATCGCATTCCGATCTCTCAGACGTCGCGCTTCGAGTTTTTCAGAAGGTCCATGACGTCCAGAGGGAATGGGAACACGATTGTCGAGTTCTTCTCTCCGGCGATAACATTGAGCGTATTCAGATAGCGCAGTTGCATCGCTTCGGACCGTTGTCCCAGAATTTCGGCCGCCTCGAGCAGTTTTGCCGCGGCTTGCTGCTCACCCTCCGCATTGATGACCTTGGCCCGCCGCTCGCGTTCAGCCTCGGCCTGACGAGCGATCGCTCGAACCATGGAGTCGTCTATGTCGACATGCTTGATTTCGACGTTGGCGACCTTGATACCCCACGCGTCAGTCTGGGAGTCGAGGATTTCCTGGATATCGGCGTTGAGCTTGTCACGCTCGGCCAGCATCTCGTCCAGCTCATGTTTTCCGAGGACAGAGCGTAGCGTTGTCTGGGCGAGTTCACTCGTCGCTTGCATGAAGTTTTCGACCTGGATGGTCGCAAGATCGGGCGCGACGACGCGAAAGTACAGCACGGCATTCACCTTCACAGAGACATTGTCCCGCGAGATCACGTCCTGGGTTGGCACGTCGAGCACGATCGTCCGCAAATCGATGCGCACCATCTGCTGGACGAAGGGCACGAGCAGGATCAATCCCGGCCCCTTCACGCCCGTGAAGCGTCCCAGTGTGAAAATCACGCCTCGCTCATATTCCCGGAGGATCTTGATGGCTGCCATCAGGAAGATGAGCAGAAAAACAAGCAGCGGTAGATAGAATGCGAGATCACCGAGCATGGGCATGATTCGTCCCCTTTCCTTGTCCTGATCTAACGATGCTAGGCTGTTCGTTCGACCCTCAGGGTCAGCCCTTCGAGGCCAACAACGCGGACCAGTTGGCCTGTGTGAAAGTCTTCTCCACCGCTGGCACGCCAGCGTTCGCCATGGATGTGGATATGGCCACTGGTTCCTTCCCAATCCAGGATCCGCCCTGACGCACCGATCATT
>TARA_R110000868_G_scaffold113314_3_pt1 | contig 14239 bp, 37 predicted proteins | sample TARA_R110000868 | Tara Oceans TARA_R110000868 (sample SAMEA4397489) | marine metagenome | biome: Polar Biome; feature: [SRF] surface water layer (ENVO:00010504); material: water (ENVO:00002006), including particulate matter (ENVO:01000060) such as... | depth 5 m | reverse complement strand
TGACTAACATTATAATTAAGTTAAGAATTAAAGCAATTATTTATACAAAAGTATTCTTTTCTCTAATGACTCATTAGCTTTGCTATACCACCAACTCTTATCAAAAGAATGTCATATTGATGAAAGCCATTGATTCTCACGAATCTGATCTTCTATTGCTTTGATCCTGATTTTGTTTGTGAAAATATTATCTGTTTGTGTCATACTATTTAATATAAGTAAATAAATCTGGTATTGGTCTCATTCCTATTTGTATTTCATTACCAGTTTGCCAGTAATTAATTGGAATACTATAATCATTTCTATCTGTACGTTTTTCTATTTTTATTTGTTTTGATTTCTTGCACATCTGTCATACTATTTTATTTTCCTTACTTTTATGTAGTTTTTCCATTTCTAATAAAGTTTTATCAGAATAAGTATATGGTTTTCGAAGCCTACTTACCTCTATAGTTTTAGTTGCACAGAGTTTGCAACAAGATTGATATCCTGATCTTGATTGAGCCTTGTAATAACAATCCCATATCTTGAACTCATTACATTTTGTACAACACCTGCCTGTATCATTTATCATTGTAGTAATTTTTATATTCATATTATTTAGTTATTATTTTTTCATACTCTAAGCGTATAATACCTATACGTTTAAGTGATTCAGCATATGTAATTTGTTTGTTGAAGAGCAAATTATTTACTGAGGCAATGCGTAGGGATTGAGACATTATTTATAAATTAAGGGATATAACTGATCCCATTTTTTGGATGCGATAAGTAATCATCGTGGACATCATATTTCAGTATTAGAAGAACTTTCCGAGGTACAATAACGACTCGGAGATAGTTTTCAAGCACTAGAATAAAAGAATCAAGCGGATTCAGCCTTAAACCAATATTTATTAAAACGGATTACCCAATTTTCCATACCTTCATCCAAACTTGAATAACTCGCTTTTCCTGACTTTATTCACATACAATTATTTCTATCTGTACAAGCCTTTGAATTTTGCTTATTTCCTGCTTCATTATACATCAATACTAGTCATACTAGGATACACTTCTGAACATCGATAGATGATGCCTTACAAGTTGAAATTAGGCTAATTGTAGGTGCTTCTCTATATCATAGATGCTTCACTTGTTCATATATCTGTTTTGGTGTTCGAGAAAAAGTCTCCTTTGTAACATTCTCAACAGATATTGCTTGTGAATTCGATTGTATTACTAATGCTTTCTGTTTCCCATTCTCTTTTACATCAGGTACACTTGCATTTGCACTTGGTATTAGTTGGAATCATAAGGGTTGCACAGTATTGCCTGTGCTATGCGTTCAAGTTATAGTTTCCACTGATCTCGGTGATTGTATGGATTTGAGTAGATTTTTATTGCAATAGCTTGCATATTCCAGAATCTCGCTCGGTAAAGTCTTCACTCGTGCCTTTGACAAGCAGTCTTGCAATATTGCAGTATTTTGTTCTTCAATTTGCTGTTCGATAGTTTTATTGGTCAAAGCATACGAAATAGTCGCTCCAATAAGTAGTGATACAGCGATGATAATGATATAGTGTTTTGCATTTTGCATATTTAAAATTTATTAACAGTAAAGGACTGCAAGCCTATTTATTTGTGTTTTTATTTTTCCATTGCTACCATTATAATCATTGCAATGCCTGAAAATATCCATCAAGCAAAATAGCTATCTGATATTAAAATTCATATAAGATATGTACAGGCTCAAATTATTATACTTATAAGCATATTTTTAAATAGTTAGTAAATAAGTTATAATATAAGTACATATTAAAACAAATAGAGCAGAAGTAAAAATACATATTAAGAAACAAGCTTTTATTTTAGTCATATTCTAAAAGTTAAATAATTTTTTAATAGTTCCCCAAATACTAGTTGTCTCAGTAGTTACATTCAATCACTCTAGTATTTTATTCTGTGCCTCTTTTCTAATTCGTCTTGTTCTTTCACTTGGTGGAAATATTCAAATATCATACTGTACCATACGAATATCTCTTTCAAGAGTTCTAGGACAAACTGTATCATTGTATGTTGCGTAGTATCGTTCTAATATCATATCGTAGCTATCTCTTATCTGAGGATAACTTTGAAGAATTAATAGAAGTTTTTGGCATCTAGTCAACTTATCTCAAAAGTGTACTGTGAATTTTTCGGTGTGCATATTAATTAAAATGAGATAATAAATGATCCTTTTCTGAACTCGGAAAGTGTATAACAATTCATCTTTCAGCAAAAGCCTTCATATAAGGCTCTAAAACTCAATTCAACTCCTCTTTAGTCATTTTTGTTGTACTATCTTTAAGGTACATTTGATCTAATAGAGGCTTGAATATTGTCTCGTGTAGTATTGTAGCAGTTGGAGGAGTCTCTACTATTTCGATAATCTGTTTTAATGTAACTCATTGAGCTTTCATTTCATCCGCAAGCATTGTTTGGAATTTCCAGTATGCTTTGTTCTGTTGTATGGTTCGATTATCTATTTTCATAATGTATCAACATAAGTATCTATTTCATCAAAAAAATCCCATAGTTTAGATTCTGGAATTGAATCATCATTTAGTAACTCCATAAATCTTTTATTGAACTCTTTTTTCTTTTCTTCTGATACTCAAAACTTATCAGTATCTATGTTAAAGGCAACGTACATTGAGTACGTTTCAGGTATACAAATAGGCATATATTATAAGGTTAAAGCTACCCCTGACCAAGTAGCTTTGTAAATAAAAGAGGTTAGAGCTTATAGTCATAATACTTTCTTCTGCTTATCTTTTATAGAAGTAAAGAAATCAGCTTGTTTATCGCTAATACATAGCTTCAATCATCTAGTATAAAGTAACTTCAATGATTCTCAATCTTTTTCCATTGGAATACTTGCTATGTAGTCATCAAGATCAAGACCGAATTCGTCTTGTTGTTTTGCATATGCTTTTGGTGTTTGTGTGGCTACTTTCTTTGGTACATCGTATTCGTCAGAATGAGTATTATCCGTATCAACTCCAGTAGGAATAAGAAACATATTCAAAAGAGTATTTTTTAGTGCGTATGTAGTTGCCTTTCCTGCCCCCTTATCCTGAGTATCTACACCTTGTCAGTATCAAGCTAGTTCGATTGATTCTCCGCTAGTATGCAAAAGAATATATTTCGTTGTTACCTCGGTAAAGATAGATTGCTTTGACTTCATCGGATATGGTGGCTGTTTATTGTAAGTATCAGCTTCTTCCCAACGATCTACTTGTATTTTTGATTCAATACCTGTAGGTAATAAAGAAAGTCAGTTTTTTGTCATTGAATCCCTGAGAGCTTGTTTTACATCTTTATCGGCTACTCATTTATAGGCAGATTTTGTTCATTCTCAAACTACCATTCATTTTGCAACTCATTCAATTTCCTTCATTACTTCGATTATTGCGAGTGATATATTTTTCATAATTATTTTGTTATACGAGAGTTATAAATGCGATCCTCGATAGTCATTTCTATCATAGTAAGAGTTGTAATTATTTCACGAGGAAATCTGTAATGACTATTTCTATTTTCTTTTACAGTACGAATTTTATATCGTATATCATTAAGTCGTTTTTCAAGTTGTGACATATTATTTATTTGTTAATGGTAAAACTTCGTTTAATCTGGTTATTCCAAAGAGTCCATTTATTCCTACAAACCTTTTCTAATTTTGGATTGTACTCTACTCAAATAAATGAGTTTTGACATTGTATTGTAACTGTACTAGCTGATACCTGTTTTATACTCAAAAATACAAGTATAGGTAAGATCAAGAGAGTCAAGAAAGCAATATTGATAATTGCAGGAGTTCTAACTGTTTTTGTTTGCATATTTGTTATTGTTATAGATTATTTTGCTGATTCGTAGCTATAAATAGCATTCTGGATTATATCAGTATCTTCTTTAGAAGTACCGTTATCGTGTAGAACCTTTAAAATAAGTTCCATGTATTGTGATTTCTCACCGTTGTTATTGTCGAGAAATTCGAGTGTTTCTGAATTGTTCATATTATAGACGGATTATTATTTGAGTTAAAGCATAAGCGAAAACAGCGATTCAGAATAGAGTAAGCATATAAGTAAATTAGAAGATAAAATCAAAACCATATACGATAGCGAATATGCGAAGTGCAATACTTCATTCCTATATGTGTATATGATCTTTGTTTTAGTTTCTGTTGTGTGTAGCATTTTATTTCGGACTTTATTATATTCTAGTTCTTTAAGACTTCTTGCTAATGCGTTGTTCCTAGAGTTTCTAATAAGGTTGCCTTATTTATTATGCTATCTGAGATGTTAAGTTTCGATTGCTTCAACAGGGATATATTACTCAGATATGAAATATTTGCAAGTTTATTTTCCAACAAAATAACAGGAAATGAAAGTAATGGCCTGTAGATCAATAAAAGAAAATACAAAAAAACTACTGAATTTATTTTTCCAGTAGTTTAGTGTTCACTTTATGTATTCTATTTCTTATAATGAGAGTATAGTAGGCAACTTTGCACATTGCGATGTCCGAGCTCTGGATGCCTTGCTTCTTGGCTACTACTATACCCTCACGAGTAGGATTATTGTTATTTGGTTTTGCGAACAATCACGCTATTCTCCAGTAGCTATCATTAAGATATTAGACTTGGCTGTCAGTTATACTCGTGCAGGGAGTTATTATTATTTATATTTCCGCATTAAATCGTAAGATCGTTTCATCTTCAATTTATTCTCTAAGTATACTGGATCAGATTTGTGTTTATCACACTTAGCTTTATAAAGTTCGTAATTAGCTAAAGCCTTATTATATAGAAGTGAATTCATAGTTGTTTTTGTTATTCCTATCCATTATATGGAATTGTTACTTTTAATCAAGTTCATCTATTATTATTTCCATAATATCCTCTCAACCTGTCTTTTGTTTTTTCATTATATGTACTGACAATAGTTTATGATCTTCAAATCATTCTATATGATGTGCTAAAAAGTCAGAAGTTAGCTTTTCATAGTTACAACAATCTAAAACTTTTTTCTTTCAATTCTTATAGTGTAAATCTATCCATAGTATATATGTAGCACCTAGCCACGAATCTCACGATATAGAGTATTTTAACTGTGTTTTTAGACTATTTCCTGCGAGTATCTCCCATTTCTTGTAATCATTAGACTTATGACGGATTTTAAATCCTGCGTATGCTTTGTTAACTGATGGGCAAAGTGGTATTTTGAGATGAATTTGTGATTTCATAATTAATTTTTAAATTTCCAAATAAACCCTCCAGCACTCTTTCTATTTCCCCTGCAACAAGAAGATATATTCGTCCTTGTGATTCAAGTATTACTAGATGCAATAATAGAGTTATCCCATTCTCTAATAAATTCTCCTGATTTTGTATATTGATTTATTGGTTTTGAATTTGTATTATATTTTCAGAATTTTCATTTCATTGGATGATTTGTTTGTAAATGATTATTTTTAGATCTATTTAATCAAGTAGAAAATGCGTGTTGTATGTTTTCTTTTGCTGTTACCCACTCAAGATTCTCGGATCGATTGTCAGTTTTTATACCACTGATATGATTCACTTGTGGTTTGTTCTCGGGATTAGGAATGAAGGCCTGAGCAACTAACCTATGTATCAATTTATTTTTTCTGATAGAATGATTCCATAATCTAATAAAGTTATATCAGTATTTATCAAATTTTGATTTCATATTTTTTTCAATTCAATATCAAGAGTAATTTTTTGTTTTAATACTGCCCATATTACTGACTTCATATAATCACTCATACCCAACTACTGGTTTCCAAATTTCTTCCATATTAATAAAATAATCCACTGATCTCGATAGGCAAGTGATCAAACAGCACCTACCGAGAACAATGGAATATAAAGTGATCACTAATTAAGCTGTTTGATATATCTATTATAGAGATTTTTTTATAAAATCAATATTTTTAGATGGATCATAGTTTTTTTAAGGTATTAAATCCCAAGTCGTTTTCTCTTTTCAATCTTTGAGATTTTGCAAGTAGGCAATTACTCTTTGTTTTGGTGTTTCTTGTTGATATTCTGGATGCTCTCAATCATTCACTGGATAAATCATATAGGTAGTTGCCCATTGCTCCTCAAACATATCCCAATTAAAAGTAGCCTCTCAGTCATCTTTGCACATAGCGTGTAAATGTCCAAAGAAACAATTAGATTTTCAAGATCTTACAACTTTTGTACACCAAGAGTCTTCTTGTGTTTTTTCCATATATGCAATGATTTCATCAATACCAAATAAATGGTATCGTTCTAATCTAGATTTTTTGTTCATAGTAGTTTTTTAAATATTCAATAGCACATTCTCTATAATCATTATCTCATTCAAAGTGAAGTATATGATGACATTTTCTACATATTGTTACAACCTGATCTAAATCATTGCGATTTTCTCATAAGTTTTGATCTATTCAATAGTATGCGTGATGAGGTTTGTCTAAATCAAATTGAGTTCAACATATTACACAACCCTTATCCCTACTAAATGCTTGTTCAAATAAATCCTTAGTTATCTTGCGTTTAGTATTACCTCGTTTTACTTTTGTTGGTTTTGGAAATAACATTTTATAAATAAAGGTAATAAGTAAATCAAATAAGAATCATACATAATCAGAAAGTTACAATATTTTCAATAATTTCTCTTTTATAAGAATCTCTTCAATTTTTATATCAATTATCATAAGCTATTTCTTCTTTTGTTTTTTTATGTGCGAATGTCGTAAAGTTTGAGTATGTTTGCATAAGTAGTTTAGTTAATATTATCAATATACTTTTTATACTTACAATCAGGAAGTCATCTAATTCTTTTCCAGTATATTATTTCTCAAATATCAGCATCCCCAGCGTATCAGTATCATTCTGTATAGTACATTGTTTCTATTCCATATTCTCATAATACCAAATATTCTCATTTAATAGGTGGTCAGTATTCTGTTGATATCCATAATCATAGAATATATTTTATAGTGTTCATATTGTTTTAGTTAATAATCTATTGTAGAGGGGTTATTTTGATTCCTCAATGCTTTTCAAGAAGTTTTTCAATTATTTCTACTGGTACATATGCGTAAACAGTTTGTGTATAATTACTATCATCTTCTGCATATTCATTTATCAGCTCATCTTCTTGATTTGGATATCAAAGTTCCATTTCATTATATAAAAATGTATGAGTCCTAAAAAATGTAGTTCTTGGATTACAATATGCTCAATAGTTAGCTTGTACTGAAACTGTATAACCATCATTACATTCAATATGTTTAAATAAAACACTTACATAATCTAGTTCTGTTTCTAACATTTCAAATAGTACATTTGGATCTATTTTTCCTGTTCATCCAGATGCGTGCATAACATTATCAGGATTTGTGAAGTATTTTTCTAAAATTGGTGTGTTCATATAAGTTAGGTTAGTTATTTACAATATTTACTCATTATCTTTCTCATCTCTAAATCCATAATAGATAAGTATACAGGAGAATGTTTCTGAGCATCCGACATCTGACTTAGAGCCAGTGATTGTAATTTCTTGTATCGTTCTGGTTCGTTCTTGAGATCATTGAGTGCTTGTGTTATTTTATCTTTGTCCATATTATATTACTTTACTGATTCTATTCCATTCTAATTTTGATATTCATTTATTATTTTCATACTCTAATATTTCATTATCTGTCATATTATTTATATTTATGATATTCATTTTTAAATTTCTTGTCTTGTTTTTCTTTATCCCATTCTTCTATTTTTGCATAAGCATCTTCAATATTATCAAATCATGTATAAAATGTACCCCACTTAAATAAGTGTTTTCTATATTCAGGATAATACCAACTTTTATTGTCAGATATTCTTATTTTCTCTCTAATTCTATATTTTTCCATAGTTAGTTATATATTATAGATTAAATCCAGATATTTTTATAGTATTCAAAAGGCATTATTCCAAAGTCTTTATAGATATAATTAAATACTGATACATTCCATCGTTTCGCCATAGATTCGTAATTTGGTATTTTCCTAAAATCCTTTTTTCCTATATGTAACGAGTTTCAATTAAAAGTAAATTCTTTCATTTCAAATCATCCACGAGGTTTTGGAACTTTACGAGTTATTTTTAATTCTACATAACATCATACATAGTTTTTAAATTCAAATCTTTCAAATCGTGCTTTGATTCTTCAATAATCTTTTGTTATTATATCGAATTTCTCACGATTATCTACTGGAGTATATGTTTCTGCTATAAAATCAATCATATTAAAATTTATTAACTTCCCAATACATTCAATCAATTTTTTTAGCTCTCTTTTTAGCCTCTTCCTTATTATCAGTAAATCAATGTACTTCTAATGGATATACCATTTCTGGACATATAGCATATGATAATATTTTATGCTTTGCAATTATATATGTTTTGTACATATTTTAGTTAGTTATATAATTACTTCCCTATTGTTGAATCATTTCCATTACGAGTTCTCGAATCTTTGAATCTTTATGAAAATTACAAGCCTCAGATCTTCTTTGCTCAGGAGTAAGTAGTGAATATGCTTTATCTTCTACTGCTTTCCATTTTGAAGGTACAGCTTTTAACTCTTTCATCTTCTCATACATTGCTTTTTTATCTTGGCTTTCTTCTTCGTATTGTACTTGTTCGTTCTTTTCCCAATACATAAACTCAGGTGTTACAGCTCTAAGAACATATCAATCCTTATACATTTGTTTAACGATTGAGTTATTCGATTTTGTTATACGAGGTACTAGCATATTATTTTTAATAAAATTCTTTCAATTTTTGTAAATCCATTCAATCAGTAAGATATTCTAATTCTTCATATGCTTTTATATCTGAATTTATTTTCTGTCTAAGTATAAATTTCAATATAGTTAATTTTTTTCGTAATTTTATATTCTCTTCAATACAATCTATATTAATATCAAACATATTTTCCATAATTCAGTAATTTCAATCTCATTGATTATGAATCATTCAAATATCTTCTAAGTTTTTAATTGCGTTCTTCACTTTTTGTGGATGTATTCCAACTGATCGCAAAGACTCAATTTTACAATTATTGGTTTTTAAATGGAAAAGTACAACAAATTCAGGGGATAGCATATATTATTTGGTTAATTTTATTGATTTTCTGTCTCATCATCAAAATAATAATCAATCATCTTCATTAAATTTTTTATATAAATTTATAATTTCTTCTTTCAATTCGCTTAACACTCTCATTCCATATAACATTTCATTACCGTCATCTTTAACGTGATAAGTACAATAAGAGCTGTGTTCATCAATTAATTTTATTGTTTCTTCTTCCATTAATTTCATTAATTCTTTCATATTAAAATAGTTAGTAAATATTATCTTGTTCTAATTCGTCCATAATTTTTGTAGTGTTATTAGGGATATAATCTTGCTTTGGCTAGTATCATATATCTTTCATCTAAACCTTCATCTAGTGGCTATTATATAGTAAATTCAGGCTATGTTCAACTTGTACTGTCAGTGTTTTAATTTACAAATAGAGCTAACATAATTTATTACATCATCAGCACTATACTCTTGATAGATAAATACTTTCTTAACAAATTCTTTTACTGATTCTAAATATTCTATAAATTCTTTTGATAGCTTATAAATATTACACTTGTAAGGGTTGTTATTTCATTTCTTTTCTCCTACCTTAACTAGCTTTCTATCTTTCTTTAATGCAGTAATAAAAGCATACATTCTTCTTTCTGATAATCAAAATCGAGAATGTTCTAGTCGAGAGAATCAAACTACTCAATGCTTCTTATAACGTTGTTTTATAGCTAATAGCATTTTATACATAGATCTGTCTGATATACCTAAAATCATAAAAAAAGCGTTAGACTGGCTAACACTTTAATTCGTTTTCTCTGGATTAACTAGAGGGGTGACGATCTCTAGTGTCACCCAGAGGATAGATAATTTATCTAAACAGAGTATACTTATATTTTTATAGAAAGCAAATCTTTTTGTCTTGAATTATTCTTAGTTATAAAATAAACAGTAAATATAATAGTTTTAGATATATGTATCTGATGAATTTATTTAGTTTTACTCTACTTACTGTATTATAGTGTATCAAGGTATATCTCGTCAAGTATTATCTTTTATTTTCCTGTATTTATATATGTATTTAGCTTGATTAATTTTAGGAAACAGTATAATTAGAGTATGAAAAAAATAGATAAAGTAATCAAATCTCTTCGTAAGTTTCTTTTACTTGATGATTGGCAATTAAGTTATGCAATCGTAGAAGATACCAACGAAGTATGAGAAATGGAGAAAGCTGATTATTCTCGTTTTCAAGCAGCACTACACTTTCGCAAGGACTACATAGAAGAAGAATCAAACGATAAGGTTATAGAACTAGTAATGCACGAATTATGCCATATAATCACAATAGCACCATTACAAGTATTTAATGATGATGAGTACAACCATAAACAAATCTGACATCTAGAATTTTCATCTATCCACGATAAAATGAATACTTTCAATGAGCAAATGAACATTAAATTAACTAGTATAATGATGAGGGAGTTTATAAAGACTAAGGAATATAGTAAATTATTATTGAAATTAAATAAATAACTGTATAATAGATCCAATGAATACGATAGACTCGTAATCCACCTCTAGGTGTATGTAGATAGTCGGTATAATTCCGAATATCAGTTAACTTTTTACACAAGCCTTAATAGATTAATTTCTATCACATTCCGTTAACCATTACGGTCGAATCTCTCTTAATTGAGGGATTTTTTATTAGTGTAAAGGCTATTTTAAAGCAATTCTCTTTCATTCTCTTTCATAATTATTTTACTTTTGAATAAAGAAATATTTGCAATTAAACCATATTTGCATATAATGGATTGGTCTACTGGAATAGACAGAAGGTTACATTTCGTCTATCTGTTCCAGCAGGTAGGCAAAATCTAACCTTTTTTTATGACTAAAAATGAAATACTTCTTTCAAGAATAATCCAATTAGAAAAAAGACTAAATATAGTTGAATCCGATATAGTTAATAATGTAAAAATAACAAACTATAATCAGGAGAATACAGACAAAATATTTAATAAACTTATTAAAAAAGTATTTTGAATAAAAAGAAAAGTTGAGTATGTTGACTATATTCCTAATAACTAAATATGTCCTCATTTATAAAAGATTGATACTACTGTATAGATGACTTCTTTTGACAACATAATTACTGATATGTAAAAATGAACGAAGAAGAAATAAAAGTATACAATGACACTTGGTGATGAGCTTGGGAATTACTAGAATATTCCTCATTAAAGTGAAGATGATGAAATCGTGAAGTTCTTCGTAATATTCCTAAAAAATAACTAATATGACTTACTCTCTACTCATTAATTAAATAATACACCTATGAGACAATGCAAAAAATGCAAAGAGATAAAATTCTGATTTTAATTCTACTCAATACACGAAATATCATACTCAGTAGGAACTAATTTATGCAAAAAATGTGCAAAAATAATAGAGGTTGATTCAATACGAGAATACTTAAATAAAACTAAATAACCCATAATCCCTATGACCTATATAAACCAGAAAGTTTTAAAAGCAATATTAAAAGAATATTCTTATTGACCTATATCAATGGAAAGCCACTTAGATATGTTTGATAAAATAAACTCTTTACCATCCATAGACTTTGAGGAAATTATAGAAGAGATGAAAAATCAAGAACTTGAAAAACATTTAGAAAATGTATGGGACAAAGAACAAGAATGAAGAGTGCAAGTTTTGATAGAATTATTAGAAAAACTCCCTAAATAACCATTTAAAAGATATGAAAGACGACAAATACAAAAATCTAATGAAGCTTAATTGATTCAAGAAAGAATGAAACTATTACAATCGTGATGATTGATTGCAAATAAATTGCTCTGCTTGAATGTGGAATCTTGTGTATCCTGATGGTATGGTTGTATACTGCACCACTAGAGAACAAATGGTATGAGAACTTGTACTCCGAAATATTATTAATCGTTTCTATTTCTAACTAACTCCCTATGCAACAAATAATTCAAAAACTTAAAAAATGAGATAAGGTATTATTTTCAAGCTGTCCAGAAATGTGAATACCTTATGAAGAATATGTATGTAGAACTGACGAAATAGAAAATAAAAATGCTTGATGTAATACCATATTTTTGGAATGATATTCTTGATGGGTAGATACAGATTTCTGTAAAAAAATATAACTAATTTTAATCCCTATGAAACAACAAGCAACTTTGGATAACAAACTAATTGAAAATGCACTTGCTCTCACAGGTAAGACAATGGAAGATATAGAAGTATGAAGAGAAAGAATCCGTGATAATATTTGGAAGAACTGAATATTTTCAATCGAAAAGTTCTGTTACTATCTACTTGAAAGAAACTTTCTTATAAAATATTATCAGAATCAAAAGCCTTGATATACTCCAAGTATAGAAACTACTGATTTAATGGCAGGAGAATTTTGATATGCTATTATGGAATACCAATCAGGCAATGAGAAACCCATTATTTCTTTACTTGAAAAAATATGAGAAAAATAAGTGAGTATCAATCAAAAATACTCCTACAGAAGTATAAGAAGGAATCCTATCTAAGATCATATGATCCACTTAGTCACCAATTAGCAATTAATAAACTAACTAGATAATATGGCTTATATTTTACCAAACGAATCCTGAAAATGATATTCTTGCTTATGTTGAGCTACTTATGAAGTCTATATGTGTAGATGTACTGAATGATGCTTGGAGGATAATTTGATTTCAGTAAAAGGTAACTTGATTTCTACTAATAAAAAGATATAATATTAACACTTAAAAAGTATGAAACTATTAGTTATTCTGACTTCACTCTATTTGCTAGGCTTATTCTCTATCTGGCTTTGAGATTTTCTAGCTAATTACTTTTGATACTAATGTTGTATAAAGGATACTTCATAAAACCAACGAAAGAGAATATAGAAACTATTGACGACCTTATTAAACGAAAGTAATATGAACATTAAAGAATTAAAAGAATACATAAAGGATCTACCTGATGATATGGAGGTAAAGACACAATGATTTGAGTATTGAAAACTCGTAACATATCCAGAATATAACAAAATAAGATTTGAATAATATGAAATACAACGATAAGGTTCGAGTAACATCTTGATTCTATGAGGGTAGTACATGAATAGTAAAATATAATAATCCAAATAATGACGATAGAGTCGATCGATGAGAAATCGAAGCTGAGAATTATTGAGTAATGCTAGATTGAATGGCTGAATATGAAACAATGTGCAAGATTATAAAAACAGAGTATCTAGAACTAATTAAATAACTATGACGTACGAAAGACTAGAACCAAAAGCAAAAGAAATGATAGACAAAGCATCTATTGATAAACCAGAAATGGTAGTAATGATGGTTGATTGATTCCAGACTGATGACGAAGCTCTTATACTCAGAGATATGCTATGGTATGCAAGAGATAAAGGAGTTACAATAACAATAATACCTAAAGCATAAGTATGGCAATACAAGGTAAAAAACTAACAAAAGAAACAGAAGATCTAATAATCTCTGAGAAGCTAATGAATCCAGAAGCTAGTCTGAGAGATATTGCTAGAGAGGCATGAGTAAGCCATCAAGCAGTAGATAATGTACTAGACAAATCATCAGAACTATTGACAAGTATTGACACTGGAGGCAGAAGTGATATAGCTCTTAATACATTAGACTCTATTATTAATAATTGAAACAAGATTATAGATAGATTTATTAGAATGGCAGAATGAGAACAAGATGAAATGATACCTATTAAAAGTTATAATGATCTTACATCTATTTCTTGAATACAAGAACGTGCATGGAAACAACGTCAGATTATTGAGTGAAAAGTAACTGATAGGGTTGATATCTGAGACTATTCCACTAAGACTCAGAAAGAACTCGAACAGATAAGACAACAAGAACTATTATAACCATATTAAATATGAAATTACATCTAATTTTAGAAAAATTGAATAGTTTAGATAAATGGACTATACATATTATTTCATTTATACTATGAATGATAACATCAATCTTAACAAAATAACTG
>TARA_R110000868_G_scaffold214852_1_pt1 | contig 14249 bp, 10 predicted proteins | sample TARA_R110000868 | Tara Oceans TARA_R110000868 (sample SAMEA4397489) | marine metagenome | biome: Polar Biome; feature: [SRF] surface water layer (ENVO:00010504); material: water (ENVO:00002006), including particulate matter (ENVO:01000060) such as... | depth 5 m | reverse complement strand
CAAATGTTTAATGCATCTGAAAACGGCTGTGCTGGCGATATTTATAAATCAATGACCAGTACGCTGCTTTTCGAGCGGGAACAGCAGGGGGTGAACTGATTGTTCAGCGCATGCTCTTTAGCCGTCATAAAATAATCCCGATGGTCAGGAATGCCCTCCAATACTGGCGTCAGACAGGTGCCACAGATACCTTGCTCACAGGAGATCGGGACTTCGATACCATTGTCCAGCAACACGTTGGCAACCGATTGATCCGCCGCTACTTTTAGCTCCTTGCCACTACGCGCCAGCCGGAGTGTGAAACTTTCTGCCTCCTCGTCATCCGCTGTGTCAGCAGAGGCCACATCAGGAGCGGAAAAGTATTCCCGGTGTAATCTTGCCTCGGGCCAGCCGCTATCTGTTGCCTGGCCAAGGACGTAGTCCATGAACCCGACAGGGCCACAGATGTAAAGATGGCTGTCTTCCGGTGTTGCACCAAATACGGTGTCCAGGTTCAGTTTCTGTTTTGCATCACCATCATCACAATGAAGGATAACCTTGGCCGCAAAAGGCGAATGACGCAAACGGTCGATAAACGCCATTGATGTACGCGAACGTCCGCAGTAATGCAGTTCAAAATCACGGCCCAACTGCTGGAGTTGCTCGGCCATGGCGATAATTGGCGTGATACCCACTCCTCCAGCCAGCAGCAGCGTGAAACCGGTATTTTCATCCAGTGGAAACAGGTTGCGTGGCTTGCTGATACGAATCGTTTGCCCCTCAAGCACCTGTTCGATCATCCCGACCGAGCCACCTCTCGATGCCGGATCATTCAGTACGGCAATGAGGTAACGATCCGTTTTCCCTGCTGGATTGCATAGTGAGTACTGCCGGATCAGTCCTGGACGGACTTCAACATCAATATGTGCACCGGCTTGAAACTCTGGCAGGCAGCCTTGCTCTGGCAGTTTTAACTCGAAGGAGTAAATATTTTCAGCTTCTTGTTTTTTCTTGCATACAACGACATCAAACATCGGGATACCTGTCATAAAAAGAGATGGCGAGCGCGGTGCTCTGAATATGGCTATTGGGCAACGACCGCTGCCCCAGCGGCCTGAGTGGCTGATACCGTCTGATCCATGATCATGGGCGGGGAGTGGCTATGATCCACTTTCCCGCTCCAGAGCACTGCTGGTCAGGGTTCGTTTCTGGGGTTGGTTCCCGACGGCTAATCGGTACGGAAACGAGCTAATCAGGCTGGCGTATTTACCTCTGCCAGAATCATCTCATCCAGTAAACGCCTTGCTCTTACTGCAGCGACATCCGTTTCCAGCAACACCGGTTGCAACGCAAAAAGATCGAGGACTCCTCCCATCAACTCCTGACAGGCTTCCACCATCGGCTCGTCTTCGTCTGCAAATGCCCGGATTGCATATTCGGTAATCACACGGGTTTTCTCGGTATCGCCAATATCCCGGTTGTGACCAATGGCAAAAAAGTAATGACTGGTGGTGGCGGTTTCCGGTGTCATAAAGTGCATCACCGGTACAATCACCCCTTCTTCTTTGGGCTTGCCGGTTTCAGTAAGACTCACCTCAAGAACCAGCGTTGCTGGCGCGTGCCAGTGCATCAGTGCTCGAAAATCACCCGGAGCACTATTTTCCCAGAAGACAGCAAGCTGGGGGGTTGCTGGCATATCGCGGACAAAATAATTGGACTGAATATCCCGCTCACCCTGCACAAACTCGACGGTCATTTTACCCGGTGCCATGGATTCTTCTGTTGCACCCGCCAGAGTATCGGGATGAAGATAAGGGGCGTGGGTCAGATCCAGCAGGTTGTCGACAAATAACTGATAGTTGACCTTCACCTTGAGGTAACCGGTTGTACTGGCATATTGGTCTTTCTGAACCAGAAACGGCGTTCCCACAATCTGCTCTTCATCGATATTCTCGGCATCTCCCATCCAGATCCACAGCGTGCCTTCGCGCTCAACCAGAGGATACGAACGTAATTGGGCTGCTTTCGGGATAATGCCTCTGCCATGCGGGTTCAGGATGCATGTGCCATTGGCATCATACTGAAGGCCATGATAGGGACATTCGATATTGTCCCCCTTCAACTTGCCTTCACACAGGGGTGCAAACCGATGAGGGCAACGGTTGGAGAGAGCAACAGGGGTTCCGTCCTCTCGTCGGTACATCACGATTGATTCTTCGAGAAACGTCTTTGAAATGGGTTCACGGCCAATGTCAGAAGACCAGCCAGCGCAGTACCAGGCATTCTTTAAATAGTTCATCGCAACCTCTGTTATTTTTGTTGGTTAAAAGGTGAGCGTCGAAACTGTAGCAATCACAAATGTATTTTTATAATTTAACTAATTCAGCTAACGTATTGATCTTGTCAATGTATTTAGGGGGGAATCACTCGGTGCGTTTCAAAGGATTAGATCTGAATTTACTGATTGCTCTGGATGTGCTCATCGCCGAGCAGAGTGTCACGAAGGCCGCAGGCAGGCTCAATCTGAGTCAATCGGCGGTCAGTTGTGCACTCAACCGTTTGCGTGATCACTTGCAGGATGAATTACTGGTTAAGGTAGGCCGCAATATGGTGCTGACGCCATTTGCCACGGCCTTGGGCAATGATGTGCGAAATTTGCTCCTGCAGATTGACGCTACCATGAAGTCCCGCCCGGAATTTATTCCTGGCAAGGTCGAGCGCACCTTCAAAATAGCGGCTTCCGACTATATGGCTCATGTGGCCATCAACAGATTAAGACGCCGGGTCTTCAAGCAGGCTCCGGGCATCAAGCTGGAACTGTTGCAAATAGGTATTCATTCGATGGAAATGCTCGACCAGGGAAATATCGACCTGGTGATCGCACCATCCCAGTTCCTGCGCCCTGGACAATCCAGTCAGCCACTGCTACAGGACACCATCGTCTGTCTGGTGAGTGAGAACAATCAGCTGGTTGGTGATGAGATAGATCTGCCATTGTATATGTCGCTGGAGCATGTCGCGTTCCAGCCCGAAGGCCTTCCGGCAACCTTCGAACGCTGGATGCTGGCAAATCTAGGAAAGCGCAATATCCGGGTATCAACCCTGAACTACGCCATGCTGCCCTATTTCATTCTGGACAGTGACATGGTCGCGACCTTACCACTGCAGCTGGCACTCCTGTACAGCAGGATTCTGCCGGTGCGGATTGTGCAGCCAAGGTTTCATCTGCTGGAATTTACCGAAACCATGCAGTGGCACAAAGCCAGTGACCGCGATCCTGGAATCAGTTGGTTAAGAAATGAGATGGCCGAGGCGGTAGCGGAAGCCAAACTCAATCACGAGATGTGATCTTTCAGAACCAGCGGGTGTTATGCCTGACACCACCGGCGAGTTCCGTTGACCTCTGATTGCATCTGGGCACGGCTCCATTCTGCCTGCTGTCTACTCCCTCTCCCCTTTGCTACGAACTGCGGCGAACAACCGGAGTGCTTGTCGCTCTGAATCACTCCGGGTTTTGAGCTGGCACAACAGGCTCAAGCCCGCTCAATCGGTTCTTGTCATCAATCTTGCTGTGTTGATTTATTTTATCGACACCTTGTTGTTGACGTGTTTTATGTTCTCTGATTTACTATCAAATAATATATCAAATTGAAACGGTATATCTAGGAGCAAAGAACATGATAAAAATAAAAGACATCCTCTACGTTCGTTATGCAACACCAGATCTTCAGGCCATGAAGCAGTTTCTGCAGGACTTCGGTATGAGTGTTGCGCATGAAAATGACAGTGCTCTTTATATGGCAGGAGCGGGCGACTCCCCCTTTGTGCATGTGTCCGAAAAGGCGGAACAAGCCGCGACGCTGGGTTTTGCCCTGGCGGTCGAATCTCGCGATGATCTGGTTGAAATAGCAGCCCTGACCGACACCCCGGTGCTGTTGAACGAAGAACCTTGCGGTGGTGAAGTGGTAAGAATTCTTGACCCGTTTGGTTTTCGCATCGACTTTCTGTGGGGCTATGAAAAACGTGCCGAGGATGCCGTGCGGCTGCCTTACAAAATGAATCCGTCTTCTGAACGTAGCCGCTACGGCAACCCTATACGGGTTGTGCGTAATGCGCCGTCGACGGTGATGCGCTGCGGCCATGTGGCGTTGTTGGTGTCTGATTTTGCCAAGGCAATGCAGTTTTATACCGAGACCCTCGGACTGAAGGTGTCTGATACCTATTTTGATGGCACTGAGACCAATCTGATTGGTGCCTTCCTGCATTGTGACCATGGTGATGAATTTACGGATCACCACACTATCGCACTGGTTGCTTCTCCTCAGGGAGAAAGTCGTTTTGATCACTCCGCCTTTGAGGTTATTGACCTGGATGACCTGATGTTGGGAAATGACCATCTGGAATCCTGTGGTTACAACCACGCCTGGGGTGTTGGTCGGCATGTGCAGGGCAGCCAGTTGTTCGATTACTGGCGTGATCCGTGCGGACACAAGATCGAGCACTGGACCGACGGTGACCTGGTGAATGATCAGTGGCAAGTAACAACTGCCCAGATTACGCCAGATGAGCTGGCTCAGTGGGCACCTGAATTCTCACCTGAATTCTTCAAATAATATTGTTGATTCAAGCATACTGATTCTGTATTGGAGTTGATTGTGAAATTTGTTCAATTTAAAAATGGCAATGATATTAATGATATTGTCGCCGGTATTCTTGTTGATGGTCTGGTGTATACCATCACGGATATTGATTCGAATTTGCCCGCAACCGTGAAAGATATTATTGCTGCCGGTGACGATGCAATGGCGATTATTCGCTCTGCAGATGTATCAGCTCTGACTGGTGTTCCTGAGTCTGCATTGACCTTGGTGTCGCCAGTTCATAATCCACAAAAATATCTGGCTATTGGTATGAATTATCAGGATCACGCTGATGAAGCCCGCGCCGCTGGTATTCCTGTGCCCACAAACCAGTTGTGGTTTAACAAGCAGGTATCCTGCATTACCGGGCCATATTCAGATATTGAAGTTCCCTGGGTTTCCGACAAAATAGATTATGAAGCTGAAATGGCCGTTGTGATTGGCAAGCGCTGTCGTCATGTGTCTGTCGAAGATGCCCGCGATGTGATATTTGGCTATATGGTCAGTAATGATGTCACGGTTCGGGACTGGCAGGCTGCGAGCCAGACATTTACCCTGGGTAAATCCTTTGATACCCACGGCCCATTAGGTCCCTGGCTGGTAACGGATGATGAAATTAAGGATCCATTGGATCTGAAAATGAGTCTTTGGGTTAATGATGAGCTGCGCCAGCAGGCCAATACCGGGTTGATGATCCATAATATTTATGAGCAGATTGCCCATCTCTCTACCGCGATGACGTTAGAGCCGGGTGATATTTTGGCAACAGGAACCTGTGCCGGTGTCGGTATTGCCAGTAATCGTTTTCTAAAGGCGGGAGATGTGGTTAAGGTTGCAATTGAAAACCTTGGCCATATTGAAAATGCCTTTGTTGATGAAAAGAAGTAGTCTCTGTTCACGATATTTCTGTATGACTGAATGAAATTGACTGCCTGAAGATAAAAATAAGATCAGGGTATACTGTGAAAAAAATCAAGTTCCGTGCAATTCTCACTGCGCTGGGAGTAATGCTCCCGGCAGTAGCCAAAAAGAATTCCATGCTGGCAACTATGTTGCAAAAACATAATGCAACCTTTCAGATGAAGCTGAAAGATGGAAGTGCCGGTCGTGTATTCACAGTCAAGGATGGCAAGGTGACCAGTGTTGCTGGTATTTCTGAAGATGCTGATGTCAGCATTGTCTTCAAGAATCTGGACGTGGCACTGAAATTCATGTCCCCCAAACCTGATCGACTTTTTATCGTTCATGCAGCCAAGAACTTTCTGGTTGAAGTGGCTGGTGAAAGTGAAAAAGTCGTGTGGGCCATGCAGGTGCTTAACTGCATTAATCACACCGGTGTTCAGTTCGGTACACCACAAAAAGACGGTGCGGTGCGTTACACCACCATGACCAATGGCGGCCCGCTGTTTGTCTATGTCAAAGACAATAAGATTGTGCGGACGATGCCGATTGACTTTGATGCGTCGGATGCCGAGCCATGGACTATTGAGGCGCGTGGTAAATCCTTTACGCCTGAACGTCGTGCCACGGTGGCACCACATGCGTTGGCGCACAAGTCGGTTGTGTATTCCGACAAGCGTGTTCTTTATCCCATGAAACGGGTGGATTTTGACCCGGAAGGGGAGCGCAATCCGCAAAACCGGGGTATTTCAGGCTATGAACGTATTTCCTGGGACGAGGCACTCGATATCGTGTCGAAGGAAATCAATCGTCAGAAACGTGAATATGGCCCAGGCTCAATTGTCTTTCCGATGTCTTCTCACCATCAATGGGGCAATGTCGGCTATTACCTCAGCTCATTGATGCGTTTTGCCAACCTGATCGGTTTTACCCGTTTGGCTGCTAATCCAGACAGCTGGGAAGGCTGGTATTGGGGGGCGATGCACCATTTTGGTGGTTCCATGCGGGTTGGTATTGCCGGTAATTACGGCACCGTTGAAGACTGCCTGAAAGAATGTGAGCAAATCATCTTCTGGTCCAGTGATCCTGAAAGCACCAATGGCGGTTATATGGGCTTTGAAGGCACACCGCGTCGTTTATGGGCCAAGCAGCTGGGCATCGATTTTGTCCATATTGATCCTCACTACAACCCGACAGCCCAGTTGCTGGGTGGCAAGTGGATTCCTATCAAGCCTGGTACGGATTCGGCGCTGGCGATCGCGATTATGAATGTCTGGGTTAAAGAAGATCTTTACGACAAGGATTATATCGCCAAAAACACCACCGGTTTTGATGAATGGAAAGCGTATCTGATGGGTGAAAGTGACGGTGTGGATAAAACACCGGAATGGCAAGCTCAGGAAACCGGGGTTTCTGCTGCTGTCTGTCGTGCGCTGGCACGCAAGTGGGCGGGCAAAAAGACCTATCTGGCACCGGGTGCCAGTGGTAGTGGTTTTGGTGGTGCCTGTCGGGGGGCAACCGGTGCGCAGTGGGCTCGTAACATGGTCATGATGATGGCCATGCAAGGCTGGGGCAAACCGGGTATCAATATGGGTAACCTCCAGGCGGGCACCCCGATTGACCTGCATTTCTATTTTCCGGGTTATGCCGACGGCGGTATATCTGGCGAGCTGAACTGGAATGCCAACTCGGTGAATAATTACCAGAAAATGCCCCATGTTCTGACGATGAATCCGGTCAAGCAGATGGTGCCAAGGCAACAGTTTCCAGAAGCTATTATTAACGGTGAAGCATCGGGTTACCTATGGGATGGCACGGCGCAAGAAGCCCAGTTCGCGCCTTTCCAGTACCCGATGCCGGGTTACTCAAAAATCCGTATGATTTATCGTTACGGCGGTTCGTCATACAGCACGCTGACCAATTCCTCGCGTATGGATGAAGCCTATCGCCATGAATCTATCGATTTTGTGGTGAACCAGTCGATCTGCATGGAAGGTGAGGCGCTGTTTTCAGACATTATATTGCCAGCCTGTACATCGCTCGAACGCTGGGACATTGGCGAGTGGGGCAGTGGTGGTGGTTATTTACCGCATGGTTTTAACGGTCTGAATCACCGGGTGATCGCTCTGCAGCATAAATGCATTGAGCCGCTTGGTGAGTCCAAATCGGATTATCAGATTTTTACCGATATTCTCAATCGACTGGGTCTGGGTACGGTCTTTACCGAAGGGTGCACCGAGCTGGACTGGGTGAAGCGCGTGTATGAATCTACCGATCTGGTGGATTATATTTCCTGGAAAGCGTTTTGTCGCAAGGGTTATTTTGTTGTCCCGGCAGAAAAGGAAGAGCTGAGAGACCCGGTCAATATGCGCTGGTTTGCCGAAGGCCGCCATAAGGATGTTCCGGAAGCCCAGCCTTTGCCATCACAATATGCTGAAACCTTCGGAAAAGGATTACAGACTCCAAGCGGCAAATTTGAGTTTATTCCAGAGACCTTACGCCGGTCTGATCCAGCAAATGAAGAACGGCCTTTGGTTAATAAATACATTCAGTCCTGGGAAGGCCCAGCGACGACCTCGTTAACGGATAAATACCCGTTACAAATGTTGGCAACACATTCCCGCTACAGCTTCCATACCCATGTGGATGGTAAAAACAGCATTACCAATACCATCAATGACCACCGACGTTTGATAGACGGTCATTACTACTGGATTGTACGTATTAATTCGGATGATGCGAAGGCACGTAATATTCGCAAAAACGATATCGTCAAGGTTTTTAACGCCCGTGGAGCGGTACTGTGTGCTGCAGATATCAGCGACCAGGTGGCTGTCGGAGTGGTCAAGTCCTTTGAATCCAGTGCGGAATACAAGCGAGTCATGATGAACGGGGAGTTGGTTGAAATCGGCGGCTGTATGAATATCCTGACTTCAGACCGGCCACAAATGAAAGGTACAAGCAGTATGTCTCCGAACTCCTGCCTGGTTGAGGTTGTACGGTTTGATGTCGTAAAACAAGGTGAAGCGATATGAAAAAGTGGAACCTGCTGATTGATGTGGAATTGTGTGAAAATTGCAATAACTGCGTTCTGGCGACCAAGGATGAATACCTCGGTAATGATATTTCCGGTTATTCGGCCAGCGTGCCGGGTATGGGTAATAATCTGATTGCTATCGAATCTTCCGAACGTGGATCGGGTGCGCTGATTGAAATTTCACATCGCCCTGTGACCTGTAACCATTGTGATAATGCGCCCTGTATTCAACATGCTCCGGATGCCATTCAAAAGCGTGCCGATGGCATTGTGATTATTGATCCGGAAAAAGCCCATGGGCGTAAGGATATTGTGGGTTCGTGTCCTTACGGGGCTATTTACTGGAATGAAGAGCTAGCGCTACCGCAGCAGTGGATTTTTGATGCACACCTGCTGGATCAGGGTTGGAAACAACCCCGTGGTGCCCAGGCTTGCCCCACTCATGCTATCTATGCGGTGCAGAAAACGGATGCAGAAATGCAGCAGCACGCCAGTGCCAAGGGATATGAGGTACTGAAGCCGGAGCTGGGTACCTCGCCCCGGGTCTATTATCGCAATAATCACCATTTTACCGATGGTTATGTAGCTGGTGCGGTATTTGCCAAAAATGAATGTCTGGCTGGTGTGCAGGTTACTCTTGAATGTCATGGCCAGCCGCTGGCTGAAGCCATAACGGATGAATTTGGCGAATTCCGTATTCATAAAGTACCGATAACAAAAGATATAATGAAACTCTCTCTGATGTCGCAAGGTTTGGCATTTGAGTCGATAGATGTTGGCTTTGGTGATGGAAAATCTTCTATCGTGCTGGACGAGCTGTATATGATTTAATAATTATTTAAAGGCTGTTTTAAATGGCCGTTGTTAATCTGGCATGCTTTTAAATTTCCAGATTGATTAGAATTCCATAAATATAATAAAGGTTCTTGATATGGCAACGACTGAATGTGCCAGAGGCAGACTTGCACTTTGCTCGGCACACGTAGCGGGTATGGTGGATATGGTGGCCTTGCCTGTTTGGGTAGGTAGCCTGATATCCGGTTTTGGTTTTTCACCTGCACGGGCAGGTGGATTAGCCAGTATTTTCCTTATTGGTGTGGTTGTGGCCAGCCTGTATCTGGCACCTCGATTTAATCGTATGAATGCGCGGATTCTGGTTCCTATTGGCTTTATCGTGTGCGGCGTACTGTTTCTGCTCAATATTGTCGTTGATCAATATGAGATCATGGGTATTTTTCATTTTCTCGGTGGTTTGGCCCTGGGTTGTGCACTGTCGCTAACCCATGGCACGGTGGGTCGTAGTACCAATCCTCATCGCACCTTTGCCTTGTTACAGTTTGCTAATGGAGTTTTTGCTATTGGCTTTATGGGCAGTGTGCCATTACTGATTCACGCCTATGGTGCCGAGGCCATGTATTACACTTTTGCAGCCATTATGTGTGTGGCAGCTCTGTTGACCGGGTGTTTCTTTCCCGCGCAGCTACCTACACCACAGCCTAAAAGGTCTACGGCCAAGTCCCATGGTTCGCTGCCTGTCGGTGTCTGGTTTGGTATTGCCGGGGTGTCTGTTATGGCCATCACGCAGTCGATGATGTTCAGTTTTCTGGAACGGGTTGGTTCTGCCAAAGGCTTCAGCGTTGAGCAGCTGGCATCCATGTTTGTGATTCTGGGCTTTGTGAATCTGGCCCCAGCGGCCCTGGCGGCAGTGCTTGAAAAACGTTTCAAGCCTCATTTGGTAATGCAGTTTGCCCCGCTCTTCCAGATCGGTCTGGCCTTGTTAATCGTGTATTCCGGCAGTTTTTATATGTATGCCGCTGCCGGGGCTTTTTATCCCTTTATTATGATATTCACTCATACCTTTGCATTCGGCTTGTTTGCAAAACTGGATCCCAGTGGACGAGTTGTCTCTTCAACGCCTGCGATCAATATGCTTGGTGCCAGCATCGGTCCATTTTTGGGTGGCGTACTGGTTCAGGAAATAGGCTATGGTGCCCTTCCTTATGCGGTCAGTGTCCTGGCACTGGTAGCCATGTTGTCATTCTTTATGATCGGTCGACATATCAAACGCAATTCGCCAGTCGTCTTGTCACATTAACCCCATTATCAGTCATCAATAAAGGTTATGAATATGAAATCGAATGATGCGGTCATTGCTTCCTATGCCAGAACCGCTTTGGGTAAATCGTTTCGTGGTGCATTTAATGCCACCCATGGCGCGCAGCTTGGTAAGGCCTCTGTCGCTGAGGCGGTGCGTCGTGCGGGTATCGACCCCAAGGATATCTCTGATGTACTGATGGGCTGTGGGTTTCCTGAAGGACCCACCGGATTCAATATCGCCCGTCAGATCGCCCTGGCAGCCGGTCTTGGTAATAGTGTACCAGGCATGACCATTAACCGCTTTTGTGCCAGTTCCCTGCAAACAATCGCGACGGCTTCACAAGCGGTTATCAGTGGTCAGGGCGAGGCTTTTGTTGCGGCCGGTGTGGAATCTATTTCTGGAACCCAGGGCAGCATGAATACTTTCATGCTGGAAGATACTGATTTGAAGAGCCAGCATCCAGGGATCTATTGGACCATGCTGCAAACCGCTGAAGAGGTTGCCCGGCGCTTCGAGGTTTCTCGAGAGGATCAGGATGCCTATGGCCTGAGAAGCCAGATGCTGGCGGCTAAAGCCGCTGACAATGGTGTGTTCGATCAGGAAATTGTCCCTGTCTCTACCACCATGAACCTGTTTGACCGGGCAACGCGAGCAGTCTCTGGACAACGGGATATTACCGTCAGTCGTGATGAGGGTATCCGGCCAGATACTTTAATAGAGGGATTGTCCGGACTGAATGCCGTACTTGACGGCGGTACGGTAACAGCAGGCAATGCCAGCCAGTTTTCAGATGGCAGTGTTGCGACCTTGGTGTGCAGTCGTGCCAAAGCGCAGGAGCTTGGCGTCGAGCCTCTTGGAGTCTTTCGCGATTTTGTGGTTGCCGGATGTGAGCCTGAAGTCATGGGGATCGGCCCGGTTTATGCCATCCCCAAATTGTTAGCCCGTGCAGGCCTGACCGTTGACGATATTGGTTTGTGGGAAATTAACGAGGCTTTTGCGGTTCAGGTGCTGTATTGCGCCCGTGCTCTGGGGATTCCTCTGGATCGTCTGAATGTTAATGGTGGGGCGATTGCGTTAGGCCATCCCTATGGTGTATCGGGTGCCCGAATCGTCGGCTCCGGTTTGCTTGAAGCAAAACGTCGCGGTGTAAAATATTTTATTGCTTCCATGTGTATCGGTGGTGGTATGGGCGCAGCAGCGCTGTTTGAAATCGAGTAAGGAGATAATCATGACTGCGCAACCCAAGGTGCTTTGGCAACCATCGAATGAGCGACTGAAGCAGGCGAAGTTGACCGGTTATACCAACTGGCTCAAGGAAACCCGAGGAGTGTCGTTTGATCGTTACGATGATTTGTGGTCCTGGAGTGCTGAGACTCACCCAGAAGATTTCTGGAAATCTGTCGTCGATTATTTTGAATTGCCTTACGCAGATACGGTTAGTGAGGTAATGTCCTCCGATGCGATGCCGTACACGCGCTGGTTCAAAGGAGTTACTACTAACTTTGCCGAGCAGGTCTTTCGCTTTGCACACCTTGATAGCCCGGCGCTGGTTTATGAGAGCGAGGCGCTTGGTAAGGGGGAGCTGAGTTGGTCTGAACTGAAACAGCAAGTGGCTTCTCTTGCGGAATGTCTGCGTAGTCAGGGGGTACAGCCAGGAGATCGGGTTGTCGCCTGTTTGCCGAATACCTGGCATGCGGTTGTGTCATTTCTGGCCGTTGCCGCAGTCGGTGCAATCTGGTCTATATGTGCCCCAGAAATGGGACCAGTTAGTATTCTGGATCGTTTTCAGCAAATAGAGCCAAAAGCATTCATCGCCTGTGATGGCTATGTTTTTAGCGGCAAAACCATCGATAAAAGACCCGTTATCGAAGAAGTGGCATCCAGTCTACCAACGCTGAAAACCATTATCAGGGTCAATCTTATATCTTCAGATCGTGCGGATATTGCCGGAAAGGAAACCATATCATGGCAACAGGCCAGCAGTCAGAAACCCCAGTTGCGGTGCGAGTCCGTATCATTTGAACAGCCGCTTTGGGTAGTATATTCATCCGGTACCACCGGTATTCCCAAAGCGATTGTGCATGGTCATGGTGGCGTCGCTCTTATGAATATAGTGTCGGCTGCTTTTCATACCGACTTGGGGCCGGGTGATCGCTATCTTTGGGTTGCCAGCACCGGTTGGATTGTTTGGAATATATTGGTGTGTGGCTTACTGGTGGGCGCTACGGTATGTCTGTTTGACGGTGCGCTTACTGGCTCAGGCAGCACACCGGATTGGCAGAGATTGTGGCGATTTGTCGCCGAGAATAACGTAGAGGCATTTGGGGCCGGTGCTGGTTTCTTTGCTTCTTGCGATAAATTTAATGTCGAACCTGGTAGAGACTGTGATTTGTCGACGCTACGAACCATTATTTCATCAGGTGCGCCCCTGACCCCTGAGTCTTATGAATGGATTTATCGTCAGGTACCGGATGTTTGGGTGACCTCTGCTTCTGGCGGGACAGATATTGCCGGTGCTTTTATTACTGGTGCACCGACATTGCCCGTGTACTCTGGAGAAATGCAGTGCCGGGGACTAGGAGCTGCTGTTTATGCCTTTGACGATGATGGGCGGCCAGTCGAAGGGCGGGTGGGTGAGTTAGTGTGCACCCGTGCTTTGCCATCCATGCCGTTGTATTTTTGGGGCGACAAGGATGATGAGCGTTATCTTGACAGTTATTTCGGCATGTATACGGATGCAAAGAGCGGTCAATCTGTGTGGCGTCATGGCGACTGGCTGGAGCTTAACTCCAGGTCACAGGCATCAAGTGGCGTTATTTTTGGACGTTCTGACGCTACTATTAACCGTGGTGGTATTCGCATGGGAACCAGTGAAATATACCGGGTGGTTGATCGCTTGCCAGTGGTAGCGGATTCGATGGTGGTTGACCTCGAATACCTGGGAAAACCATCGATGTTGGCCCTGTTTGTCGTTCTTCGGAATGAATCTGAATTGACGACGGAGATCGAAGACACTATTCGCTCTGAAATTCGTGTTTCCTTATCACCTCGTTATGTGCCGAATAAAATCCTGGCAGTTCCGGGTATTCCTAGAAATATAACCGGTAAAAAACTGGAGTTGCCAATAAAAAAAGTATTATTGGGTTTTAATCCGGAAGATGTTGCCAAACGTGATGGTTTGGCAAACCCGGATATATTTGACTGGTATGTTGATAACGCCCAGGAATTTATCTGATCAATGAATTGATTACACCGCCAGCCGCCTGTGCGGCTTTTTGGGAGTCTTGTCACTGGCTCCCCTTTTTTATTCCTGCTCCTTCGGGAGTAATAACCGATTCCGGTCGGTTTACTATTCTGGTTTAAGGGCTGCCAGATACCTTTATTTTGCCCTTTATTGTTTTAGCGAGTTACGTCCAAACGGAGATCATAATGATAAAAAACATCTGCAGGCATAACGCTAAAGTTACCGTCCGACAAAACAGAGCCTTTCCGGTTTCTCTTTTGGCACTGGCGGTGACGGCTGCTTCCTTTTCTTTTGTTACCCCGGTGGTGGCGCTTGAAATCGATAGCGGCAATTCGGATTTGACCATTCGTT